>Ga0116231_10014224_pt1 | contig 10787 bp, 4 predicted proteins | sample S1TSphgellanicum_2_FD_89695 | JGI IMG/M metagenome (GOLD analysis project Ga0116231, IMG submission 89695) | Host-associated microbial communities from peat moss isolated from Minnesota, USA - S1T2_Fd - Sphagnum magellanicum MG | ecosystem: Host-associated > Plants > Peat moss > Unclassified... | reverse complement strand
TTAATGTTTTTGTTTTGTTTATTTTTTTTATATTTATTTTTGTGTTGTTGGGGGTGGGGGTGTTGTAATGTTAACCTGATTTTTCAGTATGTATATAATAATTGGTTTAACCAACTAGTAACCAGTGAGGTAGTGTGACCTAAGGTTATTTTAGTTTTTGGTTAACAAGTCTTAAGTTAACCAGTTTGTTTTAAGAACTGGTAACTTGTCTGTTACAATAACCGATTAATTAACAAAACACGTTGATTTGAACTTGTGACCAATAACTTGTTATTTTGATTTTGAAGTTTATAATGGCTAATGATTGTTTAAGTTACAATAGCACTATGAGTTGGTATATATAAGCTAGGACTTAAATATACAAAGGATATTCATATTTTCATCTTTTTTGTAACTCACGAATAGTTTTTTAATTTTGAATCATGTTTTATTTTGATTTTCTTGTGACGCTTTTTCCTTTTTTGTTTTTAGAATGTAAGCTTGAAAAATGTTGTTCTTGATGAATAAGCAAGAAACCACAATGTTTATTGTGTTTTAATATTCAGATTTGGAGCAACTTGTTGATAATTTAGTAAACCAAAATTAGAAATTGGAAGAAAAAATGTGAAACTAAAAAAAAAAACAAAAACACCTTTAACATTACTTAAAATTGGTCACATGTGCAAATTAGTCACAAATTTGATGACATCACAATGACATCATCAAGGATTGTATGGATATACAAAATATGTATACAGTTTCATCCATCATATGAAATGCCACATATGTATCAACATTTGTGACTAGGGTGCAACTATTTTGGTGGCATCCAAAACCATACTTGTTTGAACATAATGTGAACACGTGGCAACATTTGGTTAACTAACCCATTATAATTTTGGATTAATCTAAGACGCTTGATTCATACACTTGGTTGGTTTTAAATCATGCCACTTAGCACAATGTTTTTAAATTAAAACTTGCCATTTGGCATACTACCATATGTCAAACTAAGCAAGTAGGTTGGTAGGCCTAGGGAGGTTTGTATGTAGGTTCAACCTACTTGCTTAGGCTAGATAAATAGCTACCTAGGTCCTACTTAAATTAGATACTTACTTATGTAGGTACATAAGATCTATCTACCTACTTAAACTAAATACCTACATAAGTAGGTAGGTGGGTGGTTAGGTGTATTAGAAAGGTATGTAAATGGGATAAAAATACATAAATATTCCATTTTGTTTTGGTTTTCTCTTTGCATTAAGTCTTTTTGACTAACTCATCCCAAATACCACATTGTTTCAATATGAAATTGCAATGCAAAGCACTTTCTATATAGTGTTCAAGATGGAAATGGAAGAAAAAAATTTATAAATGGAAATGCAAGTAAATAAGTAAAATAAAGCAAGTAAGTAATTGATTAATTAATTAACTAACTAGTTGACTACCTAATTAATTAATTAACTACCCACCTACCCATTTATCAACATACCTACTACTTATTACTTCACCATCTATAATAACTTATAGTAATAGCGATAACTATGATTTAACAGTTATTATCAACTAATGAATTATTTAATAATAATAATTCATCAATAATTAATAATATATAATTATTGATTATTAATAATAAATAAATAAATAAAATAATTATTATTTAATAATTATTAACTATAGATTAACTAGTAATTATCAACTAATTTATGAATTAAATAATCACTCTTAATGAATCAATGTTATTATTTACTTGGGCTTTGCATTGCTACGCATTATTAGTGATGATGAAATGACAAAAGAAAAATAAGGGTTTACATTTGAAAACTTTGTTATTTTCATATATATATAGGAATCAAGTTGTACAAAATATTTCCCAATTATCATCCAAGGGGAGATTAAATTAGTTACCTTGTTTTTTAATTCATTGAAATTTTGGAAGCAATTAGGGTGGATAAACATTAAATCAATTAAGCGAGTGAGGATTAAATCCTTGAAGTAGGTATTTAAGGGAGAAGTTTTTATTGGAAAGTAGCTTAATTTCAAAGAAAAAAAATGTTAATATCTTGAAATAATATCAACATATTCAAATGAAATAACACATATTCACATTTGTATGAAATTACATGTAAAGATGTGTATGAAATTGAAAAGACACAAATATTCAAAAAAAAATTTGAATGGACACAAAGATTCCAAAAGAAATTGAAAAAAATAAAGAGATTTGTTTATCTTTTGATATTTTAAGATCCATAAGGACATTTTGAAACATTACAACTTGTAAAATGTTTATTTTTAAAATTTTCGATTTAAAATCGACCTCTAATAAATTTGCAATTTGGAATTGTCTTTTTGTATGACCTACAACTATAGCCCATCCCACCTAAACCAACTGTAATGAAATCATTGTCACTAGAATTTAATTAAATTGTAATTATTAATAATTATTACATATTAATAATATAATACGTATTAAAGCATGTAACCCCAACTGTAAGTCAAGTTTAAAATTGCAAATGTTATTACAGTTAGTTGTAAGCAATAATTAATTGCACATAATTATAGATAGAGTGGTTGCATTTAGCCTATTTCTATTAGTGTTTGTGAAAATATCAAATGATATTTCATTTAGAAAATTTCAAAATGGCAAAATCTATTTTGATATTAAGATTGGTGTTTTTCAAAATGAATATTTAATTTTTAAATGTTTCAAAAGGAGTTTAAAATGATGGTCCAAACTTGGATATGGAAAAAGATGTTAACTTTAACATCATTTCACCCAATTTGAAAGTTGAACCCATTCATTTTTCTCAAAATACAGTAGTTATGGACTTTTGGAATGGACTCTAAACTACCAGTTTTGGTGCACCCAAGTGTGTTAACACCCATTTTGAGCTCCTTTGAAACTAGAACCTCATTGGAACTTATGTTTTTCAATGTTTCTTACAACTTTTGTTACTACAATCATATGTTAAAGGTAAAAAAAGGCAGTTAGGATTTTTTGTACAAAACACTTGATTACTAAATTTTATTGTCAAAAATTGATTACTGATTTTTCACTATCAAAAGTGATTATCAGATTTATGTCACCAAAAATTGTTACTTATTTTTTAATACCAAATAGTCAGTGATTATATTTGACTACTAATTAGGATTTTCTAAACTATTGATTAGATTGACTTCTACTAGTTTTAGAAAGATTTTAGGAAATCTATTTTTTCAATGAGATCACTATTTTGGATTTAGATTCACATCATTTGTTTGATGTACTTAGAGGCCAGATTTTTTGTAAGCTTAGTAAAACATGTGTATTATACTTTAATGTTGTTGTAATTTGAGTTTTTATATTCTTGAAACTTTTTCTTCCACTAAAGATTTATGTTTCGCATTTTGAAGGTGTATTTATTTCATGAAATTCAAGTGTTGTCATTTTTCCTATTAAGATTTGTTACTTTGAATATTTATAATACTTCAGTAGCTTATTTGTACTATTGCTACATTAGAAGTTTTATTGTTATTTGTCATTTAAAAGTTGCATTTAAGTATATTTTCACTTCATGCTCCTATTGTTGTTATTTTCCAAAAGTTCAAATATTATCAAGTGGCTTTAACATTTGGCAACCATGTTGGGGATATGAAACCAAGATTGTTAGTTTAAAAGTGAATTTGGAGAATTCTAATTGGAGTTATTTGTCTTTACCAAAAACATGGGCTTTTTTTTTTACATTTGACTTTTCCTTTAATGTTTTATTTGTGTTGTCACAATCTTTTAAAAACATATAAAATCATGCAATAAAATAAAATAAAATATTTCACTCCTTTGTTTAAGTTGTTTTTGTTGCAATATGCCAACAATGCTAACTAGGAGTGTGAAAAAGAAATTGGAACAAGTGTTGTAGGAAAGTACACAATGGACTTTTTGAAGGCTAGGTATGCATGCATAAATTGAAAATGGAGTTGGAGGATGCTATTACATTCCACAATGGTGAGCAAGATTCATTGGGGAATATTATTGAAAAACTAAAACTAAAACTAAAACTAAAACTCGGGCTTTGCGTTGCTTCACTCTACTATTGACAATGATTTTTATAAAAAGGATATATATGGCATATTAGTTCAAATTTTGGGAAATTTCTCTAGGATTGAAGGAAAAAGGAGAAACCATGCATGTGCTCTAATTTGAACCAGCCAAAAGAAAAATAAAATGTATTCAAGTACATCCATAACAAAACCTACTCACATTGAGCATTATATCAATTCTCACCCACAATGAAAACAATAGAATCTTAATCAACATTTATTGGGCAAAACCCTTTCAACTTTTGCTATAATGCAGTTACATATTTAGATAGAAATCGCATGCAAACCTTCAACAATCTCACTACTCAACCATGGATGCAAATTCCTTATAACACATATGGGTGCAAGTATGTAAATAGGAGCCAATGAAATTACTTTACAAAAGGACTGTGAGTCTTTTTTAATCATTTTTCATTTTTTCATATGAAAGAAATTTTGAATCAAATCTTTTGCAACTTATTACTACAATCACATATAATTTTCCCAGTAGATCACATGTTTTATGTTAATCATTGTTGAATAAATATGAAAATTTCAAAGTTTGTAAGTTCTACTAGATTTTGCATTTCATCTTGAAAATTTATCATAATTATGAATCATACCAAAGTATGCTAACTACTTTAGGTTTTTTTGTTTTATACCATAAACTACAACTTTGTTTTGTATGTCATGCACATTACACCCTATTTACATGTGGTAAAGGACTTTTGAAATTTGAAATTTAAAAAAAAAAAAATTGAATCTTTAAAATTTTAAATTCCGTATCTTTTTAATTGTGAGTGTTCTTTGAACTTGGGTAGTAGGTTATCAAAATTATGTTATTACAATAATCCTTTACCTAGTCCTTTGTAAAACTAACCACATTTGACGCAACACCTATTTAAATTCAAATGTCCTTTTAAAAAACCAAAAACCAAAATTTAATTTAATGATTTTTAAATTTGAATCCTCAACTTTCATATTAATCATTTAGCACAACTTGGAATGATTAACATAACTTTAAAATGTCCAAAAAAAATCATATGTGAAAAAGTTCATCGTTTTCACAACTATTCGATGTGGTTTTTGGTTCCTTTTTCTGTACTTGCACCCATATAATCTTGGTAAGGGGGATAAACCTACAAACATCTATCTTAACAAGGCAACCATCAAAATGCTACAATCTTTTTAAATGCTTGCGGTTTCTCTATATGGCACCTTCAACAAAAATGTTACCACAAAAGCCACTACTACACAAATGTAGAAGTAGATGGCTAGATTGCAAACACAATGGAATGTATGTCCATGGCTAGGATGGGCAACCAATGGCATGCAGTTGCAAATACTTTAGGAAACATAATTATGCATTATTTCATGAAACACCCACCTCATGGAAGATCACTAAGGAAAAAGATTTCCAACCCTTAAGTAGATATGCATCCATACATGGAGTGTCAAACTCACAAGGATAATCTAAAGCATGCAAATACAAACCCAAGCACCATGGATACATGAATGGCAATCTAATGTCCCAATCTTTCTTGTGAGTGAGAGAACCATCACAATGAAGTAGAAAGAGAGTTCAAGCAAAAATCACACTTCTTGCCAATTTAACATTGAACATGCTTTGTAAGTAGTACCAAATTAATACAAGTCAAAGCCTTGAAGAGTCTTCTCCCACAACTTTGCATTGTACAACATCACTTATAACATCAATAGACCTTATTAGTTAGAGTTATATAAACATGGTACACTTACCACTAAACTGTTGTTATCATATTTGCAATTATCATTGTTGTTCTAGATAAGGTACAATAGAAATCCTAAACCTTAGTAGCTAATAACATGATTAATTGTGAGATAATGACACTTTATTGAATGAATCTAGGAAGAATTCTTAGATGTCAATATTATAAAAAAATGCCAAATGAATGAATCCAAAGATAAGTTGGATAGGAGAACCTAGCCTTTTTGCTCCTTTTTAGAAAAAGCAAATGCAACATCAATCCTTATCCATTTGTCATTGTGCTTGTCAAAAGGTTCTACATTAGTTGTGCATATTGTAAATAAGGTTGTCAAAACTAATGTGGCGCACCCATTTTGCATTGGGTGTCATGTCGATGTCTATTAAAACGGATGCAAAAAAACATGTGGTCATTGACGCACCCCCAACTCCTTAAAGGACTCAAATATGGGTCCAAATGGAACACAACGGAAAAGGGAGGAGTCGGGGCACGCTCCCTAGCTCACAACACTTTGAGGGGTAGAGGGGCATGTTGGAGCTCCGAGATGGGATTAGGAAGAGTTGATAAGCTTCACTCACTCACACGGGCCTGCACACAACTCACACAAAGTGATTAATGCATAGTTGGAGCACCCTTGGTGCTAGGAAGAGCCATGGGCAACATGGACACACAAGACTCACCACAGCCTGAACTTGGGAGAAGCCACCACCTTACCCTTATAGTATACTTTGTGGCTGGCCACGGAGCCTACATCCAAATGGCTTTTCTCTCCCGGGACTCCCGAGTGGGAGTCCTGAAATCCCGCCAATTAGGACTCCCGCAACTTTGGAGCCCCATAACTTTGCAATTAGACCTTCGATTGAGGTGCGGTCTAAAGCAAAATTGTAGATTTCGTCGAGATTTTTCCAACGATATGTGGCACGCCCCCTATAGCTAAGTAAATCGGGTCGATTCCCGACTTTTTGTGGTCGGGAGTCAAATTGACAGTTTGACTCTCGGCCCTTCTTTTGGCCATAACTTACGTTTCAGATGTCCAAATGAGCAATGCGAGCCTATTTTAGACATCTACGTTTCAAGATATTTCCAATGATATAAAGAACGCCATAATCCATTGAGTTTTGACCCCTGTAATTGCTCTTTGAAATTTCGAGAGTCCACCAGGACTCCATGTCCCAAAGTGGGAGTTGCCTTGGGAGTGTGAGTGTTCACTCCCTCACACTCCCTCACACTTTTTTACACTCTCGGGAGTATGTGATGTGACTCCCGGGCTTCCTCTTGGCCCACAACCTTGCAATGCTTTTGCCTTGACTCCCGGGCTTCCTTCCTTTTGGCCCGCAACCTTGCAATGCCTTTGCCTTGATTTCCGGGCTTCCTTCCTTTTGGCCCACAACCTTGCAACCCCTTTGCCTTGGTTGCGAGCCCAAAGCTAGGGTTGCGACAGTCATATTTGAGCTGCCCTTGTTATGATTGGTGATTAAAAATGGATTTTAGTTACAAGTCTTGTGGAGACTAAAAATTTTTGGTCGCCAATCTTGTAATGACCAAAAGCTTTTGGTCACTGTAGGTTGACAATTGAATTTTTTTGATCGCCATAAAATTAATGATTGAAATTTTTTCCTCACCATCTTTTCAGTGTGTCATTATGGCCTTGCCATTTACATGAAAGAATATCTTAAGGTAAAAGAAGAATTATGAAAATTCCAATATTTCACCATGCAAAAATAAAATCTTCAAAACAAAAATCCTCTAAAAGAAACCAAACTCATTCAAGATATCTCTATCACTAATCCCAACTTTCAACGCAAGCCAAAATACCATCTTTCAAAAATTCTCACATAAAAAATAGACCTATTACATGGGGGCCAAAATTTGTTAAACTATTATACCCTATAATGAATCTAAACACAATATCCTCGCCTTGGTAGGTAATGCCCAAAAAAAATGAAAACCAAAACAAAAGTATACAAAGTGAATGCCTTGTAAAATTTGCATTAAGAAATGTTGCTTTAAATGAATTTTTGTTGATTCTTTTTCATTATTACTATCTATCAATTACGAATGCATTTATCAGAACAAATTATCAATGATAAGTCCAATCATCCATAATTTAAAATTTTAAGAAATAGATGGGTAATATTCGTGTAAAATTGTATATGATCATTGGATCTTATGTATACAAAAAATTCATCATCATCATAAAACATAGATCTAAACACAAATTTCAAATATGTAAAGAAGATGGATTCACAAATCTCAAATTTGATTACACATGATAACATGATTCATTTACAAAATTGGGTTTTATAGAATTTGTAAGTCCCAAACATGTCGTTTTTGAAAGATCGTGCAAATTACACCATATACCATATATAACAACTACAAATTGTCTATGGTTGCTTTCCATAACACTTTTCAAGTGCACTCCAATTGTATGGAGGCCCCATAAATGTGCACATGATGTGTTGAATAGTTTTTCGTGCTTCTAGATTAAGGTCATACATGTCATGGATTAATTTCCCAAATGACATCTTGGTTGAATTGTCCACAAAATACTCTGCATCCCAATCATCACCTCATATGACATTTGCCAAATTGCTCATCGAATATGCTTCAGAATTCAAAGTTGTGTGTGTTGTTTGGCCATTCATTGAAGAGAATTTGTAGTTTTTAATTCATTATAAACAAAAAACAATTCTACAACAACCCACCAACACATTTTTTTTGCATTGGTGGCATTTTGTTCATTGGCAAAGCCATACAATGATGGCATCACCAAGAACAAATGCTTGGCTTCACCCCGATCGCACACACCTATGTACACAACATTTGGTTTGTTTGTCGAAAAATGCAACATAATGTTGTCCTTGGACAAATTATTGTGCAAAATTCCACAATGATGTATTACATTCATAACGTTTATGAATGCCCATGCCAATTTCACACGATTTTACCTATAGGCAACAAGTCATGTTCGCCCTTCCATATCCGGCCCCCCTTGTCACAATAAAATATGATTATCAATAATGAGGGAATATTTCGTGTTATAATCCAACATTTCTCAAAGAATTCCCCCATTCCACCACAATGTGTATGCTTCCATGTGTTGAAAATTCAAGCTCAATTAGTTAGGTTTCATTAGTTACTGGAGTAGGAAAGTAACTAGGTTACTTTCACAAGGTTGAATTACTTTCGTTACTTATTTTAGTTTGGTTATTTATGGTTTGGTCTTTTAGTTAAATACCTTGGTGTTGATGGTTTGGCTATTTTTTTTTCATTACACAAGTTTGTGTATTTCATGTAACAAGAACCTTGAAGAGTTCTTGATGTTGTGTTTCATGTTGTGAGCATCATGTTGTAGTTTCTTTTAATAAAGGTTTATGTTTGCACTTGAATAGATCTCCTATTTGTTAACATGGTATTAAAGCTTAGGTTGTTTGGTGAGAAAGTTGAAAGAGATCTAGAGCTAGAAAGTCTCTAGAACTAGAGCTTGAAAGTTTCTAGTAATATCATAGGAGTTTGTCAAGTGCAAAAGAGAAATGGGGAAAGGAAAGAATGTGAAAAGAAAGAAAAGAAAAGAAAAAAGGTGAGAGGAGATCAACATATCAAAGTTGTGGAAGTCAGATCTTTGAATCTAGATCTAGATCTACTATGAAAATATCTTGGAGTGAAATTTGAAGGGATTATAGAATATTATAAGACGCTTCTATTCTCAAATTTTTAAAAGAAAAAGATATGTTTTGTGAGAGTTATGAGCTTTTGAAAACTTTGTGCCAGATTTGGTTTTTTGGTCATATCTCTTTTGTTTGAGCTTTTTTGGATCTACAGCTTTGGGATCTTATAGATCATATAAGAATATATGTGTGAGAGAAATTTCATGTCATTTGGATTTATATTGAGAGAGATCCAAGCATCTAAATTTTTAGTCTCAGTTTTGAAGTTAATTTCTTTTGAAAGTGATATCTCTTTGTGGTCATCATCAATAAAGCTGAAACTTTGAAAAGATATAGAAGAGATATATTTAATGTGTTTCTCAAAATTTCAAGGATTTTGGAGTTGCTGAGAGCGAGTTGTAAGCCATTTTGTGTTCAGGTCCCAATTTGAGGTGACTTCAAGGAAGTAGCAAGATCTCTCATTTTATGAAGTTAAATGTGCGGAAATTTTGAGAGAAGGTAATAGACATAGTTTTTCATGTTTCACCAGAATTTCAGATCAATCCAAGGTCATATGTGTGTGGAGTAGCTTTGCAAAGTTGTTGTGACAAAAGTTTGTTTTGAGAAGACATCAAAGCAAAGTTTTGAAGTGGAGCAAATACAATTTGGAGAACTTGAAGGAAGGAGTTTGAAGATTGGGAAGTGCAAATACATTATCAAGATCTTCATACAAAAGTGTGGTATGTAATCATGTACTTAATACCATACAAAATATTATACGAGATATGTACATATATGTAAAACCTATGTATAATATAGAATTTCGTATAATACTCAAGACATACATACATATGCAAGGTCCATCTTGTTCAACCCTAACCTTAATTCTAAAAACCTAAGGAAGGAAAACCCTAACCCTAATCCTAAAAACCTAAGGAAGGAAAACCCTAACCCTAATCCTAGAAACCCAAGGAAGGAATTAAAATCATTGTGAAACCCCAAGAAGACATTGAGTGTTACTTTGAAAGATGGCGGACAATCTTTTTCAAATTGCAATTGAGAAACTAGATAAGAATAATTTGCAAATGTGGAAATTTAGGATTATGAATTTCTTGATGGGGAAAGGCTATTAGGAATTCATAATTGGTGATGAGAAAGAACCTCCTCTCCCAGAAAACCCCACACAACAACAAATTCAAGCCAATAAAACTTGGCATGAAAAAGCAAGGAAAGTCTTATATTACTTCATATTAAAAATTTGATATATTATGATGATAACATCCATAATTTGATAATACATAAGTATTTTTTAGGGCTCCATTAAGTTGAAATTTTTAAAAAATAAATATTTGATCTA
>Ga0116231_10014223_pt1 | contig 10789 bp, 10 predicted proteins | sample S1TSphgellanicum_2_FD_89695 | JGI IMG/M metagenome (GOLD analysis project Ga0116231, IMG submission 89695) | Host-associated microbial communities from peat moss isolated from Minnesota, USA - S1T2_Fd - Sphagnum magellanicum MG | ecosystem: Host-associated > Plants > Peat moss > Unclassified... | reverse complement strand
TTTTTTTTTTTATAGTTACAATTTCATGTACTTAGGGTGAAACTTGAGAGCTAGTAAATAAGTAATGTGAGCAATATTGTTATAAGCCCAAATGCCTTGTATGGGTGGAGTTTGTTCTTAGGTTTCAACTTTAACCCCCTAAAAAGCTTATTGGGGATATAACATTCTTTCAAATGTGTAAAAAAAATGGCATTTTCAAAATTCTTTTGAAATACACTTCCAAAGAAAAGTTGTTAAAGCATTGTGTATGAATAACATCCATGTGGTTGAAAATCAAAAAATAATAATTCAATGCTACAATTAGTAATTTAGTTTTTAATTTGATTATAGATATATAATTTCATGTAAGGTCATGAAATTGAATATGATTGGCCAAAAATAAGGGTCACCTAGAGGGATGGAAAGATGCAAAAACAAGCTACACTTGAAATGCTCTTGAGAGAAAATAGTAATAGCTTTTACTAATTTATTTTTTGCAAATGATTGATAAAAAGTGTGAAAAGTGACTTATTTTTTAAGGAGGTATGTCATCCCCTAATGGATAAGAGAGGGAGCACCAACTTATCTTTCACCTTATTTATTCAAATATCATGAGTAAATTCCACCTAAAAAAGAGAAAACTTTCTTAAGTGATGCCAAATTTTTTTCACAAACTAATTATCTTTATCAGACATGTGAGGCACACCAAACAAAAAAGATTTTTTTTTTTTTTCATAATTGACAATTGTGTAAAATTTGGCAAATGGATGTAAATGTCCTCTTCATCCTTTAGGACAACAAGGCTTCAATTTAAAGGCTTTTTATCTTTCTTCAACATCATGACAAACTTTGCTTGTGTAATAACTTTAGCCCGAGGTGAACTTCCTTCCACATTAACCCAAGTTATGACATCATTGTAGTAGCATTTAGACTCTAATAAGATTCATGACAAATATAATATAACTATATTAAAAAAAGGGATTTGCCATAACAAGTAAGGAAATTAATTGTACCATCACCTTTGCCATAATTGAAGATAATTTTCAACAACATTTTAATGTCATATTCTCACCAACATTTTTTTATTGGCAATTTATCGCCAAGTGGCAATGCAAGAAAGAGCTATGCGAATCATAAGCCTAGGAAATAATGTAAAACATTTGGTATTATCATCCCTCAATTAAGGCCAACGACTATCAAGTCATCACCTTAAATGAAGGTGAAAAGTGTCAACTCATTACCTCCCATCATGTTATTTATGTGCAATAGCCTTTTCAACTGTCAAATGGGAGAGATATCACCATCTCCCATCTTGACCATTGGTTAGAAAAGGCAAAGCCTTCCTTCCCATTTTCTATGATTGATGTTTGCACTTATTTTTTGTAATCTTTTTCACCACTCCACCTCCCTCTCTAAATTCCTCTTCACCAGATTCTTCTTTGAAGTGATGAAGGTTCAAGGTTTTAGGTTTGTTTGTGGTTTGACTACATGTTGAGTTTCAAGGTTTTTGCAAGACAAAAAAGGGGAGTCAATATGGTGGTTATGGCAATTCCCACCTTGTAGCTTGCAATGGGTTACAAAGTTTGTTATTGGAGAGTCGATTAATGTGTTGTAGTTATGATGGAACTTGTGTTTTTCACTATTCATTTTGAAGGTTCCTTATTCCAAATTTAATTTCAAAATACAAAATCTAATATCTAGCTTTGAGTCATGACATTTATTTATATATTTTTTGGGCTTTTTTGTTTCACACCAAACTCCATAGCTTTGGATTTGAAAGCTTGTTTTTTGTGGTCGTCTATTTGTTTTGTCTATGTTTTTCCTTGTTTGCTTCTTCTGTCATCATGGCATCACTTGCCCTACTTTCCAACTTCAAGTGGAAGTTGATATTTGGTTTTTTTGCTCTTTCATGTGTTGCAACATCTAATCAAGGTTTAACTATTGTAAAAATTGTTAAAACCACACCTCTTCCTCTTCCTCCTGCTAAACCTTACCAACTAGAGAAGTCTTTTAAAAGGAAGGAATATGAAACAAATAAGACCTTCAAAGATATTTGGGTTGCAAAGCTCCTTTGGGCAATCTATAATAGGTTTAGTGGCAAGATTTCACAAATAAAATGCATTGTGTGTAGCCAAATAGGAAGGCGTGACAAACTAGTGGCTCCTAAGCTTGATGGGTTGTACAAGCACTGTGGCAAGAAAGAAATTCAAGTAGATACCCTAGGTTGACTTAAAAGCATGATTTATTTCGAGAATAACAACATGCACCAAAAAAATGAAAAGCAATTTGCTTCCCGATCTCACACAACAAATGTCTTCCAGTAAGTATGTGTTGGCATTGAGGGAGAGGATAAGCAAAAGAGAATCCATTTTGCTTCGTGTTTTCATGTTTCAAGTCAAGGTTGGCCTATGACACAGTATGAAAGTTTGAAAGATTTGTTCACTTTTTTAAAATTCAAAAACAACTCCAAAAATCATTGGAGTGATTCTTTTGGGTGGGAAATGGTTGTGATTTTGTGTGACATTGTGGGGTGTAGAATGAGAGAGGTATTAGTTGCTCTAAGTACATCTCCATCTCTATTAATGAGGTTTCTACAATTGATAACACTAGTTGGATCAAAACCCATGCTTATGTGTTGGAGAAGTGGAAGCGGGTGCTAATTGGAAAAGGTGACATTAGGTGCAATTGTAACAAACCTAACCCAAGTATTGTTGCATGCATTGTCTAGTTTTGGGGGTCTAAATGAGCAAGTTGTTGGCCAAAAATTGGTGTCATTTGGGATTAATGGAGGTAACATGTATACTGGTGTGCACAATAGCATCACCACTTAAATCAAACACAACATTGTTCCATTTTCTATGCCTATCCATTGTGTTGCACAAATGATAGACTTGGTGTTCAAAACATTATCCACGCAATTGTTGCTTGATAACATTGAGAAATTTTGTGCTAGGGTATATTCTTATTTCTTTTAATTTAGCAAGGGAGCTCTTGAGCTCGAAAGGTTAGTAGCTTTGTTGGATGTGAAAGGTTTGAAGATCCTTTGAAATGTGAAGACATGGTGGTTGTTGATGCTCTCTCTTGCAAAGAAGGTACTAGCAGAATACAAGCCATTCATTATGCAAATGTGGGTAGATCAATTCGCAAGTGAGATCACCAATGCCAACATCACCACTTTCCTTAATGTTCAAAATTTTGCTTGGTTTGCATTGTATCATGCCCTTGCTTGAGTTGTTGCATGGGCTAATCAAGATGGTTCAAACTTGAGACATCTATGTTGTTGATTTTGTTGAAGTTGTGAAGTTGGTTCAAGTTGACATTTGGCACTACAACAATGTAATTTGGGTTATATTCAAGGACAATGCTTTTGTTGTTTTCAACAACTTGATCAACTTTCGGAATGAAACTTTGCCATTGGTTTGGGCTATAAATCCCACTTTCCCTAATAATGATATTGTATGGTGTGCACTTTGTGTGGGTATAGAATTGGCATGGCTGCATATTGATGATCTACATAAGCAATAGATGGAACTAGTTTCCCTTACATTATGGGAACATAATTTAAAGAATGTTAAGGCTGCATGTTTTGAGGTAGCATCATCGCTTTCTTGTGAATTACAACATTGATTCCCAAATTGTGAGCTTATGATAGCCATGGGAATGTGTATTCGCATTATTGGGTGAAGCATGATGTTAAAGCTTCTTTTAGGCATCACCTAACCACATTGAAGGAACATTTTGCAATGCCCAAGATGCTTGGTTCCTAGGAGAGACAATGTGATGCCATGTTGGATGGAATGGCCTTGGATAGTCAAACACATATGTTTGTTCAAACCATGAAGAACAATTGTATAAATATCTTAAATATGGATAAGAAGAAGGATAGCAATTCCCTCTAGAGGTTGTGGATGTAGCTTGGGGCTAATGAGCTTTTGACAGTGAAGATGCTAAAATGGTTTAAGCTTGCTGAAATTTGTATGGTGCAAATTTTAGGGTTTGTAGAAGATGAACGATGTTTCAACACACTTGTTTTTATGAAAAACAAGGTGCATAATTGATTGAACACACATTTAGATTTTTGTGTCAAGATGTTTGGGCAAACATTTTTCATTTTGGAAAACTTCCTAAACGATGAAACCATTGCTTCTTGGAGAAAGAAAAAACCCATAGAGCAGTTGAGGCCTAGGTAATTAGGTTTTCATCTAGTTTTATGTGTTGTTCACCCATCTTGTTATTTTGCAGCAAGTTTTATAGTTTGACGTTAAACCTAGGATTTTCTTAGAATTTTGTATTTGCTTGGGTTGAAACTTGGGTTTTGGATGTGGGCTGGGACATTGAGGTGCATGCACCATGCATATTTAAACTTTATTTATTTATTTTTGCCTTGGCTAGTTGACTTTGTTGTGTTATGTGAGTGTGCAATAGGAATGAAATGTGGCAAACTTGTGAATGGTTGAACATCGATAATGGATTAATGTGTTTGATTTGTTTGTTTAATGGGTGTGTGTTTGTGTCACCTTTTGTGTAGGTCATTTGATTTGCAATGGGCAATACCTTCATGGGTAGGGGTTCAAATCCCCAACATATAATTGTGTTTCTAAGGGATCATGTACAAGCCTGAGCTTGAAATAGTCTTTGAAGTTTGAAGCTTGAAGTAGTTTTTGAAATCTAAACTTTAAAGCTTGTTTATGTGTTTGGAGAGACTAGTGACAACTTCTAGAAATTACAAAGTAACCAAATAATACCCCTAGATATTTCAAAGTAGCCAAATAACCCCACCTTGAAATTTTAGAGTAGCAAAAATCTCCCACCTTGTGTAGTAGCTTCAAGTGGCTAGAAGAAAATGAGGCCTAAAAAATCAAATAGGTACAATTGGCCCTCAATTTTTGGTTGGTAGCCAATAAATGCATAGTGACGACCTTCAAAAAATCATTATAAAAATCCCTAATTCTCACACCAAAAATATAAAAATAGTTTCAATATTTAAAAGGGGAAATGGTGATTTAAATAAGATTTTTTTTTTGGGAAATAGGGTTAATAGTAAACTTTAAACCCTAATCACCATTTTAAATATTGAAAAAAAAAAAAAAAAACTGACTCTAAGGTATGGGTAAACTAACTCTAATTTAAGTTCTTGCTCTGATTTTTATTTTATTTTCTCTTTGTCACTGACACTATTTCAACCAAAGATACGTTTACTTACAACATAATTGTAAGTTGTTGTGTACTTTGCAATGGCCTCTTGCTTTTGCACATGCTCCATTTAACAAATTTGCCCATGTGGGGCCTCCTCTCGTGGTGATGGTCCTCACCAATGTGTTTTTTTGACCAAAAAAATTGATTTTTTTTTTTGTAATTAAAAAAAAAATGTTGGTCACCTACTTGAAACCAATGTATGGGAAAAAGGGTGATTTAAAAAATAGTTTAAAAATAAAAATAAAATTCTCTCTCTATTTTTTTAATTTAAAAAGAATTTAAAATTGTGACCTCCCCCCCCCAAAAAAAAACATTGTACGAATTTCCGTACTGGAACAAAATGCTATTGCGACTAGGCCAAGATGTCCTTACCGTGTTCATTCTTTGCGTAAAGCACTCCATTCGAATTTTGCTTTTGTATTTCGGACCCACACCTCCCCTCCCCCCTTGCCCCCCTCGCCCCCCTCGCACACGCGAAAGATGTGTTTGTCGATCAGCGGAATGTCATGCATGCCTTCATTCGAAAGGAAGATGTGTTTTATTCCGTCAGTCAGCAGAATGTCATACACACCTTCCGTCATTCCAAAACAAAAAAAAAAGGGGGGCGGGGGGAGATGTGTCATGCTTTATGTTGGTGAAGGCTTGCTCCGTACGGTCTTCTCTAATTTTTCAGCCTACACCCTCGGGGCTATGACCCTTAAATTTAGAGAAAGGTCCTAAGGGGGAATGGGGCCTTCCCCTACACATTCATTTCAATTACTTGAACTTTGTGTAGGCGAAGGATTCTCTCCATAAGGCCCTCACTAGGTTTGAGAGACATCCATACGAGGGTGTTAGCCCCTCGTCATGCAACCTGAGAACATTGTGATGTTCCCATGACAAAGCTGTCCCTAGCGAAATGCACTTTTTAAATTCCTAAATTGAGGTTTCTTCGGAATTCGAAAGGGTCCTAAACAGTTAAAGAATTGTCCCTTATGGAAGGGATAACCAGTTTGATAAGGGCCCATCCCCCTGCCCTCAATTCCTTTTGGGGTTTTGCTTGAAAAACACTATATGTGTTGTCCTATGACTAAGAACATCCCCTCTGGTGCTCCGTATGTGACCCTACAAATTAAAAATCAGATGAAGAAAAGTCAAAATATGCTGGTTTATCTCAGGAAAATGGTTTTGCTCCTGCATATGTGCTCAGCTGAGGCTGGCAAGAGGTGCAAGCAAAGCTGTATACCTGCCAAAGAGGAGTGTAATAAATATGATCTGACTGCAGTTCCCGGTTATTTATTGGCGAAACATAACAATGATTGGTCCAGGTGGTTTGCTATGAGTACTTCCCACATATGTGCAGTCCCAGTTTCAGTTGTATGGATGGGGGTTGCAAAAAAACACGAATAACTAAACTTGGATGTAAGAAACATTTTTTTGCAGGGTCACATACTAAGAAGCACTGGTGGGGATGCCCTCTAATAGAAGGGTTTCGCTTCTCAAGTGTCAAACTGTGTCACCTCTTCTGAGTCATAAAGACTAAAAACCTTGTAGGGTTTTATTTTACTTTACTTGAAGGTCCCATTCCAGCCTGTGACCGAGGCACTTAAGTACCACTAAAATTAAATTTTTGTCTTCCCTGGACTAAAGAGAGTGATTGCATTTTGTTGAACCTGACAAATCTTTCGACGATCAATGCATCGAACATGTTTCAATCTAACCCAGGCCAGAGTAAACTAGCACCCACGAGAGCATCGTGAAGGATGGATGCTAAGTGATCAAGGAACAGTTTTCTGTTGGGTTACAGTTCTTGTGGTTAGCTAACCATCATGGTTAGCTCAGTTACTGTTTTTTTACTGCATACTTGATGACAACCCAGTTGAGGGTTGTGAGCAGGTAAGTAGTAAAAACATCTCGGGCCTGCGTATAAACTAATAAACCATTATTTTACAGACCAGTCACCTATTTTCCTACAGATCGAAGAGGTTACCATGGTGAAACAAGACATTAACTCAGTTGAGGTTCATCCGCAACTCAGTTGTAATGGGCATCCAATGGATAGTGCACTTGTGGGCGTTGGTTCACCCTAGCCACACCAAGTGTTTCATGCAGTGTATTCATTTGATGAAATCCGATCCCAAGTCATCATCATCAGATCCCAACTATTTTGTTCCACATCAAAAAACACAAGAGAAACTATGAAGGTGACCCTCTTTTAAATTCACTAAATTTATTCGACATGTGCAGGCACATTAATAAAGGGTCTCTTTCCATTAGGCTGCTATGATCATATCAGAGTTACACCCAAACGTGCCCCCATGAGGTAGGCCGGCTCTGTGATCACATTAACACACAGTGTGATGTGATGTGATCAGAGCACAGAGCACCTCCAATGGAATTGGAAAAAGCCACTGATATAAGGCCTTTGTCGCTTTCTGCAGGAAAGAGTAAAGCTTTCTTTCCCCATTGGAGAGCTGCAAGTGCCTCGAATAATAAATAATAGGTATGTACTTAAAATCATGTTAGGAACTTTTGGAACACATCTGCTGAAGGAAAAAGAAAAAGTGGTATGGTGACTCACAATTTGACTGAGAGAGCTCCTCCAATTAGTGAAGAAGGGCAAAGAGCTATGAGATGACTCTGAGCACAACTAGTTGAAAAGACATAATGGAAAGATGTGGCTCTGATCAAAGAATCTGTGATCAGAACAACAACCTAATGGAAAGAGGTCCTAATAAGTGGTGGTATTTGTTTCTTAAATAATGACCCCTTTTTTTTCTTTTTTTTTCTTTTTTTTTGGGGGTTTTCTGTTTCCTCTGCAAGAGCACATGCATAAGAAAACCTATTCTCAACAACAAAAAAGGCTGTCTCACAGCAAAGCCTCTGCTCGGAGGCTGGAGTGTGGATTTGCTTGCATATCGTGGTACTTGCATATCCACTTCAATAAGTGGAGCAAAAAAATTTCTTGGCTAGATGATAACAAACAAGTCGACCAAACTAAAACTCATTGAACACCCAAGGAACAAAACAAGCAACCCCACAAAAAAAAAAAAAAGCTCGTTCAACGATGAAGGAACAACTTCAAACTTGCGTGTTTTTGGATACTCTCAATGGGCCCTCCAGCCACCCTAACATTTTATTTTTTTCCTTTTTTTGTGGGCCATGGGCTACCCATCCCCAAGCCCCATAAACCCTTTTGCGCAATATTCCCACCTGCCACCTTTTAACTAACTAACTTCAAAGATCCTCTTCTCTTCTCCCACTTCCACCCTTTCCAATTTAACACCTACAATTCACTTGACTTGTTATTTTGCTAAAATAGCACTTTATTTACTTAGCTTTTTAGATCTCTTACACCACTTTTTTTCTACCTACTAGAGGTCAAGAATTTAGGGTTTTGCCTTGGGATTTTATGGTGTGTCTTTTGTCTTATTTTCAAGAATATATATATGTATGTACTTGGTGCAATCATGTGGTTTTTTTTTTTTTTTTTTTTTTTTTTGTTTTTTTTTTTTTTTTTTTTTTTTTGTGTAATATTTTGGTTTTTTTTTTTTTTTTTTTCTAATGTGACTTTTGTTCATGTGCTTCATGCTTGGGATGCTCTCTCTCTCTATATATTGGACTTGTGTACTTCCTTTTTGCTCCTACCTTTCCCCTTATGGATTGGCGTTTTTCTTGTAATAATTTTTTTCGGTCTATTTTTCGGTTGAGGCTAGAAATCTCATAGAGTGTCATAATTGTGTATAAAAGCATTTGGTTCAATTCATCCATATGATTTTAGTGAAGCAAGTTCACTATAAAATCATTCATCATCTATGTCATGGATTCCATAACTCGAGCAAATATACAATAACAAACAAAGTAGAAAATGGTTGTGAAACTCTTTCTAAAAATTCCCCAAAAAATAATTTGGAACCTTTGGAATATGAAAATTTTCAACGAATTGGATATTCCCTTCAAGAAAAAACTCTAAATGGCTTAATGGGATTAAAAAAATATTTATGTAATTTTTTAAAAAAAATCTATAAGTAATATTGATGAGAAAAAAGTTGTATACTAAACCAGCAAGTAAGAGTTAGTGAGAAAGGTCAAGTGGGTATAAGGGGGAGGGTGCAAACTAGAAGACCCATAGCTCTCTGAAAAAGAGCAAAGAGAGAGAGAGAGAGAGAGAGAGAGAGAGAGAGAGAGAGAAGAAGAAGAAGAAGTTTAAATAAGAGGCCACTTCCATGGAGGTGGTCTGATGTGGAGAATGAGGCATGAAGGGCAGGCAGCCACAAAAGTGGCCTATTATCAGCAAAGTGATTGAAATTTCCAAGAGAGAAGGAAAACACCCATGAGGAATCGCTTTTTTAATTTGCCTTAGATTTAGATTGGGAATAAACTATAAATAGAAAATAGAAAATAGGTGGAATTGGCCAAAAAAAAAAGAAAAAGAAAAAAGGGGATGGCTAAAGTTAGTGTGGTAAGCCTACAAAAATTTACAATGCACTAATAAAAATGTATAAGGATTTGAAGGTGGGGCAGCCCATGGAAAAAAAAAAAAAGAAAAAAAAAAGGAGGTTGAGGTTGAGGTTGAGGTTGGCCTTGAGAGACAGAAATAGCACTTAATGACATCACAATGAGTGGGATGGCCTACTAATGAGCTAACATGCTCATTGCCCACCAAGCACCTCTCTTTTGTCCCTTTGTTGTTCCCACGTTTTTGTTGTGATTTTTGGGCTGGATGGGAGAGAAGAGAAGAGAAGAGAAGAGGAGAGAAGGGGAGAGGAGAGAAGGGTTTAAGTGGGCTAGTGTGGACACACATAAATACCACTTTACTCTACCAGACCAGACTGGCACATTTTGTACTACCAGTACCTTGTGCTTTATTGTCAGTTGTAACCAGTGTTGTACTAATAAATAATTAATTAATTAATTAAAGGAAAAAACACCCCCTGTCTTTGGGCCTCCTTTCACCCCCCCTCCCTTTATTCCCCTCTTTTGAGTGGTTTCCCCAAAGTAAGGAAATTTTTATTGAATCTCAGTATGAAATGCTGAATCTCAGCAGCATTTAATGCACAAGGTTCGAGAGGAATTATAGTAGCTGTACACACAGACAGGTAGGAGGAGCAGTGAAAATCTATGTAGCAGCAGCAGCAGCAGCAGCAGTGGAGGCGCTCAGGAAAACAAGAAAGACAGGGTGAATGCTAAGGTACTTTTTTTTTTGCAGGTTTTTTTTTTAAAAAAAAAAAATCTCACCCTGTGTGTATGACCAAACTCAGGGTACTAGTGCTGTCTTCTTAACCAGTGTTAGTCTGGTATGGAGTTCTGAACCAGTGTTCATACCCAACAACATTACTGGTCTTAACTCTTAACCAATGGTGTACATGATTGTTGTGTTTGATATATGTCCTTGAGTATTTTTCATTTTTAAAAAAAAATTAAAATTATATTTTTACCCATCAGATAAGGGTGTATTAACACTCATTTTTTTCTTCCATCATGTTAGGGTTCAAGTATACCCCAAATATATATATATATATATATATATATATATATATATATATTAATATATTTTTTTTTATATATATGTGTAGAGGCTTATATACACCCCCACCCCTCTTGTTCTATATCCCTTTTTGGGTAAAAAATATAT
>Ga0116231_10014222_pt1 | contig 10789 bp, 12 predicted proteins | sample S1TSphgellanicum_2_FD_89695 | JGI IMG/M metagenome (GOLD analysis project Ga0116231, IMG submission 89695) | Host-associated microbial communities from peat moss isolated from Minnesota, USA - S1T2_Fd - Sphagnum magellanicum MG | ecosystem: Host-associated > Plants > Peat moss > Unclassified... | reverse complement strand
GGCCCAATGAAACAAAATATGCGTCCGCGTCCAAACCCCCACCGCCGCGAACAGCACGATGGGTATAATCCCCAGCATCGCCAAAAACCAATCCCGCCGCTCCACCGGTCCCTTTCTCAAAGCCCGCGCCAGCAGCAAGAACATCGGCAGCCAAATCCACGGCCCCACAAACAGCGCCTCACCCGCCCAAATCCGCAGCGGCGCGAACGGATGCAATTCCAGCCCCCCCGCCCGAAAACTCTGATAGTGAAACGACTGCCATGCATGCGCGAAATTCCACCATACCACCGGGCCAAACATCGCCACCGCCAGCCCCCCCGCCGCCCAAGGCCGCCACCCCAACAGCATCGGCCGAGACACCTTGTCCGTCCCCAAAAACATCACCGCCCCGGCCAGCACCAACGCCGCGTTATACTTCGAAAGCAGCGCCACGCCCGAGAAAAACCCCGCCCCCCACCACCAGTTTTTCTCAACCGGTCCACCTACGCCCGCCGCCCGCGCCATCGCATAGGCCGCCGCCAGCAGCGCCGCGTCCAGCGGCCCATCCGGCAGCACCCAGCACCCAAACGCCACCGAAAACACCGGCGAGACACAATACCCCACCACCGCCCAAAACGCCGCCCGCCCGCCATACAGCCGCAGCGTCAGCCGGTACAACAACCAACAAGAAACCCCCGAAACCGCCACAAACGGCAGCCGCACCGTCAGCGGCTCCTCATTCCCCGCCACAAGCCGCGCGGCAAGCTCCAGCCACCACGAAACCGGCGGATGATCGAAATACGAAACATCAAAATGGCTCGCCGCCGCGACCATATAACTCTCGTCGATCCCAAGCCCGGTCGTCCCCGCAAACCCCAGCCGCAGCGCGACGGCCAGCAAAACAACAACCCAGGCTTCCCAACTCATGCCGCTCTCTGGCCCGCCCGGCGCGGCGGGTCAACTAAGCCAGAAAGCAGCGCTTTTTGAAAAAAGCGCGCAAAAACTTCTGGTCCGCTTCGCGCGTAACCGCGCCGCTAACGGCCAACAAGCCCGGCCGGCCGTCCTCGCCAACCCGCGGCGCCTAAAACATGGCCGGGTTGTTGGCCATTCCGGTTCCGTTCAAGTCATGGTTTGACTTACCCGCCCGATGTGTATAATACACATATGAAAAGCGCCGAGCTGGTCAAGCTGCTTGAGGCTGCTGGCTGGGTTTTAGGGCGCATCCGCGGTTCGCACCATGTTTTCAAGCATCCCAACCGGCCAGGCCTCATCGTCGTGCCACACCCCAAAAAAGATTTGGGCAAGGGCCTGGTCGCGGCGATCAAGCGAGACGCGGGGTTGAAGGAGTAACCATGAGATATCCGATTGCCATTGAAGCGGGCAGCGAAACCACGGCCTTCGGCGTCGCGGTGCCAGACCTTCCGGGCTGTTTTTCCGCCGGCGACACGCTGGACGAAGCCGTTTCCGCCGCCGAAGAAGCCGCCGCCGCCTGGATCGACGCGGCGCTCGACGCCGGCATGACCATTCCCCAGCCCTCAACGCTCGAAGCGGTTCAGGCCAACCCCGCCTTCACCGGCTGGGCCTTCGGCGTCATCCACATCGACCCGGCGGTCCTGGACGACAAGGTGGACCGCATCAACATCACCCTCCCCCGCCGCGTCCTCCACCGCCTCGACGCGCTGGCGAAAGCCCACGGCGAAACCCGCTCCGGCTTCATCGCCCATCTGACCCTGAGCGGTCAGAAATCCCCACCATGATTTTATTGAGTTTTTGACCTTTACAGCCCTAAAAAATCAGCATGAGCACCATGCAAATCGAAGTTTTTGAAGCCTTCCGGTCCGTCGGCGTGCCCGAAGACAAAGCCTCAAAGGCGGCACAGGCATTGAACGAACGGGACAAAGACGTCGCTTCCCTCAAGAGCGACATGACGATCATGAAATGGATGATGGGCCTCGTGCTCGCCTTTCAAATCGCCCTCTTCGCCAAAGCCTTCCTTTCCTGAGCCTCTGCGTCACGCCGCCTTCTCATAAACCAGCACCCCATACCGCATCGCCCCCGTCGCATAAGCCGCCATCAGCCGGAACACCGTCACCGCAAAAATCCGGTCGGCCTCACGCCCATCCAGCAACATCCGGATATACCGCCCATCCGTAAACAGCCGCCCCAAAAACCGCATCGCGCAAATCCGCCACGTCCGGCTCACCTGCTTCGAAATATCCTCAACCGCGACAACCGAAAACCCCGCCGCCTCCCCCAGCGCCCGATACTCCCCCTCAGTCCCCATCCCCGGCAGCCGCCCCTCCCGGCAAATCGGCTCCAAAAGATGCTCAACCTGCCACGCCGCGGGCGCATCCCCCGCCAGCCAGGCGCAAACCACCAACCGTCCCCCCGGCTTCAACACCCGGAACGCCTCCTCAAAAAACCGCGCCTTGTCCGGCATGTGCTCGGAGCTCTCAATCGCATAAGCCCGATCAAACCGCGCATCCGCCAGCCCATTATCCAGCCAATCCGCCAGCAAAAACGTCAACCCATCCCCCACCCGCTCCCGCGCCCTCGAAAACTGCGCCGCCGAAATCGTCAGCCCCGTCACCTGCACCCCATACCTATCCGCCAAAACCTGCGCCGTCCCCCCATACCCGCACCCGATATCCACCGCCTGCTGCCCCGCCGCCAACCCCAATTTGTCCGCCACCAGCTCAATCAACCCCTCGACCGCCGCCCGCACGCTCTCCCGCCCCGTCCGAAAATAGCCATGATGTACATGCTCCCCCCACACATCCCGGTAAAACGCATCCAGCCGGTCATAATGCGCCGCCACCGCCGCGCTCGTCTGCGCCGTCTTGGGAAATATCAAGCCGCCGCCGCAAAATTCTGCGCCACCGCCGCCAAAAACCCATCCACATCCGCCACCGTATGGTTCCAGGCCGTCACCAGCCGCACCACGCTGCCTGTAAAAACCCCCTCCGGCGCCGGCCACCGGTAAAACCCAAACCCCTGCCCTTGCAGCGCCCCAATCAGCGCCTCCGGCAACACCGGAAACACCTCATTCGCCTGCACGGGCTGAGTCAGCTTCACGCCGGCCGCCAATAACCCCTCCGCCAGCCGCTCCGCCAGCCGATTCGCATGCGCCGCATGCCGCAGCCACAGCCCATCCTCCAAATACGCCACCAATTGCGCCGAAAAAAACCGCATTTTTGAAAGCAACTGCCCCGCCCGCTTGCGCCGGTACTCAAACTCCGCCGCTAGATCCAAATCAAAAAACACCACCGCCTCGGCCGCCATCGCGCCATTCTTCGTCGCCCCGAACGACAGCACATCCACCCCCGCTTGCCACGTCGCCTCCGCCGGCGAGCACCCCTGATACACCAGCGCATTCGCAAACCGCGCCCCATCCATATGCAAATGCAGCAATTTGCTCCGCCCAAACTCCGCCAGCGCCGCGATCTCCTCCTGCGAATAAACCGTCCCCCACTCCGTCGCCTGCGAAATACTGATCGCCGAAGGCCGCACCTGGTGAACCCCCCTTGCCATCGCCTCCTCAAACATCGGCGCAATCCCCGCCACCGTCACCTTTCCCCCCGCCCCCCGCATCCCCAGCAGCTTTGCCCCACCCGTGAAAAACTCCGGCGCCCCGCATTCATCTTTCTGGATATGCGCCGCCTCGTGACAATAAACCCCGCCATGCGCCGGCACCATCGCCGCCAGCGCCAGCGCATTCGCCGCGGTCCCCGTCGCCACCGGATAAATCGCCAGATCACACTCAAACACATCCTGCGCCAGCCGCGTCAGCCGATGCGTCCACTCATCATCCCCATAAGAATGCGCCGTCCCCCGATTCGCATCCGCCAAAGCCGCCAAAATCTCCGGCGCCACGCCCGTAATATTGTCGCTAGAAAAATCCCGAGTCACGACAGACCCAAGCAAAACACCGGCCCACCCACGTCATGCCAGCGAATGCTGGCATCCACGACTTTCTCGAAAGAGAGAAGAAAGAAGTTCTTTTTTTGCAAAAAAAGAACCAAAAAAACTCTTGTTACTTCAGACCGAGACCTCTCATCGCCCAAGGCCCAGATTCCCAAAAGTTTTTTGCTTCGGCCCGAAAAGGCTTTTTTCAAAAAAGAAGTTCTTTCTTGCCTGTCCTCAAACAAACGCCCCCTCCCGCATCACCGCCTCCGTCTCCCCACCCGCCCGCACCCCGTCCACATCCATCTCCCCGCTCCCAATCATCCAATCCACATGCACCAAACTATCATTCGCCCCCACGGCATTCTCCATCTTCGTCCCCGGCGCATTAATCGCCAGCGCCCGCCCCACCGCGATATGGCACGCCGCGTTCTCATCAAACAGCGTGTTAAAAAACAACAACCCGCTTTCCGAAATCGGCGATTTATGCGGCACCAGCGCCACCTCCCCCAGCCGGCTCGCCCCCTCATCCGTCCCGATCAAATTCTTGAACGCATCCTCCCCCCGGCTCGCCTTCGCCTCCACGATCCTTCCCCCCTCAAACCGCACCGCAATCTCCTCGATCAGCGTCCCGGCATAAGACAGCGGTTTTGTTGCCCGCACAAATCCTTCCACCCGATCCCGGTGCGGCATGCAGAACACCTCCTCCGTCGGAATATTCGGCAAACACCGCAGCCCGCCGGTCGTCGCCACATCTCCGCCGGCCCACACATGCCCCTCGATCAGCCCCACCCGCAAATCCGTCCCCGGCCCGCGGAAATGCAGCGCCTCATACCGCTTGCCGTTGAGAATCTCGACCCGCTCATGCAGCCGCCCCACATGCGCCTTCCAGTTCCCCACCGCGTCCTCCCCATCGGTCCGCGTCGCGGCAAATATCGCGTCCCACAGCGCCGCCACCGCCTCATCGCGCTGCAGTTTCGGAAACACCGCCTTCGCCCAGGCCGGATGCGCGAACGGCACAATCGCCCAGTTCGCCACGAACCCGCTCAGCAGCCCCTGCATCCCCTTCGACGCCATGGAAGCCGCCTTCTGCACACGCGAAATCCGCCCCATATCCGCTCCCGCCATCATATTCGGGTCCGCCCCCGTCACGCTCAGCACCGCCGCGCCTTCCTTCAGCGCCCGCTCCACCCCATCAAACCGCCAGCCCGGCGCATAATCGAAAATCTCGTCCCGCCCCTCATCCACCTGAATCCGGCTCAACACCTGGTCGCCAAAATTGACCGAAACCGCCTTCGCCCCCGCCCGATAAGCATGCCGCGCCACGCCGCGCACCAGCTCCACCGCCTCCACCGGCGCATTCACGATCAACTCCTGCCCCGCCTGCACATTCACCCCAATTTTTACGGCGATCTCCGCCAGCCGGTCCAGTTTGGCGGCGAATTCTTCTCGTATCTCGGTCATAGACGGCGCCTCGAAAAAAGTTGCCGACAGAACATAGGCCGTCCGGCCCGCGCCACAACGTCAATCTGACTGGAATTTGGTGAGCCCGGTGGGGGTCGAACCCACGGCCATTCGATTAAAAGTCGAATGCTCTACCACTGAGCTACAGGCTCGCCTGAAGCCGAGAAATAGAATTTTGCCCGTGCCGTCAATAGAGCCGGACAAATATCAGACCTGACGCGGCAACCCTTCCACCGCGGCGATGAACTGCCCCGCCTCGCGGATGATGCGCGCCGCCTGGCCCGGCTCAATCGCCTCGCCGATATAATCACTCACCAGCCGCAGCCGCTCCTCCCGCCGGAACGCCGCACCCAGCGATGGCGCCATCAATCCCGGCTTCACCACGAACAGGTTGAACGCAGCATGCAGCCCGTGATGCGTCTTGCCCCGTACCGCCTCTTCCGGCGCGCCGGTCAACACCAGCGCCGCCCGCGCCGCGCAAAACATCGCGTAATAGGCGCGGTTGCAAGCGCCATCCACATCATTCTCACGCAGCAAAACATCAGCGGAAACCAAGGCGCGGCGGGATTTCTGCAGCAGTTCCGAGGCCGTCAAAGCCGAACGCCATCCCGCTGAATCGCCCTCAACAAAGCCGGATTGGAAAACTCCTCCGGATGCTCCCATTGCCGCTGCCACACCGGCAGCGGCGAAATCACAATCCCGCTCGCCAGTTCCACTTGATAGGCCGCATCCACCATCTCCAGCATCGTCGTCACGGCCGAACCCGGCTCACCCGTCAGCAGCACCGCCACATCCGCGTCACTGTCTTCCCGAGCGCCGTCCCTCGCCCGGCTGCCGAACAAAATCCCCCCGGCGACCGGAAAGCGTTCCCCGATCGACCGCAGAAAAGCCCGCGCCGCAACCTCCGTGGCCTGGTCCATGACGACCAAGACCTACGGCATCACGGACTTACGCCGCAACCGTCATCTTAATAATCGAATCCGGGTCCGTCACCGCCCCGCTCTGCCCCACGCCGGCCTTGATTTTCAGCACCGCGTCCATCCCCGACGTCACCTGCCCGCACAGCGTGTACTGCCCGTCCAAAAACGTCGCCGGCGCCAGGCAAATATAAAACTGGCTGTTCGCGGAATTCGGGTCGGACGTCCGCGCCATCCCCACCGCCCCGGTCAAAAAGCTCGCATCATTGGTGAATTCCGCCGGCAAATTCGGCAAATTAGAGCCCTGCGTCCCGGTATTCGACCGGTCCCCCGTCTGCGCCACAAACCCCGGAATCACCCGGAAAAACTGGCACCCGTCATAAAACCCCTGCTGCGTCAGCACCACCATCCGCTGGCTCGCCAGCGGCGCCAAATCAGGCCGCAGTTTTATGGTCACCATCCCGTATTTCAGCTCCATCAGCAGCGTATCACTGGCGGCCTGCGCGTCCTCGGTCATCAAAATTCCATTCATCAGTGGGGCCGCGACGGCGGCGGTCAGTAAAGGGCGGCGTTTCATCATGCTCAAAAACCTATTTTTTCGTGAGTCTGGCCAAGGTCCGCTCATACGTCAACGGCGGCACGAAGGACGAGATGTCCCCCCCATAAACCGCCACGTCCTTCACGAACCGCGAGGAAATAAACTGGTGGTGTTCGCTCGCCATCAAAAACACCGTCTCGATCTCCGGCTCCAGCCGGTAATTCATCCCCGCCATCTGAAACTCGTAGTCAAAATCGGAAACCGCGCGCAAGCCCCGCACGATCATCGCCGCCCCCACCTCCTTGGCGAACGAAATCAGCAGCGTCTCGAACGGCCGCACCTCAATCGCGATGCCCGACTTCGCCGCGATCACATCGGTTTCCGCCCTTACCAGCGCCGCCCGCTCCTCCACCGGAAAAATCGGCCCTTTGCCGATATTGGCCGCCACCCCCACCACGAGCTTATCCACCAGCTTGGTGGCCCGGCTGATAATATCCAGATGCCCATTGGTAATCGGGTCGAACGTCCCCGGATAAAGACCCACGCGCATATTTTTCTTAGCCATCCTCCCCCTCCTGTTCTTGTTCCAGAACAGGAAATACACTGGTCACCCGTTCATTGTCATCCAGCCGGAACAGCGTGACGCCCATGGAAGACCGCCCGGTGATCCGCACCTGGTCCACCGGCACCCGGATCAGCCGGCCGCCATCGGTCACCAGCATCACGTCATCCCCCTCCCGCACCTGAAAACTGGCCGCCACCGCATTCCCATTCCGCCGCGCATTCAGCGTGATATTGGCAATCCCCTGCCCCCCGCGCCCGGTCACCCGATACTCATAAGCCGAAGACCGCTTGCCAAACCCGGCATCCGTCACGGTGAGCAAAATCTCCTCACCCTCGGACAACTCAGCCAGCCGCGATTCGGACAGGGCGATTTCCGCCACCTCCTCGGCATCACCATTCGTCTCCGCCGGCTCGTCCTCGCCATTGCGCCGTTGCGCCGAGGCATACTTCAAATACGCCGCCCGCTCATCCGGCGTCGCCTCCACATGCCGCAGCACCGAAAGGCTCATCACCTCATCGCCTGAGCCCAATTTAATCCCGCGCACGCCGGCCGAATCCCGCCCCGAGAAAACCCGCAAATTCTCATCCGTAATCTGGAACCGGATACACCGCCCCAATTTCGTCGCCAGAAACACATCATCCAAATCCCGGCACGTCGCCACGCCGATCAGCCGGTCCCCCTCATCCAGCTTCATCGCGATCAGCCCCGCCGCCCGCACATTCTTGAAATCCGCCAGCTTGTTCCGCCGCACCCCGCCGCTCGCGGTCGCAAACACCAGGTGCAGATTCTCCCACAGCGTCTCATCCTGCGGCAGCGGCAGCACCGCCGTAATCTCATCCTTGCCAAGTTCGGGCAGCAAATTCACCAGCGCCCGCCCCTTGGCGGTGGTCGTCGCCTCCGGCAGCCGCCAAACTTTTTCGCGGAACGCCTTTCCGCCCGACGAGAAAAACAGCACATATTGATGCGTATGCGCATTGAAACTGCGCGTCACCACATCATCGCCGCGCGTAGACGTCGCCGCCCGCCCGCGCCCACCGCGATTCTGCGCCCGGAAAGTCTCCAGAGACGTCCTCTTAATAAATCCATCCCGCGTCAGCGTCACCACCATCTGCCCCGGCTCGATCAGCGCCTCATCATCCTGATCCGACTCCAGATCCTCGATGGAGGACCTTCGCGGCGACGCAATTTTTGCCCGCGCCGCCAAAAGTTCGTCGCGCATCACCTCCATGCGCCGAATCCGCGACCCGATAATCTCCAGCAGCTCGGTAATTCTCTGCGCAACCTCCGTCAGCTCCGCCTGAATTTTTTCCCGCTCCAAACCAGTTAGCCTAGCCAGCCGCAATTCCAGAATGCCGCGCGCCTGCGCATCCGTCATCCGCATCGTGTTATCGGCCGAAATCTCATTCCCCACGTCATCGATCAACGCCAGCAGCGGCGCCACATTTTCAGCCGGCCAATCCCGCGCCACCAACTCCACCCGCGCCGCCGCCGCATCCGGCGACGCCCGAATAATCCTGATCACCTCATCAATATTCGCAACCGCCGTCGCCAGCCCGACCAAAAGATGCGCCCGGTCCCGCGCCTTATTCAACTCAAACCGCGCCCGCCGCAGAATCACCTCCTCGCGGAACACGATAAAACAATTCAGCGCCTCCTTCAGCCCCATCTGCCGCGGCCGCCCCTGGTCCAGCGCCAGCATGTTGATACCGAAACTAACTTGCAAATTCGTGAAGCGATAAAGGTTATTCAGCACCACTTCCCACGTCGCATCCCGTTTCAGTTCGACAACAATCCGCATCCCATCGCGATCACTCTCATCGCGCATCTCGGAAATTCCCTCCAGCTCCTTCGCCCGCACCAGCTCCCCAATCCGCTCCAGCAGCGCGTTCTTGTTCACCTGGTACGGAATCTCCGAAATAATGATCGCCTCACGATCCTTCCGAATCTCCTCCAACCTCGCCCGCGCCCGAATCGTAATCGACCCCCTTCCCGTCTCAAACGCCGAACGAATGCCGGACCGCCCCAAAATAATCCCCGCCGTCGGAAAATCCGGCCCTGGCACAATCTTCATCAATTCATCCAGTGTAATCTCCGGATTCTCGATCATCGCCAGCGTCGCATCCACAATCTCGGTCGGATTATGCGGCGGAATATTCGTCGCCATCCCCACCGCGATCCCGTTCGACCCATTGATCAACAGATTCGGAAACGAAGCCGGCAGAACCTTTGGTTCCTGCTCGCTCTCATCATAATTCGGCTGAAAATCAACCGTATCCTTATCAATATCCTCCAGCAGCAGCATCGCCGACTGCGCCAGGCGCATTTCCGTGTACCGCATCGCCGCCGGCATATCGCCGTCGATCGACCCAAAATTCCCCTGCCCATCGATCAGCGGCAGCCGCATCGAAAAATCCTGCGCCATCCGCACCGCCGCCATATAAATCGCGGCATCCCCATGCGGATGATACTTACCCATCACATCGCCCGTCATACGCGCCGATTTCCGATACGGCTTATCCGGCGTATTCCCGGTCTCGTTCATCCCGAACAAAATCCGCCGATGCACCGGCTTCAGCCCATCCCGCGCATCCGGCAACGCCCGCGACACAATCACGGACATCGCATAATCGAGATAAGATTTCCTCATCTCCGCCTCGATGGACACAGGCTCCATCCCCCGCGGCGGCAGCGCCCCGTCGCCCGAATCGTCCGTAATATCGCTCATGCTAGTTCAAACAGCCGAGCCGCAAAGCGGCAAGAAAATAACCCACTGAAAACATTCAAAAAAATACCCTAATCATCCCTGAATTTTGCCAGATTGCACCCCAAAAGTCAAATCAGCGACAAAACCAAGAAAGCAAAGAAAGCAGCGCTTTTTTGAAAAAAAGCGCGCAAAAAACTTCTATTTGTCCCCGGCACCTGCAACGCCAGACTTTGGCCACTCCACCGCCCGGGGAGCGACGCCAAAACCCATCAACATCATCTGCGTTAATCTGCGTAATCTGCGGATAACTCTTCTCTTAATGCCCACCGCCCCGTAAGCGCGCCATAGAACCCCCAAATCTCATACCACACCCGCGCCCCGCCAAACTTGCCCCACCCCCAAACCTTTGCCAAACCCTTCCAAAAGCGAAACCAGGAGACCAAGACCTTGCGCCTATCCCGCCGCGCCCTCATCGCCGCCTCCGCCGCCACAACCCTCTCCCACCCTGCACGAGCGGACCAGAACACCTTCACGGTCCTGCTCGACTGGTTCGTCAACCCCGACCACGCCCCCCTTTTCTGCGCCCAATACACCGGCGCCTTCACCCGCGCCGGCCTGAACGTCACCCTCACCGCCCCCACGGACCCGGACATCCCCCCCCGCCTCGTCGCCGCCGGCCACGCGGACATGGCGCTTAGCTACCAAACCCAGCTCTACCT
>Ga0116231_10014220_pt1 | contig 10792 bp, 10 predicted proteins | sample S1TSphgellanicum_2_FD_89695 | JGI IMG/M metagenome (GOLD analysis project Ga0116231, IMG submission 89695) | Host-associated microbial communities from peat moss isolated from Minnesota, USA - S1T2_Fd - Sphagnum magellanicum MG | ecosystem: Host-associated > Plants > Peat moss > Unclassified... | reverse complement strand
TCACCCTGTGAGTGCTAGCAGATTGAATTTACAGAGCATTGAGAATGTCAGTTGAGGCCTCTTCCCTCTGCAGCACAAGTACACCAAATCCCAAGTCTGATCAGCAGGGAAAGCTGTCTTCGACTTCGTCAGTATATATTCGTACCAGCTACTGGATCCATCGGGGTTGATCAGAACAGACGACTTGTATTCTGCAAACTAATTCAACTCACGAAATTTTCTATTGGAAGTTGTACTGCGAAAGGTAAATTAGCAAGAGTCGCTCCTCGGATGTTATGAAATCCAGAAAGAGTGAGAGAAAATAAGCATGAGATGGAAGAAGAATATATGCTGCCTGCAGACCTTTCCACATAGTAAGCCAAGGGGGCAATCAAGGCGAAACCAAGGATGTTACGATAGATGGAGAACATATACTGGCTGACACCGTCCACCAACGCCACCCTTGCCAATATTTGAAGGCCTGCAAACCCCAAATGAATGAATGCAAGACTGAAATGCACCATTCGAATGCTGTACTCCTTCTTCTTCGGACGCAGCAGCGCCGACGTACTGATGTCGATCGTGGCTGGAGCAGCACCATCATGTATGGAGTTCGACACTTCCTTCGTGACATGATTAACATCATCCGTATTATAAGACGCGGCCATGATTCAGCTTATAACTCCTTCTCTCTTGGAAATATCTCTCACAACTGCGACGCAGCTGCAAATCCCAGCTTGTTCATGTACTAGATACAGGCACGAGCTAATCCCCAAATGCTTGATACGTTCTCAACTAGACCGGATCGCTGTAGACATCCAACCTCGAGAACCTCGATCACGAACAGCAAGGAAGCAAGCAAGCGGTATAAGTAGAGCTGTTGCAGCAGATCATGAGGACATTGATGTCTGAGAAACAGGGGCTGACGGACACGTAGTCTGACGTACATGTGCACATGTGTCAGACGCAGAGGTAGCGAAGCCCGGGCTGTAGCCCGGGGTCTGTTGGTTGAAGTATTTGTGAGGGGTGCAGAGAAGGGGCTCTCAGGTTGGTTCCGGCTCCTACACGTAGAACCGTGGGAGTCCAGACTCCAAGCTTTGAATACACCCTTTTAAAAAAACTTTCGACAGTCAGATAAAAGTAACTACGTCCAGTGAAAAAATTCATTTTTCACAGTAAACTTGTCGCATTCCTTGGTAGAACCAAGCAGTGACAATTCTAAGTTATGTGAAAAAAGTTTACCCCCTCCCAATTGTCATACTGCCATTTTCACAGAGAAAGTCAGAATCAACTATTTTTGGTTCCAGTAGATGCTCAGACTCACACGAGCAATTGATGGAATTGAAAAAAAAGGTAAAAGCATGTCCAGGTACACTGCTCCAATGCACTGAAAATGTCGCATTTTCGCTGTTAATGAATCGAGGCGGTTTCACGAAGTGGCTGAGCTGTGGTCTTTGTTGTGAGGAATCACTTTTAGGATGATCTGGATTGAGATGAAGGATGCGATTTTTTATGACTGGAAATGGCTCATTCAAAAAGTCATGAGCGTCATTTGGAAACTATGATAGAGTAGCGTGGGAGAGATGTCTTTGGATCGTCATGAAATCTCTGATTGCTAAGCATCAGTATTTGAGGTCATTCGATAAAGTTTGGTGCAGTCAACAATTTATTTGCTAGAGAATTGGGAAGCATATTGGGTGGTTTTTGGATGGCCTCCAAAGGGGTTTTATTAGCTAAGTGGTTTGGTTGAGCGCTTTGGGCGCTCCGGTGGTGGATGTTCTTTCCCTTTTCGCAATGTGTTCTTAACTAAAAAAAAAAGAGGGTAAAAACAGAAAAAATTGGTAGCTATTGTCTCACTTTTCTATTCCTTTGGAATTAGGGAGTGATAGTGTTTTTGAAAGATTTATCCTCTCCAGTTGTCATATAGTGTTAGTTTCACACAAAATGTTCAATTCAATTTTTTATTTTTTTTGCCATAGATGCTCATACTCACACATGAGCAATTGATGAAATTAAAAAAAATAAAAGAATAAAATGATAGCTACTATCCAACTCTTCTCTACCTGTTGACCAAGGGAGTGATAGTGTTTTGAAAAAATTGTGGAACAAGTGAATTGTTTTCCATTTTGAAGCACAAGATGAAGAATTAAATAAAAAATCCACCCAGAGTATTAAGCCCATCACCACATCCATTTTTGAAAGTTTTCACAATAACATGTGTTGATCAAACCAACCCCCATAAATAAAAAATTTCTCCATGCAGTGTAGAAGACAATGCCTAAAAATAATAAGAAAACAAGGATGGCCTCCACCTTTGAAAAAAAGAGGAAAGACCAAATTTATAATTAAACGCACTCAACTCAGGTGCTGTTTCTCTCTATTTACCAAAAAACGGGTTGTATGGGTTCACCATTAAAATCACCCCCAACAAGTTCCAAGGCTACCAAGAGACCCTGTCTTCACACGTGCGACGCCCGGGAGGAGGAATAGAAATGGAATTGTTTTTTCTGCTGTTGCAGAGCCTACTTGCAGTTCCATACTTGGAAGTTGGTACACTTATTAGAGCATCCTCAGCGGTGCTCAGCATGTGACTCTGCAAAAACTTTTCTCCCATCAAGTTTAGTTATTAATTTATTCATCCAGACCGACCCGAGTAAAACTGAAACTGGGATTGCAAACAGGTGAGAGACTACTAATAGCAAAGCACGTGGACGAATCATTTATCATCGGCCAATTAGAAATGAGGAGCACCAGTTAGATCAGATCAAATTTATTACACTCTTTACAGGCACGTGCACACTGCATAGCTTTGCTGCACTTTTTACCAGTCTGAGAAAACTGTGAAAACTGTAGCCATGGTACAATTCATCCCCAGCTGTGCTCAGATTGTCCTATACTTGCTTGTTGACATGAATGCAAAATTAAGAAGACGAGCCGACCTGACCACAAAATAAGAGAGACTCGTAGGCACTACACTAGTACCTTGGCCGATTCGACACTTAATTATATTATTTTCAGAATTGTTGAAATTTTCAGAAATTATTTCTTCCAAATCAAAAAGTATTGTGAAGGATAATAATGAATGTTTAGGAACATTTCATTTGTTGAAATGAAAAATTCAAAATTAATTAATTATTCACCAGGCTTGTGTTGAAATGGCCAAGGTACAAGGGTAGTCACAAACCAAACTAAGGGCCACTTTACACAAGGGTCCAATGAAATCCAGCATTCCAATTGGTCGAGAGCTTTAAATTGGTCCCAAGGCTTTTAGACAAGGATCTAGGACTAAGACAAATCAAATTTAGCCTACATGGCATCATTTTGGAGGAAAACCAATCCGGATGGGGAAAAAAGAGTTTCAAGGAGAGCTCATGGTTTGGAGAACCAAAGTGCAAGCTAGGGTCCAAGGTTACTCATTTCTTCAACTTTTGTTCTTTTTTTTTGTTTTTTAAACCCTTGTTCAAATTTCATGAAATGGAAAAAATGCTATGGATTGAGAACATTATTGAGAGCACACAAGCTCCCCTTTTTGGACTAATTCTAAAGTTAACATGGTTGGTTTTGTGAATCTTCACAAGGTGGTTGCTAGAAGGAATGCATTTTAAGCCCTTCCAAGTGCAAGAAATGGAGGTGAATCAAAAGGTGGGGTAGAAAGTGAAAGGTTGAAGTGTCAATTTTCACAAGTGGAAATGGATTTGGATTTACAAGAGATCCTTAAACCAATTCCCATTTCAAAGAAGAAAACTTTCATCTCCTTTGGGGAAGGCAGAGGAGTTAACCACCAAGTCATCTTTATTTCAGACAATTTGAAATGCTTTTCATTTGCTTTATCCATGTGTTGCATTTCTGATTTTTTTAATTTCAAGGATTGTTTTCAACTTGTATTTCATGATTTTTTATTTCAATTGGTTTGTTTTTTAATGGTGGATACATGGGTGAAGTTCCACACCCAAATGTTGGCTTTCATCCTTGGATTCTCAAGGATTCCAATTGCTTGCAAATGAAAGTTTAATGCAATTTATAAACAATACAAAAATGACAGGATTGCAATTGGAATTTCAGGTAATGATTGTCATGAATGTCCTTTTTATGTTGCATTAGATAGTTGCTGCCATTGAAGTGGAAATGTGATGAAAAATGTGAATGTTTTTGGTAGTGAAAAAAATTATAAGTAGCCTAGATCTTAAGCATATTTTGATAATGTTTCAAATGATGAGGGTAATAAGGAACCAATGGAGAAACCTTTTACCTTAGATGAAGTTTTTTTAAAAAACCAAAAATAAATGCTTAATGTGTATAAACATTTTTCAACCATGGTTTTAAAAATACAACCATGTTATAACAATTTGCTGAAACTAATGCTTTATTAAAAAATATGGATGTTTAGATTGGATGTTTCATAGGTAAATTGTAAGTTACATAAGATGTGAACTTATGAATCACTCATCACATTTTAACCCATAATCAAATGTATATGGGAAAGCAATCTTGCCTTTTTATTCAAATTGGATTCAAAGAAGTTTTTTGTTAAAACTTTCTATATTGCCATAATTTCTATCAACATCCTCTTGATTTTTTCTTTTTTTGCTTTCTTGGTGGGATTATTTTCCATGGTTGTCAACACATGATCTTCATCTTCATCTTGATGTTCCATGTCGTTCATGTTCTCCATGTCATTTCTATCATCTCCATCCACCATCCTTAGATTTTGTAACCTTTTCATTTGTTTGATTGTTTTTTCAACCACCTTAAAAATATCAACTCCTTTCAAGTTCCCAAATGCTGTATTTGCTTCAATTTGTGCATCTTTTTGAGCTTCCAAAACCTAATCAATGTCAAAGCCATCCAAATTAGAAATGCACATGTTGTATAACATATGCAAGCCATGACCAAGTCTAATGTGTGGCATAATGGAATGTCTATTATCTTTAGTAGAATTTTGAATCTACATTTCAATGTTCCAAAAAAAAATTTTGTTAATAGTTTTGTACTAGATTATAAAAAATTCCAATGTCTTTTGTATTTTGGCAATCCATCTTTCTCACCTTTAAAATGAGAATAAAACCATGGCCACATTGGATAAACATCTCTTATCAACTTATGAGGTAAAAATTTGTCCTTCATCACATGGCTTCTAGAATTTGTTTTTTGGAAAAGAGTTCAGTCATGGATACTTCTTAACCACCCATAATCATAATCCCAAAAATTGCACTTTGCATTTACAATTCCTTGAATCAATGTGGAATAAATTTACCATTTTCAATAATAATATGATTTTGGTTCTACTTGAGGTGCAACAATTAGAGTGTGACTACCATTTATGGCCTGTAAAATGTATGGAATTCCATGCAAGCTCTCAAAACTAGCAATGATTTCTTTGATCTTATCTTTAATCAATTTAGGGATCACCAATGGTTTCAAGTGCTTTTTAATTGCTGAAAATAATTCTTTCACTATATTTGATGTTGTACTTTTTACAATGCTATAAACCTTTCCACACATTTGCAAAGAATTTTCACTACCTAGTCATGTAAGAGCCATTGTTATTATAGTTTCAATGGGGATGTTTCTTTTCAAGTGTGTATTTTTTCGTTCAAGATTGGACCCACATCCCTAATCAATGAATGAAATGTGTCATAGTTTAACCTTGTTTGTTGCTAAAACATCTTTTTAAAAAAGCTCCCCAAAAGTTAATTTTTCATGTATCCCACTGCCTTCTTATAGCTTCACATGTTGTGAACTCTTGGTACTATGTCAACAAACTCCATAAAAAGCAACATTACACTCATCATACTCCAATGTTGTCCAATAGCTATTCGTTGCAATGCAACCACTTGTGCAATCACTCAATGCATGGCTATAATAAAAATAAGAGCCATTACTATTTTGTGCCTCTGCTCATCCATTGTGTGTAATAAGAGTTTTTAAAAAAAAAATAGAATTTTTTTTAAAAATGAAAAAAATGAAAAAAAAAACCAAAAATGAACTAATCCTCTCACATGTCAATCACACATTTTTTATGTTAGATCCTCGAATTGGACCTCACACCTTTAAACACATTCAATTTACCTTAGGAAAGAGTGTTTTTTGTAATGTGAAGAAAGGTTCAATTCAAGGTCCATTTTGCTTTAAATTGGTCCTTGGGTCCTTGGACCCTTGTCTAAAGTGACCCGAACTTAACTCTTAAGTCCTATTGCACGCAACAACACTTTCTTCATTCATTGCCAAAAAGTACATGACTGCAAGACTTCAATGAGAAACTCCAAGCGTATGCATCAGTGTTTTTCTGTTTTGGCACAAATCTTGTCATTTTTTTGGTACTGATAAAGTTGGGTACGTTTTGAATTCTTTTGTTTTTCTAGTCTATATTCAACTAGATTTTCCTAAAATTTTGGGAATTTTCAAACATTAGATAACACAAAATTGAAAAAGAAAATCGTAATATGTATGTTTAATATTAACAAAAGTTGATGCACAAAAAGTCTTCAGGTGCAATCACACAATGTATTAATTCCCTGAACAAATAGTAGCCCCACAGTAATCAGCAGGGTTTCTTTTTGTTTCGAAGTTGATGATATTGAAAGTTTTGTCAAAATTCTCTAAAAATACTTCGCCTTTATTTTGTCGAAGAAAGTCACTGGTCAGCAGTGATTAGAACGTTTGAGGGAAGAGGAGAGAGAGTGATCAATCATACTCAACACACACCAGGTTTTGACAAAGTTTGCTACATGGCAAACATTTATTGGCTCCGGGTAGAGAAGCTTGGCCTCATAGTTTGGCTTTCTTATTCAACTAATAGAATAAGTAGGTCTGAACTATCCAGCTCCACTATGCATGAGAATTATGTTTTGAGGCCATTATCCAGTGTAATGCGCCACTAGAAAACCGCTTGAGACCCCCTTGCAATATACCCTATCAAATAATGCCAACCCTCCTAATCTGGCCTATTGATGAACACGGGCTGAGCAAGCATGAGCAGCATAAAATGGGTGCCTATCTGGATTTCAAATGGGATCAAAGCACCCTTGTAGGGTACTCAGATCCATGGTAATTGGAACCTTGCAGCTACCCAATCATTAGGTGAGCATCACAGAAATCCCCGTGAAGTCAGGATGATTTCGTGAAATTATCGTGAAATTTCCTTCCACCTCTCTGGAAGGAAATTCTGCTTTTTATTTTAAAGTTCTGATCGTCATAGTCTTAAAAAGATTGCCAAAGGCATTACATACTTGAGTTCAGTCATAAGGGTCCACGCACCGGCTTTCAAGCACTGCTGTTGTTAACTATGGTACCTTCACACCCTTCTCCTCCTATGTTGTTTAGGTTTGAAGAGTTGTGGCCTCATGATATTATTTCTTGCAGACATATATGATGTTTTAGGATTTATGCTTAACAGTCAATATGCACCATTTAGGGATTCATGCTTGTCGTGCCAAAGGTTCAATTGTTTTTGAGGAATTAGGCGATTTTTCAAGCATATGTTGCACAAAATTAGGCATGGTAGATCAGAATTATTTTATTCAAATTCCTCAAGTAGTTTCCACTGGTGAGCAGTGTTCTTTTTTCTGGCGAACCTGGGCAGAATTTCACCCTCAGCTTGGGAGGCGCAACCACCACAACAGGAGTTTATAGCTCCAAATCCCTGACACTGTTATTGAATAAGGTTTAAGGTGCCAGGTTGCATCCAGTGACAAAGCAATTTTGCCAGATTTTTACTGCAGAAGGCAGTTTTTTTGGCTGGTTTTTTACTGTTTTGACAGTTTTCTTAAATTTTTTCGCCATTAAAGCCAAACCTTCTGTGAGATCATTGCCAGGCATGCTAAATCTCTTGTGGGATGATCACCACCTGTGTCACATCAAAAAAATGAAAAAGAAACACTACTTGTGAGGATCCCCAGCATTAATTAGCATTAAATAGCTACTGCTGTCCTAGGTGGGCTGGAGCATTTTTCCAAGAGTGCAACTACAAATGGCAACCTCGGAAGTGCCTATACATGAAGACAAGGGAAGGTACATAATAAAAGTTGTGTACAGTCCAGCAATACTTTTGTCGGATCGCAATCACACATGAGGAAGCAAGTAGTACTATGTAATAAGAAATTATTAAACAGGCCTAAAATTGTAAATTTGTTAGGTACAGAAGTACTCCCTCACATGTTTTGGCCAGGCCCGTTCTTTTTACCTCTACTTTTCAAGGTTCGAACGATTCTCTTGGCAAAACCCTTATTCTAACGGGTTCCTCTGTGAAACATACTCATGTTACGTTGAATTCCTAGCCTACTATGCCATCTTCATCCAATGGAATAGGATGCCATGCCCCATACACTTCAATGGTCAATCATCCTTCCATCAGCGCTTTCCTAATATTTGGCTTTAAGGTTTGCATGTTTCGATGTTTTTTTTTGTCTTCTTGGTTTGATCCTTCAAATGATTTTTCATGCTTTTGGTGAAGTCAAGTTTGTGTAGCACCTCGACCTTCAAGTGATATTCATTTGGTGTGTTTCCTTTGAAACACAAATTGGATATGAAAGTTTGAACTTTGTCTAAGTTTTTACCATAGATGCATTCCCACAAATGCTTAGGTCATATTGATCAAATATATTTGGTAGAAGTTCAATCATCATGTTGCAAGTAATTACTTCACTGAGGTTTTCATTTCAAATTTGTGTTTAAGCTTTTAGGTTTTTTTGGATGTGTTTGAAAGAAGACAATGATGTGCATGATGTGCCTTGTTGTAAATGTTTGGCAAAAGTTGTCTTCACACTTTCAAGTTCTTTTTCGATGTTACCAACCAAGGTTACAATCTTTGAAGGGCATTACGCAAAATATAACAATTCAAGTTTGTGCAAAATATACCAATCTTAGTGTTTGCAACTAGGTATTTCTCCTTTTCCGAGTCTAATGCATGTAACATGGGGTGAGTTGTAACTTGGGAATTGATATTGTAATAGCCGTGAACAAACAACAAATGCATAGTCATGATGATGTGGGTGCCAAACTTTAAATTTTGTGTTCGAACTTGAGAATTCACCAAAAAGGTTTGGAGCCATCTAAAAGTTTGAAAGCTTCCAAATAGTAGAGAAGAAATGTAGGATTTAAGAGTTTTTCTATTATAGAGATTATGCTTAAGCATCATGAGATGTATATTATGTCTTTGCACAATTATGGGCATAATTAGTTGTTAAATATTTTCATTTAACGTGGTGGTGGGTTTAGGTTGCAATACGAAGTAGCACAAAGTTTTATGGTAGTTGGAAGAGTTTAGTGTTTTGAAGATTTTTTTAATATGGCTATAAAGAAAAAGGAAATAGGAAGGCTAGATTAGTTTGATGGGTTGTTAAAATATTATGTGAAGTTAACACCTACTCAATTTATAGAGCAATGGGTCAATCTTGAACTTTATAATGGGCTTCTATTGAAGATATTTTCATCACAAGTGACACCATTAAATGAGGACAAGGATTGTCCTGACTTCTAGTATGTGTATATTGTGGAGGAGAATGGTCAAGTAAGCTACAACTTTTTAACCATAGGTCTAAAGAATGCCCAAACACTCCCATTGACCCAAAAACAAATAAACCCAAATTTGTATTTTGGTGCTTCCTAATTTGGCTATTGCCCAACTTTCAAAGGTGTTGAAACGATAGATTGAGAACAATGATGCCTCTTCAATTCAATTGACATTATGGACCCAAGTTGATGTTGAAGTAGAAACAACATTGGAAAAATCTCCAATCCATGGCAAACATGTTCGTTTCCAAGTGTGTATGTTGAAAATTCATAAAAAGTTATTGCAAAGGCTTTGTTACAATAGAGATCATAGAAAAGGTGCACCAAATTTTTTGGGACAAAGGGTGCAAAAGTCAAATGTGGAGCCATCGCCCAAAAGGCAACATGCAAATACATCATATGATGTGTCCATAGTGGATATGTCACAAGAAAACCCAAATTTGCAAATCAAATGAACAAGGAAACCCAATGGACTAATCAAGATACAATTACCATTGTTGATAGTAATATTGGTGAGACAATCACACATGTGTTGAATTCGCTTAACCATGCATAACAATGGGATAACAAAATTAACATTAATATTGAAGGTCGTAACACCCCCAAGACATGTTAAAGATAATTGGTGTCGCAACCCCACTTTGGCCAAGTGTGGGGGTGAAGCCCAACACTTGGAAAAGTTGGAGGTTTGGAGTCCTCCGGGACTCCCGAATGTTTAGAGCTCAACAGCAAGGCCCAAAACACCTTGCATTGAGGTGTTCTTGGTGTCATTGGAAAGGTCTTGAAACGTAGATATCGAAAATGGCCTCGCATTGGCCATTCAGACATCTGCAGCCCAAGTTATGGGCAAAAGAAAGGTCGGGAGTCAAACTGCCAGTTTGACTCTCGACCACTAAAAGTCGGGAATCGACCCTTTCCCGACGTCGCCTTGGGGAGTGCAACATGGCGTTGAAAAGATCTCGACGAGGGCTACAACTTTGGTTAGACCTCGTCGCGATCGGACTCCACAGTCGGGAGTTATGGCCGTTCAAAGTTTTGGGAGTCCAGTCGGGACAATTTCGGGACTCCATTTCGGGAGTCCCAACAAAATGTGCCATTCGGATGTAGCCTCCGTGGTGAGACGCAGAAAATACAATATGGGGGAAGGTGGTGGCTTCCCCCGAGTCCGGGCCGAGGTGAATCTTGTGTGTCCAAGTGCCCGTGGCAAGTCCCAACACCCAAGGGTGTCCCGAATGCTAAACTGACCTTTTTGGGTTGGTTTTTGGATGCAGATTCACACGAGCTAAACTAGTCCCTCTTCCTA
>Ga0116231_10014216_pt1 | contig 10794 bp, 9 predicted proteins | sample S1TSphgellanicum_2_FD_89695 | JGI IMG/M metagenome (GOLD analysis project Ga0116231, IMG submission 89695) | Host-associated microbial communities from peat moss isolated from Minnesota, USA - S1T2_Fd - Sphagnum magellanicum MG | ecosystem: Host-associated > Plants > Peat moss > Unclassified... | reverse complement strand
TTAAAATCATTTGAACAAAAAAAAGTTGAATATCATTATTCAATAACATTTCAATGACCATTCATTAGAAAAAAAAAAAAGTTTAATAAATGGATTTTTTTTGTTAACATAATAATATTACCTATGTTAAACTACTTTCAATTATTATATGCCTATTTTTCATTAATTTAAATTATTTCACCTACATTATTTACGGTTATTTATGGCTATTCTCAATTACTTTTGGTTATTTTTGGTTATTTCACCCTAAGCTACTTTCGGTTATTCTAAGTTATTTTTGATTATTTTAACTTATTTCAACTTAGGTTATTTTCAGCTATTGTAAGTTTTTTTGGTTATTCTATGTTATTTTTGGCTATTGTAGATTATTTCAATTTAGACTATTTGTAGTCATTATAAATTTCTTTTGGCTATTTTAATTTATTTCACCTTAGGCTATTTTCAACTATTATAAGTTTTTTTTTTATTCTATGTTTTTTTGGCTATTGTAAATTATTTCAATTTAGACTACTTGTAACTATTATAAGTTACTTTTGATTATTGAAAGTTATTTCACCTTAAGTTATTTTTGTTTATTATAAATTATTTCACCTTAAATTATTTTTGGCAATCTTAAGCAATTATAATATATGGCTATTGGTTGTTTTTTTGTTAGTGTTATTGGTTGTTATTAATGGCTATTAGTACCTATTATATTTGGGGCTATCAATGTTTTTTAATGGGAATTTTATTAAGAATTATTGGTGGTTATTCTATTAATGGCCATTAGTAGTTATTCTATTGGTGGTTATTATATTAATGGCTATTGGTGGCTATTATATTAATGGCTATTGGTGGCTATTATATTAATGGCTATTGGTGGCTATTATATTAATGGCTATTGGTGGCTATTATATTAATGGCTACTAGTGGGTATTCTATTATTGGTTATTAGTGGCTATTATATTAATGGCTACTAGTGGTTATTCTATTAATGGTTATTCGTGATTAATCTATTAATGGCTATTAGTGGTTATTCATGTTTAATCTATTAATGGCTATTGTGGCTATTGGTGGTTATTCTATTAATGGCTTATTAGTGGCTATTTTAATAATGGTTTATTGGCGGTTATTCTATTAATGGCTTATTGGTGGTTATTCTATTAATGGCTATTGGTTGCTATTTTATAAATGGTTATTAATGGTTATTATATTATAAATTATTATTGGTTATTATATGTTATACTACAACTATTGGTGATTATTGTATTATAAATTATTGTTTGATATTCTATGTTATAATATCATAAGCTATTAGTAGTTATTATATTGTTGGGTATTTTAAAAAAAATTTCATAGGTTATTATTTTCTATTCTAAGTTATTTTTACCTTAGGTCATTATATTTTGTTTTAGATTATTTTAAATTTATTATGCTTAGGATAAAATAATTTATAATAACATAAAGTAGAATGACCTTGAATAATTTAAAATATAACTTGAAATAACATATATTAATTTTAAATAAAATAACCTAAAATATAACTTAAAGTTAGTTGAATAATTTAATTTAAAATAATTTAAAAGCTTATAATAAACTAGTTAAAATACTTTAAGGTAAAATAACATATAATAATTTAGTGTACAATAATTTATAATAGCATATAATAACATAAAATATAAATTAGAATAACTAAAGTAATTTAAAATAATATAGGGTATATCATAAACTAACATAGATAGAATTTTTTTTAAACATATAAATAAACCTATTTGTTATAGTAAATTGTAATAGTGAATTATGTTAACTAGTAATGAAACATGATGTCTACATAGTGACATTATAGTGAAATAACTTTCACTAGGTGAAATCAGTAAAATGTAGTGAAGTTATTTCACTTTTAAGGTCCCATAGTGATTTAAGCTAGTAAATTACACCCCACTTTGGTAATAGTGTAAGAATTTAAACATCCAATGTTTTATGGTGGATAAACATAATTGAGCAAAGGCAATTTACATTGGGCCAACAAAATGTGCCCATCTAGTTAAAATTTCATAGTATGTTGTGAAAATTTCATCAATTAAAATCCCAACATATATAGTTAAGGGTTTAGAAATCACCAAAGGAAAAATCTTTGGTGATGCCCAATGAAATAAAGGCGACACCTACATCTATTACCACAAGTTACACCATCAAAGCCCAACAAAAAAGAAGGTTTCATACCTATATATGCCATAAGATTAACAACACCTAAGCATGGTCCATTGTCTAATGTCTTTATTTTGACTCAAAAATCGAGCTAAAGCTATGGGTTATTCTATATCCTATTTCACAAGAACCACCCTTCCCAAATAAGGTTATTATCAATTACATCCTTTAAAATTATATGTGGGGGGTCATCATTGTGATTTGGCACTTACAATTTTGTGTTGCCCAAACTTGGCATAACCTCACTTAGTTGGATTTGAAACCATGAGCCTGGAATGGGCTGCTTGTGGTGGACACATCCATCACCACAAATGTTGTTTATAATGTTGTCACCAACAATTTGACTTTGATGCTCATAGGAGAATATTGTCCCCAATTTTAAACTATAACCAAGATAGCCCATGGATATTGATCATAATAGCACATTGATGCAACAAACATTTGGCCTACATCACACATGAATAGGGTTTAAATATGGCTAGACATTCTTGTAAATACCCCACCATAAGAAACATAAACAATGTAGTAAAGTTGTTGGTTACTAGGTTTAGCTTCCATCACCCATATATACAAGCATTTGCAAGGTTGGAACATAAGCCCCACAAAAGCCAATCGAAAAAAAAAAAATTCAAAAGCGAAAGCAATGATAGAGGTTGAGCCAATGATGTGGATGTCGTCAAAAATGAAAAGAAAACATAAGAAAGAAAAACCACCACAAAACAACATAATGCACAAAAGTAGGCTAGTGTAAAAAGAGGCCCAACAACATCTTGTTCTAGTGTGTCCCCACCAAAGAATGGATGACGGTCAAATCTCCCAAAAAGGGAGTGATGGTTGAAAAAGAAAGGAACCTACTAGGCTTTAAAAACCTTAACAAAAAGGAAAAGTTGAAACAACTAGCCACCTACCACACAAAGTTCCTAGAAAATGGCTATCCAAGAAATGGTGTTGAAGGCATTTGTGATGTCCACCTATAACACCACCCAATTGGAATGTAGCTCAAACACTATGAACCATTGCCACACCCACCCTTGACTGTCACCTCGAATTCATGAAGTGACAAATGAACAAACAAAACATCATGAAGTTGCAAACATAAAGTTCTATTCACCAACTAATATAAAACCTCATCCACTATAATTGGCCAAATGCCTCCAAAAAGCTTGGCCAAGGCCAAAAGCCTAGCAACACCAATAGTCAAACAATGGACCTAAGGATATGACCCATAATGACATGGGAACACATTTGGAAAGCTATGAAAAACCATTGATTAAGTCTTCAAGGTCAAAAATGTTTCAAAAATGTTCAAAAACCATACCTCCTTCCAATTAAAAGATGCGATGACCAAATGAATGTTAACTTCAAGGAGTCCAAAAAACACTACAAGTCCAAGTCAAGCTGAAATTTCACTAAAGAGTTCAAGCAAAAAAAAGACAAATCTAAAGAGTGAACTACTTGCAAGGCACTTATGTTTCTGAAGAAGTTGGGACCAAGGCAACAGGGTCAAGAACATTAACAAAACAAACATATTCTTTTACATGTCTTAAGGCAAGACTCCATCTAAGCCAATGTGGCAAAGGTGGGAACAAAATTTGAAAGGCACCAAAAGAGAAGGTGTTAACCAACAAGGGTTAAATTAGAGAAAAATTCGCCACAAGTGCTTACTCTTAAAAAACATGCTCCACTTGAACTCCTTCCATTTACTTGTTAAAAACCATCAAGAGTGCATCCTAGACTCTTTATGATAGATTGCACCACCACAATGGGAAAGGAGAAAACACCATTGGGGATGCAATAAGAATAGATGTCAAACGGGCACATCGGATGGGGCATGAACCAAATGGTTTAAAATAAATTTTAAAAATAACTATTGTTTTCATCTCAAAGTTGAAAAGATGTGTGATTACAAATGAAGCTGAGGAAAACCCAAACAAAAAACTCCAAGAGGTCCAAAGTCAAAACCCAAGCCCAAGTGATGACAAAGGGGTTAAAAATGGGTTTGCAAAACCCTGCCCATTAAGCAAAAAAAATACCTAAAATATCTGGCAATGTCTTTAATGATGACAAACCATACCACATGGCAGAAAATATTAAACAGGCCAAAGGAAATGAATGAGTTTGGTACAAAAGTACCACCACCCTATCCATGACATCAACAACCCCCCGCCTGCCCATTACCTATTACCTCGTTGGCATAACTGCCACATAGGCATGTTATGCCCCCACCTCGTGTAATGTTTCCCCCATCCCATGGGACCATTGGATGCCATGTCCTAGCATGGCCCATGTCAAGCCATGAGTCACTTTGCTAACCTATAACCCTAAACCAATTTCAAAAGCTATAGCCATTTCGCACAAAACACGACCATGTCATGTTTCCAAAGTTCAAAACCTTAAACCCTAAAGCAAGTGTAGTACCTTTTCATTTATTTCCATCACCATTGTTGTACAACTTCAAGGTATTTTATAATTACGTTCAATAATGCTAAAGTTATTGTCATAGGAAAGTTTAATTTGCCCTTGTCAAATTATTACAACAACTTCAATAGTGAGGGCAATGGAGGTAGTAGAGTGGGAATGCACGAAAGTCTACAAGTTGAAGATGTTGTTGTTTTGGTAAGCTTTTTAACTTACTTGTTACAAATCAATGGCTTTCAAGTATTTGTGGAAGTGCCCACCTATAACAAACAATGTTTTGTTAAGGCATTCGTGGATCACATGACATGTTTCGTTGAAAAAATGCCATGTAGTGGGTAAACATTAGTAGAGGAGCCATGTGCATGTTACAAAGTTTTTTTCTTCAACAAATTGTAGTTCATAGTTTATTATTCAAGTTTAAACTTTAAATAATCTATAGTTTGAACTACAATTGTTACATATGTAGTTCTACACCTATAGGTTTAATGGAATTTTCAATTTGTAATATGTATTCATCTTTTGAATGTTATAAAGTTGTGTTTACACAAGTTTTAGGTTCTTCAATGGCACAACAAAACATGGAAAACAAGGAACAAAACCAAATATCTACAAAAGCTTAAATAAACCTTCTTACATATGGGTTGGTGCATTACTGTGTCTTCATGGGATATGAGAAATGGGTGGAGCAGTTTGTCACTTTAGAGTTGTACAATGAGTTGAAACTGGAATTTATCACCATAAAGGTAAATATTTTGCTCTAAAACTCATTACAACATTTACGACAATTTAGAGAAAGGTTGTTGAATTTAAAGAGAAATATTAAGTTTAGAGAGAGGTAGTAAAATTTAGAAAATGTTTTATAGTTGTTTAAATATGTTACTAAAGGAGATCCTTCAATTGAAGGTAATACCTATTGATGTTGAAAAAGTAGCAAAAGGGTGATGCAACGTGGTTTGCATCTATTGTTGTGGGCAGTGTGGCCTGGCAAATTAAGGCTTTCAAAACATCAACGTAGGGGCTGCATCAATGTACCATTTCATCTAGATTTAGCAAAGTGTGTGTAATTACTTGTCTACTTTAATTTCAAGTCTTCCTACGAGAACAAAAAGTTGAAGCAAATGTTGGTAAATCATAAGGCAAACACAATTTTGCCTTTGAAGATCCAACTAGAAGTTGATGAAGAGCATGACCAAAACATTCTAGCAAGTCATAAGTTAATTAGGTAGGTATGCTAGTTCAAAACCCTAAAAGGATTGCACCCAAGTGCTAGGTATGATGCAAAACATCGTAAATGCAGACAAGATGATGATGTTTTTATAAATAAACATTCGAAAACTAACCACAAGGGAAATAGAGAGGAGTTTCAGGAAGATGTTGCAATTGAGGAGCTAATTAATCCATGTATCCATCACACCAAAAGCCAAAATCTTTCAACTTCAAGTAGAAAACATCCACAATTACAAAAACAATATAAGAGGTGGATGATGATGTGGTAAGCCTCGCTTCACCTACCTCTACAATTGTTGGCATTGAAGAAGAAGTGAAAGGAATGAATGTTCTTATTAATAGCCCATAAGAAAATGGAAATGGTGATGATGTAATTGAATCGACAAATATAATTAATGAAGATGAGGGCATGGGTGCGTTTAAGGTCATAAAAAATTAGCCGAGTTTTATACAAAAAATGCATATGAAATTATGTCTGTTCCATCCACTTCTGTTATTCATGGATTGCTTAGCTCTGGAAGTCAAGGTGTTCATCTATAATTTGGGCATTTATTTAGGCAAGAATTGATGCAAAACACAAGGCTACCATGGCATTTGTTGAAGTTATAATAAAATAAAAGGTTTTGATGAACTAACAACCCCTTCTTCGCCCTCCTCCTTTCTTGAAATGGGTTCCTCCTTTGTTCATGTTGATGCCATTCATGTTATGAAATTACAATTGGGAGAAGGATACAATTGAAAGCTTCAAATCTAGATTTTATGTGCCGCTCTTTTCCAATTCCAATATAGAACATTTGAGGATGGAAAATGGGAGGATTGGGTGGAAGATAATTTTATGAGCTCATATGGGAGTTGGGCATTTGCAGAATCGGTAAAAACATTTAATCTATGTTTTAATCTTTTTGTTTTCAGATGTAGTAGGCAACAACATGGTAAGGTGATTCAACTTAAATTATGTTGTAGGTTTTAGTAGGTAGTAACATGTGGCGATCTGATTCATCCACTTTATTATAGGTAGTGGTGCCTAGGCAATAACCATGGTAACATGGACGTGTTTTTTCAAAAATTGAAGCAATGTAATGATACCATCAAGAATGCCATCATTGTTTTTATTGAACATGTTCGTAATTGGAATGGATGAGGAATTCCAAACCTTGATCAAATATGTTGGACACAAACTATTTGTGAAAACAATCATGGGCCCAGAAATCCAATGGAAGGAAAAATGACAACAAAAAGTTGATGGTGCAACCCTAACATTGAGTTTGCAATTAAGAATGAAGTCCAAGGGCCCATGAGGGTGAGAGTGTGTTTAGGTGTTAAACACACTCTCACAAATGACGGAGAGTGCAAGGGATGAAGCCCAATGATTTTGAAGTGCCTCCCCACTTTGGGAGTTGCACTCGTGTGGGAGTTGCCAATGTTCAGAGCCTTGGTTGGAAGGGCAAACAAACACCAAATTGGGCCCCTAGGAGACCATTAGAAAGGTCTTGAAGTGTAGTTGCTTCAAGTGCCTTTGCATTATTCATTTAAATCTGATTTTCATGAATTATGATCAAAAGAAGGGGCAGGAATCAAATTGAGAACTTGACTCACAATTATAAATCCCTTGAAAGAAAAGACCAAATGAAGTTTGATTAGAACGTTGGGAAGAAATTTTCAAGGGCTGTAAGATATTTTCCTCGCACTTTCAAAACGTACTTGATTTGAAAAAGATATGAATGTCCAAAATGTTGGGACAACAAAAGTCCCAATTTTGGGACTCCCACTTGGGAGTCTTGGGGAAAAGTGACATTTGAATGTAGTTCCTACGGAGAGGCATAAAGTATACTATAGGGAGGAGAATGGTGCCTCCTCCCAAAGGTTGTGGGTTGTGTGAAGCTTATGCTTGAGGTTATCCCTAGTAAGTCCACCGCACCACTTCCATTCGACTTGCACTAACCGCCTTTTTTTCTTAGTTGTGCAGGTTGATATCATCTTAAACTCTCACTTGTAAGTTCATCCTAATCCCATCCCAGAGCTCTAGCACACCCCCCCCTCACCCCCGAAATGTTGTGAGTTAAGGAATGTGCCCCAACTTTCTTTTTTTTACATTATGTCATTTTGGGACCCACCTTTGGGTTTCTTGAAGAGTTTGGGGGCATGTTAGTGAATGAATTTGTAACAAAACAATGACGATTTGGGAACAAGCAATTGTTCCTCACATGGAACACATAACTTTGGGGTGGCATTTCATGTACCACATCATGACAATTATGCCACTTCTACAAACAATTCTACCACCAATCTCATGGACACACAACAAACAAAAGGGTAATATTGCGGTAGCAATAATTTGCAACATGGAATAAACAAATCCATTGCAACCAATGCCACTCACTATGATGTTATTGAAAACATTCTTGTTTACACAAAGGGACTAAACAAGCATTCAAGGAAGGACAAGGGAGAACATCTTCGAATGGATGCGAATAGGGCTAAGTGCTCACCTTTGGTGTGTAATCAAACATATGTTAAAAGAGGAACAATTTTTTTGTTTGCAAGCAATATGACTGTTTCTATTTCATGCCAAGAATGGAGGCACCAAGTGGAAGTGGCATTTGAAACATTGAAAGGCCCAGGATCAATACATTATTTGGATATATTCTATCCAATGTAAAACAATGCAAGTAATGGCTACTAAAAACAAACGAACATTCATATAGTAGCCATTACTATTATTACATCTCAGTAATAGGTTTGTTGGAATATATAGAAGACCATTACAGTGGTTGGATTACTCATGATGTAGGTACTTTTCATTTCCAATTTAAAATCATTTATGTTTAGTGAGAATGTGTTGTTAAGTTTAAAGAAAAGTAGTTATGTTTAGAGAAATGGTTATGTTTAGTGAGAAGTTTTAATTAAGTTTAGAGAGAGAAATTTTGGTTATGTTTAGAGAAATATTGTAATTAAGTTTGAGTTCTATGTAATGTGTAATTGTGGTTAAATTTAGGGAGAAGTTGTGGTTAGGTTTGAACTAACATTTTTTAATTAACATCTTGCACAATTTTGCCAACTCTAGGCAACCTAGGACCAATTATAAATGGTGAAGATCAATGTTGATTGTTGTTGTGCAAAAAGATCCAAGACCATAACATGGCAACTGATGGGCCAATTTCAAAACTAACATAATCACAAGGTTCATTAGATTGCGAATTACCTAACTAGGTTCCCTTGGAAGATAGACCCAAGAACATTATTTGGACCATTGCACTTTACTAGCCACCTCATACAATGGATATGCCAACCATGGTAAAAGAAAACCCAAAGGAAGTTGATGGTGTTGAAGTAGAGTAAATAGTGCCTTGATCTTTTTGCATTTACCTTGTTCATTGTGTTGGAAATCCCACATGCACACTTCAGATAACATGCCCATTTGCAATTCCAATCCGATTTATGCATTGTTAGTAATTTGAAAGATTAATTTGTAACTTGTTACATATCACATTTCGATCATTTGAAACATGTGTTTTTTATGTCTATTCAAATACACATGTTACTATGGTGCAAACAATTGGCATGTCGATCACACAAGATCATGTTTGAAATTTTGTAAGGTATAACTTGATCTATGTTGCCATGTAATGTGATGTTTTTTGCTCATTCATTATAAGTTTAATGGCTTACATTTGCAAAGCCAGATTTTGCAAATTGGATTGGGAGTTATTTGCGAACGTTTTTATTTTTATGGTTTAAGGGTTAGCACTTTGGACTTGCCAAGCAAGCTTTATAAATTATAAGTTTTTGTAAATGTAAATTATGCTACATTCATAGGGTTGCATTACATTTATAGAGTTACACATTGTGAGGGACACTACGAAGGTTTGTTGCATTTAGTTTGTTACATTTACATGGTTACACGTTGTGAGTGACACTCATTCTGTTCCATTTATAGGGTTACATTCTGAGTGACACTAAACCCTAAACCTGGGCTGCACTCATCTTGCCCTCTTATTTTCAATGTTATGCTGTGATGTTTCTCTGTAATCTCATATCTCATATTTATGAATATTTCATGTGCGAATGGTTGCAAAAACATTTGTTCCTAATGATGCAAATGAAAATATTGTAGATTTGCAGACTGTATTCAGCCTGCAACAGGTAAGGGAGGAACTTGAGCAAGGGAGGAACTCTAATTAGCCCCAGACTGAAGAAGCTGCTGAGGTCAACATGAATGTGAAGGCAGAAACCCTAAATCATGATTCTGGAGGACGTGAGAGGAGGAGAGTAGGAGGAGCGGCGAGGGTTGTGCTCCTCTCTGCTATTGCTTGCGAGCTACTTTTGCTTCTTTTCGTATTGTTTTTCTTGCAGTTGCGTTTGTGGGTTTTTGTTGTGGGTTGTTCCTGGGTGCCTTTTTGGAGCTTTCTAGAGAACTTCCAAGCTTTGGGTTTTTGGGTGGTGGTCTCGACCTTTGAGTGCAGCGGGTGTGTGTTGTTGTTCTCGAGAGCATATCCGGAGGAGAACGGCATGTCGCGTGTTTATGTGGGAAACTTGGACTCCAGAGCAATTGAGAGGGAGCTTGAAGACGAGTTCCGTGTCTATGGTGTGCGACGGAGGTTGGCTTTTTTTTATCTCTCTACCCTATTCCTTCCATGGTCGACTTGCTTGCTGCTGACCTTTTCACATCTTGGGTCTTCTTTTTAATGGTCAGTCTTATTGTCTTGCAAAAGGCTACCCTTTTAAAGTTCTTCTAAAGAGAACTAGAGGGTTGGTTCTTAAAGAAAAATTGCTGTTTGGAATTTCCGCTTTAGGCGTTTTCAGAATGATTTTGCTTCGGGTCATGTAAGTGGGGAGCTTCTGTAAGCCCACTTGTTCTTAGTCTTTCCCTGTTTTTTTCCCTTTCTGTCTTTCTTTGTTTCTTTGTCTGGTCTTTGTTGTGGGGTCTGTTGCTAGCCAGTAGTATGGATGAGTCTTCCCGTT
>Ga0116231_10014214_pt1 | contig 10797 bp, 12 predicted proteins | sample S1TSphgellanicum_2_FD_89695 | JGI IMG/M metagenome (GOLD analysis project Ga0116231, IMG submission 89695) | Host-associated microbial communities from peat moss isolated from Minnesota, USA - S1T2_Fd - Sphagnum magellanicum MG | ecosystem: Host-associated > Plants > Peat moss > Unclassified... | reverse complement strand
GATACAGACGTAGCGGAGGCTAACGAGCGGATAAGAGGAGGTGATCATCGTTACTTGCGACAGTCCTAAACGAAGCGAATTCACGATGATTGGAGGTGCCCGGACCTAACCGTCCGAGCCCTCAGTACCAACCCGGTCCGCCGGCCCCACTCGGGGGCCGGTTTTTTTTCACAGGGCATGGGGTGGGGCGTGGCAAACGTGCGAACTCGTGGCAAAGCGCGTACTGTTGACGGGCTTCGAGCCGTTTGGTGAGTACCGCGTCAACCCGAGTGAACTTCTGGTCCGAAGTCTCGAAGGGAAGACGATCGGCGGCCGTGCGGTCGCCGTTCGCGTCTTACCGTCCGAGACCCGGACGTTGCGCGATCGCATCGAAGCGGCCCTGATCGAAGAGCAACCCGAAGTCGTGATCGGCTTCGGCCTGGCCGCGCGCCGGGCCGGCCTCGCGCTCGAGCGGGTCGCGATCAACGTGCTCGATTTCGAGACCCCGGATGCCGTCGGCACGATGCGCAAGAACGATACGGTCACCCGCGGCGGCCCCGACGCGCGCCTCGCGACGCTCCCGCTCGAGGGGATCTTGACCTCGTGGCGCGCCGCCGGCGTCCCCGGGTATGTCTCGAACAACGCCGGGACGTTTCTCTGCAACCAATGGCTCTACGAAGCGCTCTCGCTCACCACGAACAGCGCACCGCCGGTCATCACCGGCTTCATCCACTTACCGTGTCTGCCGGCGCAGGCGATCGAACTCGGCGTCGAGGCCACGCCCTCGATGACGCTCGAGTTGATGAAAAAGGGCGTCGAATCGGCGCTCGAGACGATCGGCGCCTGGCTCGAGACCCGTCCGGCGGCGCCCGCAAAAGCGGCTCCGAACGCCATGTGGATCCCCCGCGGAATACGTGAAGTTGAACGATAACCCCAGCCCCGAACGCGATCCACGCCTGGTCGCCATCCCCGACATCCACGGACACGCAAAGGGCGAACACAAACCCTATCTCGAGGAACGGCCGATCCCGCTTTCGGCGCGGATGCTTTTCCTGTGGTTCTTCCATGCCTGCCGGCGTGGCTTTCCGCGCTTCATGATGGTCGCCGACCACATGAACTATTTGACGTTCGAAGACCCGGCGGCCGTGAATCTGGTCCGCCGCGCGCTCAAGCTCGCCGAAGCGGGCGACCTGCACGGCGCCGCCGACACGGCCGGCGTCGAGGTCGGCCATGCCGCCGTCGTCTCGGAAGGCTTACGCCGCGGGATGCGGTTCTCGATCGGCGCCGAGGTCGACAACGATCCGCGCTCGCGCCCCGACGCGCAGAACATCGTCGACGCCATGAAACCCGACGGGATGATCCGGTCGGTCCACTTCTTGCCGATCACGCATCCGACGCACGGCGAAGGCTGGCACTGGCCCTTCGACAACCCCGAATTCAAAGAGCACTACGAGACGATCGGCACGCAGGGCGTCTGGGACCTCTACATGACGACGCTGCTCGATGCGATCGAACGGCTGCCGGGACAGATCATCGGCCACCTCTACGTCCCCGCCGCGTTCGGCCATTGGCCCGACGACGCGACGCTCGCGGGCTACGAGGACCGCTTCGTCGAGGCGTGCGAGAAGTTCGGCAAGGCGATCGAGTTCAACACGCGCTTCCTGTACCGCGATCATCCCGAGGAAGAGAAGGCGCGCTATGTCGCCGCCTACACGCGACTGCTGAAGAAAGCCAAGGAGCGCGGCGTCGGCATCGCCGTCGGCTCGGACGCGCACTCGCCGCGCGACCAAGGCCATAAGTTCGACATCGTGCTCGGCGTGCTCGACGAATGCGAGATCAACGAACTCGTGTTTCCGATCGCCGGGCGGCTCGCGCGGGTCGCGCTGCGCGTCGAACGCAAACCCGAACCGGAACCGCCGCCGCCGCCGCCCGAACCGCCCGCCCCGGTCGCGGAGCCCGTCGTTCGCAAACCGCGCGAGACGGTCTCACCCGCGCGCGCGAAACCGGTGAAAGCCGCACCGGCCGCACCCGCGCCGGACGAGAGCGCGGCGCCCGTTCCCGCGGCCAAGCCCGTCAAACCCGCCAAGAGCAAGGCCGCGGCGCCGGCAGCCGCTCCGGTGCAGGCCGCTGCGGCCGTCGCCGCCGCGCCGGCGGCCGTCGTGGAACCCGCGCCGGCAAAGGCCAAGCCGGCCGCAGCGAAACCGCCGGTCGCCAAAGAGGCGGTTCCGGCCAAACCCGCCCCGGCAAAGCCCGCCCCGGCCAAACCCGCCCCGGCCAAACCCGCGCCGAAGCCGCCCGCAAAAACCGCCGCCGCGCGCCCGAAGCCGGCGGCCAAACCGGCGCGCCCGAAGACGGCCACCGCGAAGCCCGCTGCGGCGAAGCCCGCGGCAGCGAAACCCGCTGCGAAGAAGGCGCCGGGAAAGGCGACGCGCGCGAAGAGCGCTCCCGCGAAGAAGGCGGCTCCGGCCAAAAAAGCCGCCGCCAAGAAGGCGCCCGCGAAGAAAGCCGCGCCCGCCAAAACCGCTAAAAAGACGGTCGCACGCGGCGCGAAAAAACCGGCCGCTGCGAAGCGGCCCGTACCCAAGAAATCGCCGGCTCGCAGCGGCGCAAAGAAGCCCGCCGCCAAGAAAACCGGCGCAAAGAAACCGGTGAAGCGCCGCTAAGGCGCTCGCCACGGAGGATCCCGTTGAACCGTCGGATGATCGGAGCGCTCGTTCTCGCGCTCGTGTGTGCAGCATGCTCGAAAGTCAGCGATACCACCGGAGCCGGAGCGACGGCTGCCGGCGAGCACGCGTGGACGACGCCCGGCGCGCTGCGGATCGCGATCCAAACGGATCCCGAGACGCTCAATCCCGTCCTCTCGGCAAACACGACCGAAGGGCTGCTCAACCGGCTGACGTTCGACGTGCTCGTCTCGGTCAAGCCGGATGGGAAAACGCTCGTCCCGATGCTCGCCGCCGAGGTCCCGACCATCGAGAACGGCGGCATCTCTAAAGACGGCCTGACGATCACCTACAAGCTGCGCAGCGGCGTGAAATGGCACGACGGCGTGCCGTTCACGAGCAAGGACGTCAAGTTCAGTTGGCAAGCCGTCATGAATCCCGCCAACAATCCGAACACGCACGTCGGCTACGAAGAGGTGCGCAGCGTCGACGTTCCCGACGACACGACGGTCGTCTTCCACCTCAAGCGCAAATTCGCGCCGTTCGTCGAGACCATCTTCTCGGAGAGCGACAACCCGATCTGCATCGTCCCCGAGCACATCCTCGGCAAGTACGCGAACATCAACCAGGTCCCGTTCAATCAAACGCCGATCGGCACCGGGCCGTTCAAGGTCGCACGCTGGATCCACAGCGATCACATCGAGTTCGTCGCCAATCCGGAGTATTTCTTGGGCGCGCCGAAACTCAAGACGATCAACGTGCGGATCGTGCCCGATGAGAATACCGAGATCAACCTCTTGCGCACGCACGAGATCGATTGGATGTTCGAGCCCTCGCCGACGCTCTACACGACGCTCAAGACCTTGGAGCCCGACACGGCGATCCACTTCGAGGATTCGCCGCAGACGCTCAACCTCTACATCAACAACGCGCGCCCGATCTTCAAGGACCTGCGCGTCCGCCAGGCGATCGCGTATTTGATCGACAAGGCCGCGCTCGTGAGCAAACTCACCGGCGGATCGGCGACGGTCGGCGGCGCGGATCAACCGCCGTCGTCGTGGGCCTACGAGCCGAACGTTCAGACGTACCCGACGAGCGTCGCCAAGGCCAAGGCGCTCTTGATGCAGGCGGGCTATACGCTGGGCCCGGACGGGATCTTCCAAAAAGGCGGACAACCGCTCGCGATCCAGATTTCGACCAACCAATCGAACGCGACGCGGCGGCTCGCCGAAACCAGCATTCAATCGATGCTGCGCGCTGGCGGCATCGATCTGCAGATCAAGAATTATCCCGGCAGCATTTACTTTGCGACCTACGGTCAAGGCGGGATCCAAGCCAGCGGGAAATTCGATTTGGCGATCGCGGGCTGGATCGCGGGGCTCGATCCCGACGACCACTCGCTCTTCCGCTGCGATCAGTTTCCGCCCGCCGGGACCAACTACGCGCGCTATTGTTCCAAAGCGATGGACGCGGCGCAGGCGGCGGCCCTTGCAACCTACGATCAGGCCGCGCGCAAGCAAGCCTACGCGACGATCCAGAAATTGATCGCGTCGGATTTGCCCGAGGTCGTGATCTGGTACACGCGCTTCCCGCAGGCGACCAACCCCGATTTCAAGGGCTTCGCGCCCAACCCGATCAACGAGGCATGGAACGCCTATCAGTGGGAGATCTAGACCCCGTGCATGAGCAGCCGCCGGCCTCGACGCTTGCGCGTATCCCCGAACTCAAATGGCTGCAGCAAGTCATCATCGAGCGCGCCCTCACGCGCGGCGACTACTTGCTCTCGGGCGGCGCGCGCAGCGATTACTACATCGACAAATTCCGGCTCTTTTCCGATCCGCACATCCTGCGCCGCATCGCGCGGCTCTTCGCGCCGATCGTCGCGGAGTGCGCGCCCGATTTGATCGGCGGCACCGAACTCGGCGGCGTCATCCTGGCCACGGCCGTCTCGCAGATGACGGGCTTGCCGATGATCATCGTGCGCAAAGCGCCCAAAGAATACGGCGCGTTCGCCGACGAGTACGTCGAGGGCGGGTTCTCGCCCAATCAAAAAGTGTTGCTGCTCGAAGACATCGTGACCAGCGGCCGCGAGGTCCTCGCCTCGAAAGCGCGCCTCGAGGAACTCAATCTCAAGGTCGAGATCCACGCGGTGATCAACCGCGGCCTCGCGCCGGTGAAATCGCTGATCCAATTCTCGCTCCCGCGCGGCGGTCCGAAAACCGAGAACTAACCGGCGGGGACGCGCTCGCCGACGGCGATCACGCGGTGATCGTCGGCGACGACGATCTCGCCCTCAAATAGATCGCGCGCGGCCTCGTCGAGATCGCGCGCTTGAGAAAACTCGCCGTAATGCGAGAGACAGAGCGTCCCGGCGCCCGCCGCGCGGGCCATCTCGGCCGCCTCGAGCGCCGAACAGTGGCCGCGCATCCCATGCTCGACGTCGCCGGCGAGCAGCGTCGCCTCGCAGATGAAGAGATCGGTCCCGCGCGCGAGGTCGCTGACGCGATGGTCCGGCGCGGTGTCCGCACTATACGTGATGCTCTGCCCGCCCACGCTGTAGCGCATCGCGAAGGTCGGGATGTAGTGCAGCGTGTGCGCGAACGTCATCGTCGCGGCGCCCAGACGCAGCGGCTTCGCCGGATTGTAGGTGCGCAGATCGAACACCTCGGCGAGGAAATCACCCGCGCCCTCGTCCGCAAACGCCCCGATCAGCTGATAGAGCATCCGTTCGCCGTCCGGCGGCAGATAGAGCGGCAGCTTCTCGTCGCGCCGCATCCGGCCGTACCGCAGTGCGTAGCGCAGCGGGATGATGTCGATGAAATGGTCGGCATGCATGTGGCTGATCACGACGGCGTCGAGCCGGTCGTAGTCGACGTGCCGGCGCAGGTTGGAGAATGCGCCCGTGCCCATGTCGAGCAAGACGTTGCGTTCGCCGTCCTGGATCAGGTAGGAGCTGCAGGCACGCTCGGGCCGCGGGATCGATGAACTCGACCCGACGACGGTTAGGCTCAAGCCCGGGGTTATAGCGATTTGAGAACCTCTGCCGCGTGGCCCGCAACGCTGACCTTTGGCCACACTTTCGCGATCTTTCCATCCGCGCCGACCAAGAAGGTGGAGCGTTGCACCCCCATACTCTTCTTCCCGTACATATTCTTCTCGACGATGACCCCGAACGCATCACACATTTGCGAGTCGACGTCCGCGAGCAGCGTGAACGGCAGCTCGTACTTGGCCTTGAACTTAGCCTGGGCGGCGACCGAATCGCGGCTCACGCCGATGATCTGCGCGCCCTTCTTCGTAAACTTTTTGTAATCGTCGCGAAACTGGATCGCTTCGCTCGTGCAGCCCGGCGTGTCGGCGCGCGGGTAGAAATAGATGACGAGCGGATGCCCCGCGAGGGCCGCGAGGTTCACGGTCGTGCCCGTGTCGTCGGAGAGGGAAAGCGCGGGGAGCGAGGCGCCGGCGGCAAGCATGATCGGTTAGACTTCCTCCAGGGAGATCGCCGCAAACGGTTCGTCCGTCGCGGGTGCGGGTGACGGTGCGGCCACCGTCGCGGGCCGGGCCGCCTTGGGCGGCGTGCGGAATTGCGAGAGCGGCACGATGAACAAGAGCCGATCGAACGGCTCCATCTCATCGAACGCGTCGATGTGATGGAAGGCGCCCTTGCGCCAGACGCCCAGCGGAATGCAGTGGTTGGCCGGCGGCGGCATCGGCACTTCGCCTTGCTGGCGTTCGCCGATGTTGTACTCGTCGTCGCCGAACGCGATACGGCCGCGCGAGCCCGGGAAGCGCGAGAGCCCGGCGAACACCGGCGCGCAGAGCGCGGAGGTCGAGTACGTCGTGGTGAAGTCGAATTGACGCGCGATCGAGCGGGCGAAGGTATCGTCTTGGATGCGCATCACGACCGGCAACTTCGGATTACGCGCGCGCGCGCCGAGCGCGACTTCCAGGTTCGCGGTATCGGAATCGGTCATCGTGATCACCGCGCGCGCGTGCTTCAAATTACACAGATCGAGCGTCGTATCCGAGGTGGCGTCGCCGGTCAGCAGCTCGAGCACGCGATTACGCGAGAACTCGATCACGCCCGGGCTCGGCGAGGGATCGATCACGACGACCTTCTTCTGTTGCGCGAGCAAAAAGTCGATCACGCGCGAGCCGACGTTGCCCGTGCCGCACACGACGAAGTGTCCGCGCGTCCGGATCTGCCGCAGGCCTTGCATCGCGATCCACTGCGCGCGCGTGAGCGCCGTCGTCATCACGGCGACGAAGATCCCCGAGAGCGCGACGCCGACGAACATCAGGCCGTTCGAGAGCAGCTTCGCGAGCGGTCCCGCGTCGAGCGGCGTGATGTCGCCGTAGCCCACCGTCGTGACCGTCGTGTTCACGAAGTAGAGCGCGGTGAGCCAGTCGCGCTTGAGCGCGTACGCAAAGTATACGATCGAAAGGACGTAGACGATCCCCGCACCGATCGCGATGCGCTGGATGATCGGATCGAGCCGCCGCGCGGACCGCAGCAGCGAGTCGAGCCGCGCGAAAAAGACCCGGCGATTCGAGGCGCGCTCGAAGCGCGCTTCGGCGGCCGTCGCCGGTGCCGAGGCCTCGAGCGGTCCGAGCCGCCCGAAGACGACGACTTCTTCTTCCGCGTCGATGACGCGATCGGGCGCGAAGACGTCCTTCCCGCCGAGGCCGACGATCCGGCACTTCAGCCGCGTCTGCGCGTCGGCAACGGTGAGCCCGGCGACGCCGAACTCGGCGCCGCGACGCCGCGAGAAGCCCGCGACGACGCCGTCGGCGTTGTCGGGAAACTCGACCGCGTAAAAGCACGCGCCGTCGAGCGCCGAGGCCGCGTAGGTCGCCGCCGAATGCGAGGCCAGCGAGAGCACCGAGCAGTTCGGGAGATTCTGCTCGATCTTGCGTCCGAGGGTCCGATTGAACTGCCGGATGACCAGGCGAATGTTGGGGTTGAGATCGCGCGCTTTCAGCGCGACTTGCAGGTTGAGCCGGTCGTCTTCATCGAGAACCATGATCGAGGTGGCGTGGACGACGCCGGCCGCGCGCAACGCGTCGTAATCGTTGGGCGCAAAGGCAACGAAGCCCGCGCCCAGCCGTTCCAACCGTGAGGCGATGTCGTGGTCGTGCGACCAGAGCACCGCAACGCGATGGCCCTGGGTCCCGCACAGCTCCTCGCACACGCGTAGCGCAAGCGCGTTTCCCCCGACGATGATGATGAGAGGTTCACCGCTCATGGACGCCCCTTCTCCGCCCGGTCCTCATCCGCTTGCGACGCGGCTGGCCGAACGCTACCGGGACCTCGGCCGGACCGGACCGATCCTCGAAGTCGGCACGGGATCGGGCCGCAATACCCGCTACTTGAACGGGCTGGGACTCTCCGTTACCTCGACGAGCGACGACCTCCCGTACACCCAGATCGAGGCCCCGCGGGCCGGATTCGACGCGGCGATTTCCACCCACGCCTACCTGCACGGCGCGGTCGCGAAACTGCGGCTGGGCCTGGGGGAACTGCGGCGCGTCCTCACGCCGGGCTCCCCGGTCGCGCTCGTCTTCGGCTCGATCAACGATGCCCGCTTCGGCTTCGGCGTCCCGGTCGACGATCAGACCTTCGCCCCGGGCGACGGCGCCGAGGCCGGGATCCCGCACGCCTACTTCGACCGCCCCGGGCTCGAGGAATTGCTGCGCGCGAGCTTCCGGATCGAACGCCTCGAGGAGGTCGACGTCGATCGGATCGTCGGCCGCTGGGCCCACGGCGACGACGAGATCGCCGGCTACCGGCATTGGTTCGTCGAGGCGATCCGCACCTAGCCGACGCTATGCGTCGATGATCGCGTCGAAATCGAGCTCGAGGTCGTCCGGCTTCGTGCCGCGTTCGACGACTTCGCGCGTCTCGGGATCGATGGCGACCGCATAGGTCGTGCCGCGCGCGATGAAGCGCTCGATTTTGCGGACGGTGACGGCGAAGCGGTCGGTCGCGGATTTCACCTCGATCATGACATCGGGGCTGATCGGCCAAAACCCGTCCGCCTTCCCGGCCGCGGCGAGGGCATCGATCCGCGACTGGCTCACCCAGGCGGCGTCCGGGCTGAGCACCCGCACGCCGGGGCCGATCGCAAACCCGGTGCTCGAATCATAGACATTCCCGCCCGCGCGTTTCTTGTACAGGTAGAGTTGTGCGAAGGCTTCGCCGCTTTTGGCACCACCTTTCGTATGCGTTGGGCTCACGATGATCGTCCCGTCCTCGTCGCGCTCGAAGCGGTAGCCCGGGTTCTCCTCGGAGACACGCACCAGATCGTCGTCGGTGACGATCACGAGCGGACCCTTCAGCGCAATGGACATATCACGACGACCGTGTCACGCCGCTAGTAGCGCGCGAGTTCGGGTTCGATCTCCACGGCGTAGGCGTCGATGCCGCCGGCAAGGTTCTTTGCGTTCGGGAAGCCGTTGGCGTTGAGGAAGCGGGTGACGCGCTCGCTGCGGCCGCCGTGGTGGCACATCACGATGATCTCTTGATCTTGCGGCAACTCGGCGAGATGCTGCGGGACGCTGCCCATCGGGATCGCTTTCGCCCAGGGGAGCGAGACCGTGGCGAGTTCGTCGGGCTCGCGCACGTCGAGCAGCACGAACGCTTCGCCGGCGTCGTGTTTTGCTTTGAGGTCGTGGACGTTGATCTCGGGGGTCATTTGGTTTGCAAGAGCCCCGCGACGGGGCTCGACGCGTTAGCGTAGCGTTTCTTTTCCATCCGTCCGGCCAGGAATGCGTAGCGGCCGGCTTCGGTTGCGAGCCGCATCGCGTGCGCCATCCCGACCGGATCGTTCGCGGCGGCGATGCCGGTGTTCATCAAGAGGCCGTCCACGCCGAGTTCCATCGCGATCGCGGCGTCGCTCGCGGTGCCCACGCCCGCATCGACGATCACCGGAACGCCGGCGCGCTCTTTGATGATCGCGATCGAATACGGATTGCAGACGCCGAGGCCGCTGCCGATCGGCGCGGCGAGCGGCATCACCGCCGCGCAGCCGACGTCTTCGAGCGCCTTACAGGCGATGGGATCGTCGACGATATACGGCAGCACGGTGAAGCCGTCGCTCGCGAGGGCCTCCGCCGCCGCGATCGTTTCGCGCGTGTCGGGGTAGAGCGTTTGCGGATCGCCGATCACTTCGAGTTTGATCAGGTCGGTCCCGAGCGCTTCGCGTGCGAGCTGCGCGGTGAGGATCGCGTCTTTCGCGGTGAAGCAGCCCGCGGTGTTCGGCAAGATCGTGAATTTGGTGCGATCGATGTAATCGATCAGCGTCTTGCCGGTGGGATCGTCGAGATGGATGCGGCGCATCGCAACCGTGACGACCTCGGCGCCGCTCGCCGCGTGCGCGGCCTGCATGATCTCCAGCGACGGGTACTTTCCCGTCCCTACGAACAGGCGCGAGGCGAACCGGTGGCGACCGATGATCAGCGGAGTATCCATCTTCTGATATTCGACGATCCGCACGCGTCATCCTGAGCCGCCACGACGTGGTGGCGAGCGAACGCTTAGCCGCCGGCGACGGGGACGATGATCTCGACGCGGTCGCCGGAGGCGAGCGGCGTTTCGTCCACGCGGGCGCGCGGGACGACGGCGTCGTTGCGCGCGACCGCCATGCCGTCGCGGCGCACGCCGAGCGCATCGAGCAGCGTGCCGAGCGTGCTGCCGGGTGCAACCTCGCGCGCTTCGCCGTTGACCTCGATCGTCACGCGCGGCCCGGAATCTTCGTCATCAGCAGCCGGTGTAGACGGGGCCCTCGCCGCCTTGCGGCGGGACCCAGGTGATGATCTGGTAGGGGTCCATGATGTCGCAGGTCTTGCAGTGCACGCAGTTCGAGAAATTGATCTGCAAGCGGCCCTCGACCGAGCCGTTGCCGTTTGCGGTGAAGTGCGGCTCGTAGACGTTGGCCGGACAGAAGTACTGGCATGGGTTGCCGTACTCCGCGGTGCAGCGATCGGCGCAGATGTTCGTATCGGCGACGTGCAGGTGCGCGGGCTGATCTTCATCGTGCATCGTGCCGCTGTTGAAGACGTCGGTAAGCTTGTCGAACGTGAGCACGTTGTCGATCTCGACGCGGCGATCGCGCGCGCGCGGCGTCGCTTCGCTGAGCTTCTTCATCCGCTCGTG
>Ga0116231_10014213_pt1 | contig 10799 bp, 11 predicted proteins | sample S1TSphgellanicum_2_FD_89695 | JGI IMG/M metagenome (GOLD analysis project Ga0116231, IMG submission 89695) | Host-associated microbial communities from peat moss isolated from Minnesota, USA - S1T2_Fd - Sphagnum magellanicum MG | ecosystem: Host-associated > Plants > Peat moss > Unclassified... | reverse complement strand
GGCCTGAGATTCGGAAACTATGTGTAGTTAGGACGTTCGCTGACATTGAAGAGCTGGTGGGTGCTGCCATAGAGCTCGAGAGGGTACTGGGTGAGCTCGGCGAGACTCCATATGAACCTCTAAAGGAGGAACAAGAGGAAGGAGTTGTAGAGACAATGATGGAGAAGCAGGTTAATGCTTTGAATAACACACTCATTAATTTCTTGAAGGGGAATGTGCCGAGACCTGTCACATCATCCTCTTCCAGTATGTCTATAGGATGCCAGATTTGTAAGGGAGGAGATCACATAGCCACAGCATGTCCAAGGCTTAATGAACCCCGGCCAAAATGTGCCAAATGTGGGATGCCTCATAAGACATAATTGTGGGGTGAAGTGCTCCTTCTATGCAAGGTTAGGACACTCGGAGGACAGATGCTGGAAGAAACCGAAGGATGGGAAAGTGCATCCTGGATCAGCAAACTTTCTGGAAGTGCTGTTGAATGATGAGGAAACAACCCTGCATCAGCTCAACAAGCTATGTGGGAGCGAGAACCTATTCTCTTACACTCGGGTACCAAGAAGAAGGATGCTTGTCGAAGTGGCACCAACATGCACTGTGCCACCTCTTGAGGCTGCAATGGAAGGCGCAGGAGTTATTCGGGAAGAATCTGTCAAATCGAAGATTCTGTCCCATTTCATTAAAGGAAAAATCTCACTAACACCAATGGAGACGGTAATGATGATACCGGGGGAATTAGAGCACCTTGAGAGTCTTGTAAAGGTAGCTAGAAAGAAGAAGGATGCAGAAGCTGCAAGTAATCAGATATCAATGGTTTTAGCAGCTCCAACACTCAAGCGATTATGCATCAACAAAACGCACAGAAGCAAGACACTCCACCTGTCGGTGGAAGTGAATAATTATTTGGTTGAGGGACTTGTAGATACTGGAGCATCCATGTCTGTCATGGTAGCTGCAGTAGTTCGAGAATTGGGTCTGATGCATTTAGTTTCTGGATCCAAAACTTACAAGACGACATCAGGAGTTGTTACACAGGCTTTCGGTCGGATCGATGAAGTACTGATCAAAGTTGGAGGTGTACAATGCACCATGACTTTCATGGTGGTAGATACGAATAGTTATGATGTCCTGCTTGGGCTTGATCTTTTGATCAAAATTGGAGTGATCGTTGATGTGGAACAAGGGTTGATCCAAGTGAGGTGCGGTCCAGGGTCCGATGTGGAAGTACTACCACTGACCATGGTGAACATGCTGTAGAAGTTGAACTTGGAAACTATGATCCCAGATGATGCTGATGCTCTGAAGCACGCAACTGGGAATTTGGATGTAGTGGTCAGACAGTCGTCTTTGTATAAGTATGGCGCCAATGAACGAATGGGTACCCGGGAGTCGGATTCCGACTCTGACACAAATGAGAACTACAAGGAGGAGATTCAACTGGTGGGCCCAGTTGATGACGAATTTGAGTTCGAAAACACCGAACTTGAGGAGTTGGTGTTGTTAGAGGGACCACAGCAAATTCTGCAGCTAACACTGCAGGAGTAGGCTGATGATCTCATGAAAGAGGAGATCACGGATGCCGATTGGATTCGATGGGTTGCTGATTCAGAGCAGGGAAAGTAGGCCCTCTCAGGGGCAATGAATGGTGCAGAAGTGTCTGTGCTACTGCAAGTTCAGCATATGGACATCACTGACTCTCACAACAGCCTCAAAGAGCGATTAGATGACAATTGTAAGGTGGATTTGAGGTGGGGCGAGATTTGCTAGAAGATGCGAGTTGACTAGGATCTGAATAAAAAGAAGGGACAGCAACTCTGGGGAGTCTTAGAACAATATCAGGATGTGTTTGCTTGGAACAAAGGGGAGCTAGGCTGTTGCACTATTGGAGAACACTCGATTGACACACAAGGGTTTCTTCCTTGCAAGGTAGCTCTAGGGCGATTGTCATATTGGGAGGAGGCAGAGGTGAAAAGGCAGATTAATGTGTTGGTGGAGTTGGGCAAGATGAAGCCGAGTGACTCTGCGTACGCCTGTCGTGTGACTCTGCCAGTGAAAAAGGACGGGAGCAGGTGATTCTGTGGAGACTACTGGCCACTCAATTTGCAAACCCAGCGAGATTAATTCCCCATGCCCCTTGTTGATGACATAATTTTTCAGCTGGGAAGATCAGCTTGGTTCACTAGCAGATTAAGATGGCTCCAGAAGACATGAGGAAGATGACGCTGATTACCAAAAGTGGGTTGTATGATTGGACAGTCATGCCGTTCAACCTCAAGAACGCAACAAGTACATTTACACGGACTATGTCTGAGGTCTTCAAAGATTTGGGAGACAAGTTCCTAAAGGTGTTTGTGGATGATCTCAATATCCACAACGAGAGTTGGGAGGACCATCTCCAACACTTGGAAGCGGTGCTCTCCAGACTCAGGGAAGTAAATTTGAAATTGAACCCAAGTAAATGTTGCTTTGCTGCTGAGAGCATTGTGTTCCTGGGACATGTAGTCAACAAAGAGGGTAGTGAGCCCGATCCTGGTAAGATAGATGTAGTGCTGCGTTTTCCAGAACCAAAGACAATAACCAATGTCAGATCCTTCCTGGGATTGACAGGGTACTACCAAAAGTACATAAGAGGATATTCAAGGATGGCCAGTCCTTTGTTTGAACTAACAAAGAAGGATGTGGCGTTTGTATGGAATCAGAACTATCAGAGGGCGTTTGACGATCTGAAGAGAGCACTTGTGGAAGCCCTGATCTTGGTAAGACTAGACTTTAAGGAGCCATTCTGTCTTGATGTTGATTGGTCAACAAAAGGCGTTGGCACTGTTTTATCACAGAGGGAGGGCAGATTCGAGAAGGTAGTAGCTTACGCCAGCAAGGCCTTGACTGTGGCGCAAAGGAAATTTCACCCCATGGAAGGGGAATGCTATGCATTGATATGGGGAATCTTGCACTTCAGATAGTTTTTGCACTGAACACATTTCACTTTGAGAACAGACCACAAGTCGCTTGAATGGCTGGTGACAGTATTAGATGCGCATGGCAGGAGGGGCAGATGGATTGATATGCTGCAGGACTTCAGCTTCAAGATAGTCCACTGGCCAGGTATGAGACATGCGAATGCTGATGCCTTGAGCTGAAATCCGGTGGGACAGGCTGCGAATGACAATGACTTCCGTCAAGAAATCCAAGATGATCCGAACATACAGAATGAACCAGCCAAAGCAACTGAGAGGGTGTTTGTTGTCCAATATGGTCAGGATTCGGATTAGTTTGGACTCAAGAGGCAGTTACGGGGACTCACCGAGCATCGCAGATGCTGTTTTGGAATCAATCATTGGCGTTGCTCGGATCCTCACTAACTGTTTATGCTTGACTTTGTGACTGCAACGAACGCGGATGAGGGGGCTGCCCCAAATGTAGAAGTTGTGGGAGCAGCAGAAGATGAAAATCTGGAAGCCGCTGATGGTAAGCAAACTCTGCAGAAGGGCCCTCTTAGTACTATGGTAAACGACAACAGCTAGAATTAGTTTTGGCTGCTCAAGAATTATTTGAGCTTGGTGATCGTGAGGTCGATCCAACAAGATCGGGAAAAGAGGAAGACCATGGAGTGGAAACGAAAGGCACAGACATCTGGAGAGATGCGACTTGTCTGGCGCTGCTAAGAGAAGGAATGTTGCCAGACACAATTGACCTTGAGGAGGGCAAGAGGGTTAGAAAGCGAGCAAACAACTACTGCTGGAAGGAGCAAAGGCTTTACTTCAAGGAACTGTATGTGCCCAAGCCTGAGGAAAGAATACCACTGGTGGTTCAGATGCATGAGGATTTGGGGCACTCTGGAGAACAAAGGATGTTGGTTGAAATCTGTCGAAGGTATTTCTAGCATAGTCGAACTGAGGATGTCAAGTCGGTAGTCAGAAGGTGCCAGCAATGTCAGCTAGTAGGGAGCGAGGGCAATATCCGCTCTGGGGATGAGCAGCTCAAAAGCATTCCCATTTGTGACTTATTCCATAAGGTTGCACTGGACACTGCGGGACCACTACCTGAAACTAAGTCAGGAAACAAGTACATCTTGGTGGCCATCGACCATTATTCCAAATGGTGTGAGGCAAAGGCAATTGCTGATCATGGTGCCAAGACTGCAGCTAGGTTCTTCGAAGATGACATTATCTGCAGGTATGGAGTCCCCAAGTTTATACTTATTGACAATGGTGGAGAATGGGCTGTAGAATTTGAGTAGATGTGCAAGGATTACGGAATCCAGCATCAACGCACTACACTTCAGTGGCCTCAATGTAATGGGATGGCGGAGCACATGACCAAGACCATCAAACATGGCATCACAGTCCTTGCTGTAACACCAGGGAATGTGGATTGTTGGGATGAGTAACTGGCTAAAATTCTGTTTGGGTATCGATGTGGGATCCAGGCTAGCACAAAATTCTCACCTTTCATGATCCTCACTGGTCGCACATCGCGCCTTAGTGCAGACAATTATCTACACGCTCTAACCGCTATGACTGATGATAATGTTAATGTGGAAGTTGCTGCAACACAGTTCTTACAGAAGATGGAGCTTATTGTAAGCATCCATGAAGACGTCTTGCTCAATGTGGAGCAAACACAAAAGAAACAAAGGAAGACCTATGCTGCCAGGAAAGGTAAGCATCTGTTTGAGGGTCTAATTGCAAGGGAGACGATGGTAAATATGAAGAAGCCAGGGAAGAAGCGAGCATTGGCTGCGAGCTGGGAAGGTCCATACCAGTTCATTGGACATGCTGATGGAAAAGGTAACTTTGACTTTGAGGAGGGCTGTTAAATGTGTACCATCCAAGACGTTGATGGAAACCAGTGGGAGAGGTCTCGAAGGGACCTTTAGATCTACCACATTCAACCAGATTGAGTGAAGCTGAGGGACTCAGCTTTTTAAGAAAGGGAGGGGTTACATATGTGACCGAACAGCGGGTCACCGCACAATGAAGTTATACTGTTTTTGATCCTGATTTTTGCAACCATCACTGGTTTGGCTATGCATTACTTTCATTTACTGCAGGAATGCATGGTGGCTACTTCTGGAGGACCAAGGAGGCTCATCGCGCGTGAGGAAGACAGCGCACAATTATGGTTAGGGGAGGTGCTGCAATTATGATTTGAAGCGGTGGAAAGCGCATGGCGGCAAAGGAGCTAGCAATTCAGAGGCTGGGAGAAAAGTTTTGAAGTGGCAGATGGTGGAGGTGGCAAAAAAAGGAAGAGAGAGCTGCAAAGGAAGTGGGAAGGTTTTTGGGGAGAGCATGTTGTTGGAGAGGAAAAAGGCAGATTGTGCTAGACGCTCACGGAGATGTGTAGATTGAGGGGTAGATCGGTTGGTTTGGAAGAAGATTGGATTAGTTACAAACTTTTTCCGTTGCGCCAGTAGCCAGCCAAGCAGTTGCAATTGGCATCAGGAAGCATAGTTTGAGGGAGTAATAGAATAAAACTAGAAACCAAAGATAGATTGAAGTTGTTTGCATGAGCTGCTAGGATCTGTGAGGAATGCTGGGAGGATGGCCCTCAGTTGTTTATGCATTTGACGTTTTTGTGTATATTCGCACCTTCAATGTTTGCAATACATAAGCTTCGGGTCAAGAAGAGTGTTATCAGGGTCTTGATGTTGTATTCTGTTGAGGGAACAGGTCTGTGGTCTTACTGAACATGTGTATGCCAAGAGTCACTGGTTGAAAGGACCAAGTCCTGTGAGCTGTCCGATTGGTGGCAGATCGGCAGAGATCGAAGGTAATCCGAATCTGTACATTCTGTGAATAAAATTCAAGTTCTGAGTTCCATGATTGGAGCGATGAATGTTTCAAGAATGCAAATTGTGTATGTTTGAAGATCTAGGTGTGCATACAAATTGAATCTTGAACAGAGTCTGAGAGAGAGAGAAGATCAAGGGCCGCGATTCAGTTTCGGGACCTCAGAAATTTGAGCTCCATGAGGATTTGTGTCTCGCCAGGGTGTTCGATTAGATTGTGCACCCTCTTTTTTGGTTACACTTGGTCATAAGTATGTGGTAAATTGACATTTCACAAACAATCGCTTGCAAATGGAATATGACAAGTGTTTTGAGGTGGGCTTATTTTTAGACTATATATATATAGGGTAGTTTGAAAGGATAAAACGAATTTTGTTATATTATATACATAGAAATATACACATGGTTCCTTTCATTTACATTATTAAATTTATTTTATTTTTTCAAATAATATTAGATAACATTAGTTTTATGAAAATAAAAAATTCAAAACAAAAACACCAAAATTTAGAGTCAAAATTAAATGGACTACATTTTGTGGAATTCATACAAAAAATTCTTTAGAAGCAGATGGAAAAGTGCCCCAATGGGGGTCATTGTAATGTGCTTTCACCTTGTCATTAAGGTTGCATAAGGTGTTAGAAAGGCATTGCATAAGAAGTTCAAATGGGATGGCCTTCATTTGACATTGCATGCTTTGAAAAATTTATTCGCCCCATTTATGATGTGTAAGAAGAATTAAAGATGAGTAAATTAAGAAGGATTTTATGAGTTTTCTATGTTATTCCATGTTTTAATCTTTGCATGTTATGTGTTTGTTGTTGTTGTGGTGTTTGTGTTTTTATATGGATATATGCATGATTAATTCATTTTGTTTAATTAGGGAAAATCTGCCATAGGTGCACATCCATCATTTTATCATGTGTGTGGCAAACTTGGGAGGGTGAAATGTGATCACCATCATTTGCAAAGATGGCTAGGAATGAGTTGTTCAACTTGAGGCTAATATATACCCTAGACCTAGCCTCCCTACTCACCACAAGTTATATACAAGTTGTGTACAATGCAAAGAGGGCCTTGGGTTTAAAACCTATTAAAGTCAACAACTCTAGTTTAACTTGAAATTGCATGTGACAATGCCACCATTGCATCAATACATAGAAAAAAAATACATTTTTTCAACAAATTTGAAGTAATAGTTGTTACATATGTGTATTTATAGTACATGTGATGTATATGTTAATTGTAGGTGGCTAATTGTAATATAAATGTCAGTTTTTCAAATTTGATTGTGTAGTGGTATAATATGAGGATATCATAAAAGGAAATTTTCCAAGGCTTTAAAAGATACAAGCATATTTTGTTATGATATTAGTTGATCAAGGGTATCCTAAGTTTTAAACATGATGCTCATTGTTATCAATGTTGTGAAGGTATTCAATTTATAGGATCAAAATTGAGGGTTCAAATTTAGGTTCAAGTTCACACCATTTTTTTGGATTGAAAAATAAACCAAACCACAAAACTAGTCTTTTAATAGATATAGAACTATGAATAAATATTCAAGAAAATAAGGTTAGGATCTTTAGTTAGGAAAATTCATTTTTTTGAAAAAGTTAATAAGTAAGTTAAACTTTATGGTTAAGTTTTAGTTTTAATTAATTGTTGAATTTCATAATTACATAAACCCATGTTTTCATTAGTTGTAAAACTTTGTGTCCGTACAATCTTTAACATTGGGTATTGTGTACATGGAACTAGACTTGGTTTTCAAATTAGCTCAAAGATTTTTGAATTTGAAAAGATGTGCTAAAATTAAAATTGAAAAGTTTGAAAATTGGGAAAACTAAGCTCAAACCCCCACCCAAAGAATCTTTAAATAAATTTCATGATGTCAAAATTGGGATCAAAGGTTCCTTTGAAAAGGAAAAACCACACAACTTTAGTCATTATTTCAATTACTTTTAACATGTGGCAATCCATACATGTATGATAGTATAATAATGTGGAGATATTGGATCCAAATAACAACAAAAATGGGTTGTCAAATGTGGGGAGGTGGCATATTGAGTTTGTGGTGAAATGTTTCATTTGAAGACAATCAAACAAGTATGTACAAGATGGTAGTGTAGCATTTCATGGATGTCAACCTGAAGTTGATCGCCTCCAATACCAATGATGACCCTAGAAAACATAGAAGGGACAAACACATTATGAGAAGAATAGTGCTTTAATTTATGGGAGAAATAAGGATTACCACTAATGTGATAAGATCACCACATTATCCATGTCTTTGTATAAATTCAAATTAAACCTTGTTAACTTCACTTTGCTAGATAAAATGGACTAATATAAACCTTGCTCAAATTTTTACAAACATATAAGTGCTCTCTTTACAAACCATAATTGTTCACTTTGTCATATGTTTAAAAAAAAAGAAGGAAAACCCTTGTTTTTTTACAAACTTTAACAAAAATAAAATGACAAGGGCATTTGTTGTACATACAATATAACATGGCAAGTATGTTTGCAATACTTTCATTATTTTCTAGACTCTAATCTAACACTACAAGGGTGTTTGTGATATCAAATATATGTGCATACGTTATTTCTTTAAACAAGATTAAACATAATTTACGTGTTTTTTTTTAAGAATTAATTTTTGATGTCAATGAATTTATTACATTGGTCAATGATCTTTACAACATTACTCACATTTTAAAAAATACCATCATTTACAATGTTTGAAGATTTGTTTATGTTTCATTGTTTTTCCCACTTAATCTAAATACAAAAAGTGTGAACATAATTTGATTTTGCACCAAAAGGTTAAACAAAAAATATAAAAAATGCCATGTTACAAAATAAATGTATAAAAATAAAAAAACCCCCCAAAATAATCCATCTTCTTTGCATGGTAATGTGAAAAATGGATTCTTCATGATCTTGATGTGGATCACTTATCAAAAATACGTTCAAAAGATGGGAAAAAAAATTCCTTGAAGAAACATGTTAGACCTTTGCACCAAAAAACAAAAATGAGAAAACAAAACAATACGAAGAGGAGTTTGAAACTCCTAACTTCTTACAAGTACGGAAAAAAGAAAAAGAAAAAGAAAAAAAAAGAATGGGGAGATTGGAGGTCCTCACTTTTCAATCCCCTTAAAGAAAATAATAATAATAATAATAAAATTGGGGGGTTCCACACTCCCCCCACCCCCTCTTCTTTGGAAACAACAAAAACAAAAGAGAAAGTAATGAGCTTCAAGCTCCCCACTCTGCAAGTAGCAACAACATCCAAGAAAAGGGAAAAGAAACGAATGATGAATTTTAACCTCCTTGTCTCTTGTAAGCAAAAACATTAAAAAAAATGGAAAAAATGAAAAGTGGGGAGATATAACCTTATGTAAACATAAGGAACTGGAAAAAAAAGGGAATTTCCTAGGCACTTGCAAAAGACAAAACAACAAAATAAGAAAAGAAAAAAAGAGGGGTGAGAAGTTCCAAACTCCCCATCCCCTACAAACAACATCCCAAGGGGAAGGAAAACAAGTCCCCTTGTGGGCAACACAAAATAAAATGAAAATGGAGTTTGGAGCTCACCGCCTGTTACAACAACTAAAAGTCGAGCTTCAAAACCTAATGATAAAGAAAACTTGAGAAAAAAGGCGATGACAATGAGGAAGGGAAAAAAAAGAAGAGCAAGAATACAAGAGGCAAGAATGTGGGTAAGTAGGTTGCAAGGTTAGGTAAGAAAGAGGTTGTAGGGAGGCAGGTAGGAAGGATTGAACTAGGGTGAACCCATTCTAATGAGAGTTGGGTTCAACCCTTTAGGTTTTAGAAAGATATTTTTTGGATGGTGCATGAGTCAATGCTAAGTCATGTGGGCTGAAAGGATTTGCAAAATATTCTAAGAAGCATATATGTGTGTGTGTGTGTGTGTGTGTTACAACTTCATCAATCAAGTATATGAGTCATCTAATAGTGAGGGAAAGTTGGAACCCATGAGCTTGAAAAAGAACTGTGGCACCAATGGTTAGAAATTATCCACTTTCCAAAAGGAGGCAAGACTTTGAAGTGCACTCACGCGTTTGAAGAGACACACTATCAAGGTCACACTGTGTTTGGCCAACTTGAGTCATTCTTGATCTCCTTGGTGCAAATGACTTCATTTGTTTTCGGGAACTTAAAAGATGTAGGAATGATGAATAATTTTGGACAGTAATATGAGTTTCAAGTTTCAACAATGTTAGCTCTTTATGCTTCTTCCTGTCTCTAGGCTGTATCTAATATTTGCCTCATGCATGTTGAGGCATTGCAAGTACATGCTGCAGGGTTATGTGGTGTGAGTGTTTTGATGACACTTGGGTTATTGGTGAGTAGTTATGTGACAGAGGCATACATGTACTATGAACCCATTGCTCACATCATTCATTACAAGGAAAGATGTCAACAAGGCATTTTGAGCCCTATTTCATTTATCATTTACACTCCTCAAGGCAAAATAAAATAAATCCTTAGTAGTTTAAAATTTGAAGTTTGACCCACTGTTGGCTGGTTCTTTAGTTTTTTAGTTTTATGAAGAACCCCTGAATTCCAGTTCTTTAAAAATAAATTAGAACTGTCTTGGTTCTCGTTCTGCATATAAATGGAATCCAGAATTTGGTTCTGGGTCTGGTTCTTCAACAAAATTCTGATTCTGAAAATCAGGCCACATTCCAGTCCGATGCTTACTAACTCAGAATGGAATCAACAATTGATTAACAAGAAGTTCTAGTTTTTTTTTTTTTTTCTCCAAAGACACATATTTTAGTTCCAATTCCAGTTCCACACCTAAAAAGAACCAGGAACCCAGTTCTGGATCTCATTTTCTTAATAAACAAAATTGATTTCACTTCTGAAGATCAGACCCAATTTTTGATTTGATTTGATTAACCAGAATCAGAACCAATGGTTCCTACCTGCATTACCCCTATTACTGTCATTGTATTGATTCTCTTCTATTCTCTTT
>Ga0116231_10014211_pt1 | contig 10799 bp, 6 predicted proteins | sample S1TSphgellanicum_2_FD_89695 | JGI IMG/M metagenome (GOLD analysis project Ga0116231, IMG submission 89695) | Host-associated microbial communities from peat moss isolated from Minnesota, USA - S1T2_Fd - Sphagnum magellanicum MG | ecosystem: Host-associated > Plants > Peat moss > Unclassified... | reverse complement strand
TGGGGGAGCGGGGCGGGGGCCATTGCGGGGATTTTGGGCCAAACATAGGAAGGAAGGCCTTCTTTTCTGAAGAAAAGAAGCAAAAGACTTTTGATTTTTTGATGACGCTTCAAGGAACAAAAGTTTTTTGGTTCTTTTTTTCAAAAAAGAACTGCTGCCTTTCTTTCTTCGGATTTGAAAGACCATTTTTTGGCAAGCCGCCTCCGCCTGTTTGATGGCCGCATGATGGAGCGCCTTCACTTTCTCTGGCGCGCGGTTGGCTCTGCCTGGGTGATCCATGCCTCCGGCCTGTTCGATCCGGCTTGGTATGCGGCCAGCTATAAGCCAGGACATAAGCTGCGGCTGCTGATGCATTATGTGTTGCGCGGCGCGGCGGAGGGGCGCAGCCCATCGTCTGCCTTCGATGGCGACTGGTATCTGCGCGCCTACCCTGAGGTGGGCATGGCCGGCCGGAATCCGCTGGCGCATTACGCAAGCGAGGGCCGGCGCGCCGGTTATGCCACGCATCCCGCCACGGCCGGTTTGCCGCGGCAGCCTTATTCACAGCCTGCCTATGCAGCCTGGCTCGCCGAGATGGACCGCCTGGCGCCGCCGGCGCCGCGCGACATGCCGCCTATCGCGATCCTGCGGGAGGGCCGGCCCGATCCGGGGGACACGCCCTATCTGCTGCTGGTTCCGGCCGGTGTCGGCCTTACGGGGCAGGCGCTGCCTGCGCTCTCCCGCTGCATCGCCGCATCGCCCGACCTGCAACTTGTGTTCGCGGACGAGGACCAGATCGATGCATCCGGCGCCCGCCATTCGCCTTGGTTCAAGCCGGGCCTGGACCCCGAGCTGGTGCTGGCCGGCGACCTGACTGGGCCCGCCACCTTGTTCAGCCGTGAGATTTTGGAGCGCCTCGGCTGGGATGGCACCCTGCCAGATTCGGACGGTCTCCGACGCCTCGGCGCGGCCGCCCTCGACCTCGGCTGCCGCGCGGGCCACTGCCCGGCCGTGCTGTTCCATCGGCCTGGGCCGCCGCCCTTCCGGCAGCGGATATTTCGCGTCCCGGAGCCGCGCCCGCTCGTCTCGGTGATCATACCCACGCGCGACCGTGCCCGGCTGCTGGCGACGGCGCTCGACGGCCTCTTGAACGCCACCGATTATGCGCCGCTGGAGGTGCTGATCGTCGATAATGACAGCCGCGAACGGGCTACGGCCGCGCTGTTCGATCGCCTTGCCGCCGACACGCGGGTGCGCATCCTGCGCGTGCCGGGGGCGTTCAACTGGTCATTGCTGAACAACAGGGCGGCGCGGGAGGCGCGGGGTGAGGTTCTCGTGCTGCTGAACAACGATGTGGAGATCATCTCGCCCGGGTGGCTCGGCGAATTGGTGGCCCACGCCATGCGCCCGGGAATCGGGATCGCGGGTGGGAAATTGCTGTATCCCGATCGCACGGTGCAGCATCTGGGGATGACATTGGACCCGGCCGGCTGCTTCTGCCACATCATGCGTGGCGCGCCGGCGGATGAGCCCGGATTCGCGGGTGAGTTTGGCGTGACGCGCAGTGTTGCCGCGGTGACCGGCGCGTGCCTTGCGATCCGCCGCGAGGTGTTCTTTGCCGTGGGCGCGCTGGAGGACAACGAGTTGGCGGTGACGAGCAACGACATCGATCTGTGCCTGCGTGTGCGCCATGCGGGATTGCGCGTCGTTCTCACGCCGGGCTGCGTGCTGCTGCATCACGAGGCGGCGAGCCGCGGCCATGATGGCGGCCCCGGGCAGCGGGCGCGGGTTCTGGCCGAAAGGGATTACCTGCGCCGCCGGTGGGGAGAGATGGCGGAGACCGATCCCACTATGAACCCCAATCTGTGCCTGCTGTTCGATCGGCCGGCTTTGGAGTCGCCAAGCCGGATCATCGTCAAGACCCTCTCATGAGTGCGGATACACCCTGCATCGTCTGCCAGCGCGGCGAGGCAGCTCCGTATCGCGCGGTGGACGGTATCGGCTATTTTCGGTGCTTAGCCTGCGGCAGCCTGTTCGCCGATCCGGCTTTTATCGCCCGCATCGAATCGGGCGAGGTGGTGAATTACCAGAGCGCCTATTGGGACAGCGAGGTGAGGGCGGCCAAGGAGCGCAGTTTTGGCGCCGGATTGATGCGCAGCGCCGAGACGATCCGGCTGTGCCGCATTCCGATCAAGCGGTTCATCGATATCGGCTCGGGCACCGGCAGCCTGCTGGATGCGGTTTCGGCACTCGTTCCCGAGATCGCCGATCGTTTTTATGGCATCGAGGTTTTTCCGCCCGAGCCAGCGCAGCGCAGCGCGCATCCGAATTACCGGATCGGCACCCTGGCCAGCATGACGGAGAGTTTCGATGCGGGCGTGTGCATCGAGGTGATCGAGCATCTCTCGCCCGGGATGTTGCGCGGGCTGGTGGCGCAGCTGGCGGAGCGCGCGGCGCAAGGGGCGCTGTTCCTGTTCAATTCGGCGCAGCCGAGTTTTGTGGACTCGCACGATCCCGGCTATCTCGATCCGCATGGGCGCGGCCACATCGTTTCCTATTCGGTTGAAGGTGCGAAAGCGATTTTCGAGCCGGCGGGATTCAAGGTGATCGCCTTGCCGGGCCGCGACTGGGCTTTTCTTGCCGAATACGGCAAGGTGCCGGGCCAGACAGAGGGCGAGATCGGGCTCGATGCGCTGTTCACCCGGCTGTGGACACCGCATCCGGACAATATGGCGATGCTGGCGGCGGCTCGCTTCGGCCCGCTGATGATCGGCGTGGGGCTCGATTCCTGCCGCGTGTATCTGGAGCATGCGGCCTCGCAATCGCGCATCACCCCGATTCAGCATATCGAGCGCAGCCTGCTGAGAAGGTGGCCCTTTGTCCGCCGGCGCTGAGATTTTCGAACGGCCGCGCGACAGCGCGCCGCAGGATTTTTCCGGCGAACGCCTCACCTCCGCGATCGGCGGCCAGGTGGAGATGGAGCATCTGCACCGCTATTTCTTGGCGCGCGATCTGTGCCGGGGCCTCGATGTGCTCGATGTGGCCTGTGGCGAGGGTTATGGTTCGGCGCTGCTGGCGCAGGTGGCGCGCACGGTCATGGGGCTCGATTGCGATACTGGCGCGATTGCGCATGCGGAGGCCGCTTTCGGCGGCCCATCCACATTTTTTGTGGAAGGCGAGGCCACAGCGCTGCCATTCGCGGATGCCTGCTTCGATGCCGTGATCTCGTTCGAGACGATCGAGCATTTTGCCGATCACGAGGCGTTTCTGCTGGAAATCCGCCGGGTATTGCGGCCCGGCGGTTTTCTGATGGCAAGCTCGCCGGATCGGGCCATCTATTCCGCACCCGGCATGAAACCGAACCCCTACCATGTGCGCGAATTGACGCGGGACGAGTTTTTGGCTCTGCTCCTGCGCCATTTTCCGCAGGTTACGAGCTCGCTGCAGCGGGCGATGATCGGATCGGTGCTGATGCCGTCGGCGCAAGATTCGGCCGCTGCGCCCCGGGTGTTCGAACGGCACGAAAACGATCTTGTGCAGGCCGCCGGCGAGCTGCCGCAAGCGCCGTATATTGTCGCTCTGGCCAGCGACACACCGATGGCCTTGCCACCGAGCCTGTTCATCTACGACGCCGATATCGATGGGCACGCGCTGCACCTGGACGCTTCGCGCCCGGGCCATGCGGGGGAAAGCCGGCGGCGGCTGGCAGCAGAGCAGGAATGCACGAGGTTGCGTGCGGCGCTGGAGCGGCTTGCGGCAGCCAGCGAGGCCGAACGGGGGCGTTTGCGCCGGGCCGTGGATGTGGCCGCGCAGAATGCCGCCTCGGCGGAATTCCGCCTGACCGCGATGCAGCAGAGTGCCGCGTGGAAGGCCACCTGGCCGCTGCGCCGGCTTGCCCTGCGCGCCCCGCGCGCCGCCCGCCTGGTCAAGCGCGTGGCGCAGGGCGCGTGGTGGGCCGCGACGGGCCAGTTGCCGCAGCGCATAAGCTGGTGGCGTGCCGCCCGGCGGGCACGCATCGCCCCGCCATCCGGGCCGCCGCCCAGGCTGATTGACCATGCGACCGCGCCTGACATTCACCTGCCGGTGCATAGGCGCCCGGTCGTGAGCGTGATTATCCCCAGCTACGGCCAGGTGGATTACACGCTGCAATGCCTCGCCTCGATCGCCGCGGCGCCACCACGGACGCCCTTCGAGGTGCTGGTGGCCGAGGATTGTTCGGGCGATCCCGCCGTGGGGGAGTTGCGGCTGATCGATCATCTGCGTCTGCTGGAAGGCAGGCAAAATCTTGGGTTCTTGCGGAACTGCAACCAGGCGGCACGGCAATCCCGGGCCGAATTCCTGATGTTCCTGAACAACGACACGCAGGTTCAGCCGGGGTGGCTGGATCAGCTTGTGGAGCTGCTGCGCCGCCGCGCGGATGCGGGGGCGGCGGGCGCGAAACTGATCTATCCGGATGGCCGGCTGCAGGAGGCGGGCGGCATTGTGTGGAAGGATGCGTCGGCCTGGAATTACGGCAGGCTCGATGATCCTTCAGCGCCTGTCTATAATTATGTGAGGGAGGCCGATTATATTTCGGGGGCGGCGCTGCTGGTGAGGCGCGCCGATTTCGAGGCGCTGGGCGGCTTCGATCCGGCCTATGCGCCGGCCTATTGCGAGGATTCCGATCTGGCGTTTCGCTTGCGCGCGGCGGGCCGCAAGGTGCTTTATCAGCCGCGCTCCGTTGTGGTGCATTTCGAGGGCATCAGCCATGGCACCGATCTTTCGGCCGGGCTGAAGGCGCATCAGGTGACGAACCAGGCGCGCCTGCGCGATCGCTGGGCCGGCGAATTGGAGGCGCGGCATTTTGCCAACGGCACCCATATCATGCGCGCGCGCGACCGCGCCTTTGGCCGGCGCATCATCCTGGTGATCGACCATTACGTGCCGCAGCCCGACCGCGACGCCGGATCGCGCACCATGCTCGCCTTCATGCAGGCCCTTCTGCGGGCCGGCCGTGTGGTGAAATTCTGGACCGATAACGGGGCCTATAGCGCAGGCTATACGGAGGCCCTGCAGGATCTGGGTATTGAAGTTGTGTATGGCCCTTCGGCCGGTTCCTTCGATCGCTGGATCGGGGAGAACGGTGCGGATATCGATGGCGTGCTGCTGAGCCGCCCGGATGTGGCGGCCAAATATATTGTGCCGTTGCGCCGGCACAGTGCCGCGCGCGTGGCCTATTACGGGCATGATCTACATGGCGCGCGGATGCGGCGCCAGGCTTTCGCCACCGGCGATGCGGCGCTGGAGGCTGCGGCGGATGTGGCGGAGCGGCAGGAGTGCCAGATATGGCGCGCCGTGGATGTTGTGCTCTATCCATCGGCCGAGGAGGTGGCGGCGGTGGCGGCGCTGGAGCCGGGCATCGATGCGCAACCTGTTGTGCCCTACGGTTTTGCAAAATTCGGCGTGCCGGCCGGGCCGCCGGCCGGCGAAGCGGTTCTGTTCGTGGCCGGATTCGGCCATCCGCCGAACGAGGATGCGGCGAGCTGGTTCGTGGCGGAGATCTGGCCGCTTGTGGTGGCCGCGCGGCCGGGGGCCGCGCTGCATATCGTGGGTTCCAATCCGACCGCGAAGGTGAAAGCGCTTGCGGGCGGCAGGGTATTTCTGGCGGCCAATGTGAGCGATACGGCGCTTGCCGAATTTTATGCGAGCGCCCGTGTGGCTATCGTGCCGCTGCGCTACGGTGCCGGGGTGAAGCTGAAGGTGGTGGAGGCGCTGGCCCGCGGCACGCCGCTGGTGACCACGCCGACCGGGGCGCAGGGGTGTGAGGGGCTGGCCGAGGTGTGTGCGGTGCATGACGACGCTGGCCTGTTTGCCGCTGCGGTGGTTCGCCTGCTCTCGGATGACGACGCATGGCGGGTGGCGGCGCGGGCGCAGGTTGGGTATGCGAGAGGCCGGTTTTCGGAGGCGGCGCTGGGGGCGCGGCTGCTGGAGGCTTCGGGCTTGTAGCGGGGGGTAGTGGCTGAAGCCCCCCCACCGGCGCGGGCAGTTGCGTGTTGGGGTCCCGAGGACCGGATGTTTCCGCGCGCGCAGGAAATAAAAGTCTTTTGGTTCTTTTCTTCAGAAAAGAACATCTTCTTTTCAAATCCTTGCACTATCCATTTTGATATCAGGCGAGACATGCATGGCAGTGTTCCAATCCATCGGACCCAGACTGAACAAGCAGTTTTTAGGAGTGCAGGGCTGGCTTCTGGCGGTGCTGGGCGTTGTTGCGTGCGTGCTGAGCGGCTTTCACCAGCGCGGCCAGGATGTGGATTATGATCAGCTCAACTATCATTTTTACAGCGCCTACGCGTTTCTGCATCACCGGCTGACGCAGGATGCCGCCCCCGCGGGGCTGATCCACAGCTATTTCAATCCGCTGGCCTATGTGCCGTTTTATTGGCTGGTGGGGCATCTTTCGGCGCGCCCGGCGATTTTCATTCTCGGCGTCTGGCATGGTTTCAATGCATGGCTTGTATTGTTGATTGCGTGGCGGGTGACGGGCGGCTTGGCCCGCTCTCGGCGCATCGCCCTCGCGAGTGCCGCCGTTGCGATCTCGCTTGCATCGCCGATGGCGCTTGCTGAGTGGGCAAGCAGTTTTTCCGATATAACGACCAGCCTGCTGATCCTTGGTGGTGTCGCGGCACTGATTCGTGCCGCGCCCGAAGATGGTTGGCGTGGACGGGCGGTGTGGATGTTTGCGGCTTCTGGCCTGATCGGCCTTGCGATCGGGTTGAAACTTACGAACGCGATTTACGCGCCTGCCGTACTGGTTTGCTGCTTTATCGGCAGCCTCGGCCTGCGGGCGAAATTGCAAAATGTGCTGGCGGCGGCCGGGGGGGGTGCTTGCGGCGTGCTGGCGACCGGGGGGTTCTGGTATCTTCGTTTGTGGCAAGTATTCCGCGACCCTGTGTTCCCGTATTACGACGCGGTTTTCAAATCGCCCGAACTGGCACCTGTGAAGGCGTTGCACGGTGTTTCGTTTTTCGACCGGCGGTTTCTGCCGGGAGGCATCTGGCAGGGATTGGGGTTGCCGTTCCGTTGGCTGCATGTCAATACCACCACCTGTGAGCTGCCGTTCCGCGACATCCGTTTTGCGCTGCTGCTGTGCTTGCTGCTGATCGCGGTGTGTCTGGGCGTGCTGCGGACTCGCCTGAGCCTGCCAAGGCCTTCTGCGGCGCAAGGCAGATTGCTTGCTTTCTTTGTCGTTACGTTTGCCGTGTGGGCCTATCAGTTCGGCATTCAGCGCTACATTGTGGGGCTTGAGTTTCTGGCGGGACCGGCCATTATTGTGGGCCTTCTCCTTATTCTACCGCCGCTGGGGGCGTCGGTTGCGTCGGTGTGCATCGCCGGGCTGTGCCTTGCCACTGTGGTGACACCCAATTTCGGGCGCATCAAGGCGCACCGAAACTGGTACGAAATGCAGCTGCCGGAGGCGCTGCAAAAACCCGCGCTCGTGTTTGTGCAGGGCAATGCGCTGAGCTACGTGGTGCCGTTTCTGCCTGCCGGCAGCCATGCGGTGGGTTTGACGCAATTCGATGTGGTTCATGCCGGTACGGGCAATTTTGCCGATCGACTGGTGCGCCGTGTGCTGGCGGAAGCACCGGCTTTGCCGGTGTATGTCGTGTTCGACGAGGATCTCTGGCCGACCACGCGCGCCGATCTCGCCAGCTACGGGCTTGGCGAGCTGGGACGATGCGTGGCGCTGCCCAACCGTGCGGATATCGTTGGCGCCTGCGCCGTGCTGCGGGTGGCGGAGCACAAAGCTGCCTCACTTGCCCTGCGGCCCGGCGACACGCTTCATTTCGGAAAATCCATGGTCAGCGCAGCTGCGTTTCTCACTGGCTGGCATATCGATTCGGGTTGGGGGGTGGTTGGCGGCGGCTACCGGCCCAGCCTCCAGCTTCGGCTCGATCCTGCTTTCGGGCCTGGCCCTTTCAGGCTTACCATCGGCATTTTCGGGTTGCCGGCAGGGCCGCCGGACGCCACGATCAGTCTGCGAGCCAATGGCCGGCTTGCCGGCACGATCGGTTTTGGCGCGCTTTCGGCATCGAAAACACTGCAAGGCTGCATTGGTCCGGAAGCGCTGGATGCCACCCGCGAGATCACGCTGGTGTTGGACTCCACGGTGCAGTTTTCCACCGGGCTCACATCGCTCACCATGGCGGCGGGGTGCGGCGGGTGAAATAAAAGAAAGCAGTTCTTTTCTGAAGAAAAGAACCAAAAGACTTTTATTTGTTCGCCGGCCCTACGATCGCGGCCGTCATCGGGATTGGTGCGCCAGCGCCGGATACAAGAGTCGTTTTGCTTCTTTTCGGAGGACAAGAGAAGATGCTTGTTCTCTTTTTGTTCGTGCCCTAGGGTGCGCGGTCATGAGTAGCGATATCTGGCCCGGCAGCATCAAACGCCGGGAAACCCTTATGCGCCTTCCCCTGGGGGAGCTTGCCGAATGGCATCTGATGGTGACCTGCGAGGCCTGCCGCACCGAGTGCATCGTGCCGGTGCGGGACCTGGCGGCGGCCTATGGCGCTGAGCGCACGCTGGTGATGCTGGTGCCGCGGCTGCGCTGCCGGCTGCCCACGTGCCGCCGCCCGCCCGCGATGGTGCGCCTGCGCAGCCGCTTTCCGGCCCATCCGGGGCCGCCCATTGTGGACGTGGTGCTGGCCGGACGCCCCGCGACATAACCGCGCAATGGGCTGCGGGGCAGCCCACCCGACGGCCCTAGCTCATGCAGCCAGCTTGCCGGTGGATTTGGCGACCCAGGTCGCCACGAAATCCATCAGCCCGGGCGACAGGCAATCATAAGGCTCCAGCCCAAGCTCCTTCAGCCGCGCGCGGATGGCGCCCATCTCCTCGGGGTTCACGCCGGATTCGATGATGGAGGAGACGAAAGCGGCGAATTCCGGGGCAGCCGAACCCGGATGGTCGAACAGTTCAGGGTGCACGAAGCTGAGGCCCTTGAACGCATGCGCGCGCTCCACCGGGCCGTGCAGATGCACGCCGCAGACCGTGCAGGCATGCCGCTGGATGAGCGCCGCCGGATCTACCACGGCAAGCTTGTCGGCATTTTCGAGCACGGTGACTTTTTCACTGGGTGCCACGGCCACCATCGAGAAATTGGCGCCCTCCGGCTTCCAGCATTTCGTGCAGCCGCAGACGTGATTGAACAGGATTTGCGTATCGACGCGCACCTTGACCGGGTTTTCAGTGCATTTGCAGCTCAATACGCCGCCGGTGAAATCGGCGGAGCCGGGTGTGACCCCATGATCGACGGAGGGATGGATGTTCACGGACATGGTTGTCTCCTGGACCGTAGTTGAATTTCTCGAACGGGCCGGACCCTAGGATGGCGGGCAAGCGCTGCCCACTAGGCCGTTTGTCTTGGGGGCAGGGGCCAGCGATACTCGGCGCCCACTAGGAAGAGGCTTTTTCATCCCATGCCGAGTCTTTCGCGCGCCGCCCGCCTCGCGGCGGCTTTGGCGTGCTTCACCTTGCCCGTATTCGCGCAAACCGATGCCGCCGGCCGCCTGCATGGGCTGGTGAAAACCTACGATGCCTGGCTGGATGAGGCCGATCCCATCACCGCGGCCTCCCGCGGCGACCTGGCTGCGGCCGCGCGGTGGCCCGACGATTCGCCCTATTCCGTGAGCCGCCGGACGGCGCAACTGCGCGCCATCGATAGCGGCCTGCGCGCCATCCCGCGCGCCGGGCTGCCGGCCGAAGATGCGCTCACGCTCGATCTGCTGCTCTGGCGCACCGGACTCTCTCTGCAAGCTACGGCCTTCGATGAGGCGCGGATTGCGTTTACCAGCGATGAGGGTTTTTATGTCGAGCCGCTGTATGCCGCGGAGGGCACGGTGCTGCACGGCGCCGCCGACGTGAATGCCTGGCTCGCCCGCCTGCGCGGCCTGCCGACCTATTACGCCACCGAAACCGCCAATCTGCGCCGGGGCCTGGCCACCGGCTTCGTGCAGCCACGCATCACAGCTTTGGCTGCTGCCCGCGCCACCGCCGCGCAGGCCGCCGTGCCGCCTGCACAGGACCCGCTGCTGCAGCCTTTTGGCACGCTGCCCGCCACCATCCCGGCCGCCCAGCGCGATGCCTGGCGCGAAGAGGGCCTGCGCATTATCCGTGAGCAGGTGAAACCGGCCGAACGCCAACTCGCCGATTTCTTCGAAAACACCTATCTGCCGGGCGCTCGCGCCACGCTGGGTGCCGGGGCGCTGCCGGGCGGGGCCGCCTACTACGCCTATCTGGTGCGGCGCGAGACCACGACCTCGCTCACGCCGGACCAGATTTTTGCGATCGGTCAATCGGAGATCAAGCGCATCCGCGCCGCCATGATGGTGCAGATCGCCGCCAGCGGATTCAAGGGCGATTTCGCCGCCTTCCAATCCATGCTGCGGCACGATCCCCGGTTCTATGTGAGTTCCCGCGAAGCGTTGCTGGAAAAAGCGAGCCGGCTGGCCAAACGCGTGGACGGCCAGTTGCCGCATTTTTTCGGCAAGCTGCCGCGCCTGAGCTACGGCGTGCGCCCCGTGCCGGAGGCTATCGAGGAGGGATATACCTCCGCCCGGTACGATCCCGGTAGCCCGCAACTGGGGGTCGCCGGCGGGTTGATGATCAACACCTCCCACCTCGACCAGCGGCCGCTGTATGAACTGCCGGCCCTGGTGGCGCATGAGGGCGCGCCCGGCCACCATATCCAGATCGCGCTGGGGCAGGAATTGACCGGCCTGCCGAGCTTTCGCCAGGATTCGGATATTACCGCGTTTGTTGAAGGCTGGGCCGTGTATGCCGAG
>Ga0116231_10014210_pt1 | contig 10799 bp, 7 predicted proteins | sample S1TSphgellanicum_2_FD_89695 | JGI IMG/M metagenome (GOLD analysis project Ga0116231, IMG submission 89695) | Host-associated microbial communities from peat moss isolated from Minnesota, USA - S1T2_Fd - Sphagnum magellanicum MG | ecosystem: Host-associated > Plants > Peat moss > Unclassified... | reverse complement strand
TTGTCAAGGTTCAGATGTTCAAACCATCGTTTGGAGGTAGAGTGTGGCAGGCATGCAAAGCCTGAGAGTGTCCTGAGGAGAGATAGGATTTGTCATCTATGTTCCCTAGGAGCTGTTGAGGATGAAGACCACTTGTTATTAGTGTGCCCAGCTCACCATGACATTTGTTGCAAGTTTAGTCAATAATTAGGGAAACAATTAACACCGTGCAGCTTACTTCTTGAATTGATGCATTCGGCTAATCAGAAAGCGGTAGCTTTGTACTTAGTTTCTTGCCTAGACAACAAAAGTGTTTTGCTCAAGTCAACTTTGTAATTGTCGTCAAATGGATCTTTCTGGTCCGAGTATTGACGTTAAATTAAAAGAAAGAAAGAAAGAAAGAACTCAATGGGAACTTTCATGAAAGTCGTTACTAGTAGTTACTTGTGTTGTCCAATCCTTGGTTTTAAAGGGAACCTTCTCTTGGGGTTTACCTTCACCATTTTAAGATCTTTATGGCTTTTAGATTTTCAAAGGAAACTTTGCTTCTATAATAAATTCTATTAGAGTAGGATAGGGTAGAGATTTCCCCCCCCACCAAACATCGCCCAGTAACCAAATGTCGATCTAGTGCAAACCAATGCCAGTGAATGGTCACTTGCATGCGAATTAATATTCAAAATGGTTTTATGATTGAATGTTCGGTCTTGAGAAATTGTGTTCAGTTTGTTTTTTCAATGTATCCAAGTGGAATGTTATTTTTGTGGGTGGTTATGAGTATGGAAAAAAATTTGTATTAAAAAAAAAGAGTTGTTGTTATATTTATTGCCCCAAGTTTATGGACGAGCATGTGTATGGGTGCACCCATCTGATTGATGGGTTGTTTTGAAATCTACCCATCTACTTGTTGGGTTTCTTCTCAAAATAGGAATGTTGGGTAACTGATTTAATCATGCCTCTTATCATTTATTTATTTTTGGGTTGTCACTTACCTTTTTGTTGCACAAGGTTTCATATCACTATGAAATGTAAAAAAAATTCATATGACTGAATTTTTAAATGAAATTTGTTTGATAAACATACAAATAATTAGTTTCAATTTTTTAAAATCTTATTAAAATGAGATTCTTAAAAAATTGATTTGAAAGATTATGCAAGAATTAATTAAAACATAACACAACAATTTTAAAATAAATTTAAATTTATATATAGAGAGAGATATATAAAAAAATTAAATTAATATGATCTAATTTTTAAAAATTCAATCAGGCTTTGATTGAAGAATTAATAACAAAAATTGTAATAAAATTATTTTTCAGTTGATTAATTTGTTTATGTTGTTGTTGTTTTTCATGTTATAAAAAATTATTATTGCCCTAAGATAGTAGACATGCATTTATGATTTTAGCTTGTACCAAGCACATATCAGGCAAACACAATTACTTAAATACATTTGGTGATGGGAGAGGAAATAACACATTTTCATGCATATAATTGAAAACAAATAAGGTGGAAAACATTTTAGTCAAGTTTTGAATGTTTGGTTATGGGTGTCTTTTGAAACAAGTTAAGAAAAAAAATGTTGACAATTTTTCCATAGGCCATGTTTGGTTTAAGGTTGGGTTGAACTCATTTTCACAAAACAACATCAATAGATCTAAAGAGAATGTTGGTTATGGGGGTTTGTCTTCACATTAAAGGGCACACAACTATTCATAAATAAACTCTAAACCTTTAAAAACAATCATGTTATCCTAGAAACAATAAAATAGGCACAAAAGTTTGGATGACATGATCATCTTACCATTCCACATATTGCATGTTCTATAATCATTAATGTATCTTGTTTCAAACCATTTAAAACATCATTTAGAAATGTCAAAGATGCAACCATATTTTGAAACAATTAGATGGAACCAAACAATATAACCATGGTTGGATGGGTAGATCAAACTTTAGAGCAATTGCTCACTAAAAACACATCAAGCTTGAATTCAAGGTTACAAATATATGGCTTTTCAAATTCAAAGCAATGGATAACAAGACTCAACCTTAATATATATGCACTCCAACAAACATTTATAACTAGGGAAATAAATACGATTACACAATAGATCAAAATGTTAATCATAATCAAGATTAGAGGGAAGAATCTATTATGACAAAACTTTTGCATATGGCTAAAATAATTCAACAAATAATAGTTGAAGATCTACCTACCAACATGTTAAAAAATGATTAATGTTATTGTGTAGATATGCATTAGACTCTTATAGTGATTGAAGAATAACTTTAAAAAATCAATGTTGTAAATCTAGATAAAAATAATTTTAATAGTCGTAAGGTGTTACAAAGAATTCAGTCTTGTCCAAATCTAAGCTAGGAATCCATGTGTTTGCACAACTTGTTTTCATGCAAGATTCCAAGTCATATGTGGTGACATTTGTTAAATATCTAAATATCCTAAGGAAAAAAACCATGGACAAAATAATTGTAAATGAAATCAAAGAAGGAAGATGAAAGGGAAAAGAAGGACAAATGATTGAAAAAGAAAAACATACTTAGGGATTGCAATAAATTGAACAACTCAAAAACTACTAAAAAATGCACTAGAACATAATTTGCTACATAATAATTTAATATTATTTAGATCCAACAGCTATAAGGGAAGTGGGCAACAAATTTCACTAGAACTTTCAAATAGATTTGCCAACAAATCTATGCAAGTACAAGGGTGTGAATTTTAAATACACCAAATGGTTTTAATGAAAGGTTCGATAACATGCATTTGTTAGGTAGTACACATGAATATGCCAAGTAATAAAATCATTGTCTTCTAATGATTAAATGTGTAAATAAAAAGCAAAGTAGAAAATATATATAATTAAAGAAGTTGCAAAACACAAGACCATAGTGACACATAGTGAAAAACACAAGATCATTATAATAAAAAGGAACACCAAAACCATGATGATTGGGAAGAACACAAGACTATGACTATTAGGAAGAATACTTATTTTATAACAATAAAAAAAAACACAAGATCACAATGATTACAAGGAACACCAAGAGCACGATGATCAAGGCAATTACAAGGAACACAAAACCATGGTGATTAGGAGGAACACCACAAACACAATCATGAGAAAACACAACACCGTGACAATCACGAAAAATGTAATAACTAGGACAGTCATATCAAAAACTTTGCACCCATAATTTTTTAAAAAATTGCACAAGGGTTTGAAGAATGGGATGATCTCACACTCATTATCATTAATTTTCAAACCTCTAGAACTAGACTAGATCTTAGCCCTATGTTTAAAAATGAACAATTATTTTGAAAATATTGTTCATCGTTTTTTTCCATTCATCCCAATGACGAAAATAGGTACAGTCCATTAGTTAGCAGATGATTGTTTGATTTTAAATGACAAAGAAAACTCTCATAGATTGTCATGTGTCTGAAAAGTTTTTTTTTTTCATTTTTGACAACCTGAAGTTTAGAAGGACATATCTTTCTTATTTTTCAACCATTTTGAGCAATTTAAAAGGTTGTGGGAGCCGTTTCTAAGCCTCTACACTTTATTTTCAAACCCCATGAAAAAGAAAAAAAGAGGTGGACTGGGTGAGAGGGAGATGATTGATACATTACGTGTTCAATCACCGGCCACACTACCCTAATGCCCTAGGGTGAGGGCATTCTTGAATTAAGGGCCTTAACAAGATGAAAGCTGAGATATTTTGCCTCAGCTTCAAGCCCATGCTTCAGGAATACCACCCTCTGGCCTTACGAAGTGTAAAGCTATGTCTTAAATTTAAATCTTCAAGTAGATTATGTAATGATAACAATATAAAATGAATTGTGCAGTTGGAAAATGAAACGTACCTTTGATTGCGAGAACACATTATTATCAAATATAATAAAATCCACTTTATAACTTCAAAAATTACATTTGATGTAAGTTATACCTTGTAACATCTCATGCAACTTTGGAGTGGGTTCTTCAAATTAATGAATGAACCAACCTCTGGTTTCAGTGGTTTTAAAGAATTATAAGCTGAGTACTGTTTCAAATTGGGTGTCTACTCTCTACTCTCAACACAGTCCAACAGTATAAAAAACAAGCTAAAATTTATGTTTGAATCTTCATACATTTCAATTGCTAGATTTCTAGAGGGAGATTCGAAATTTTTAAGGTTTTGAACAATTTTTGATAGAAGAATTCCGGTTTTGTAATTTCATGCTTTTTTCATGAATTTTATTTTAATTCATGAATGTGTAATTTTGACAACAGTTCTTGTCAATGCGAACTGTAAAACTTGACCGAGCATTCAAAGTTACGACTATGGATTTCAGTAGAGATAGGCATGTCTGATGCAAAACAAGTGAGATCCAAAATCCACAAGTAGCGTGAAGCCAACTACCAGATAACTGAGAATTGTGGGAATTGATTCAGGTCTCCACTTCACCTAAACCAATAACCAGGCAAATATTTCTATTGCAATAAAATGGATATGTAAGCAACCAATTTTGAACGAAGTCCAAAGTAGACCAGTTCTGTCAACACCAGGACTGGAACATCAAAGGAACATGCAAACTGAAAAGATGTGATCAACAACAGAAGGCAGAAGCACTTTGTGCAAGTTAGCAAGAGAAGGAACTGCAATCGTTTTTTGTTCACAAACACTTCATATTGATGGAATTTGCTTTGCAGCTCCGTAATAATTCACTGAACAGCTGCAGCTAGTTGAATAAGAAGAAGAGTAAGGAAATTGATCCCTCGCTAAACAGCTATGTTACATCCACTGAATAAGAAGAAGAATGTGAAGGAGATGGATTAAGTGGCAGTGACCAGGGCCTTAATCTCTGCAATGTGTTCCTGGTCTCTAAAGGCCTTTCTCCTAGTTTTTCCTGCATTCTGGTCAAAAATTCAGCAGCTTTTTCATGCATGCCTGCTTCATCATAGATCTCTGTGATCATCTTGAGCATATGAGTATCGGGTTTGATGCCACAGTTTGTCATTTGCTCCAGAATCTCAGATAGTTGCTCATAGTGACGCACTTTTCCAAACACATGGATCATCACAGCAACCAACACTCCATCTAAGTTTAATCCATCTGCCCTAAATTGTGAGAAGACTCGCATTGAGTCTTCAAATCGAGCTACTCGAGCATAAGCGTTGATTAGGATGGTATACGTGACTGTATCAGGGGCAAGTCCTGCTGATGCTCCCCCTTTCATCTCAAACAGAAGCCGTTCAGCATCATTGAGCTTCCCAGCTTTCCCATAAATGTCAAGCATTGTGTTATAGACAATCAAGTTGGCCTTCAGACCTTGCTTCCGCATGCGAGAAAAAAGTTGCATTGCAGCCCGCAGTTTTCCAACCTTTCCATACATGTCAATTACAGTGCCATAGGCAATGATGTTTCGATGGCACCCCTTTCGCTGCATCTCAGAGAGAAGATTCTCTGCTGCCGCATGCATACCAGCCTTTGAATACACGTTGAGCATGGTGATGTAAGTGTTTTCACCCACTGGGCACCCCACTGACCGCATCTCTTTGAAGATCTTGATGGCACCCTCTGGCAGCCCTGCTCGCACAAAAGCATTTAAGACTATGCCATACCCCAATTCATTTGACTGGAATCCACATGCCTTCATCATCTTCAGGACATGGAGGGCTTGTTCTGACATCCTTGCCCTTGCATACAGCTGGATCATGGTGTAGAAAATTACAGGGTCTTGTAAACAGCCTACCCGGTGAGCTTCCCGAAATGCCAGAGTGGCTTGATCCACCATTCCCACATTTGCAAATGCATGAATCAAAGTGTTGAATGCAACTGGGTCTGGCAAAATACCTGCTGCCTGCCCCCCCGAATCCAAGAACACAGACAAGAAATTCAGGACGTTTCTCACATCTGCTCACAGTGTGGTTGTGAAGTAACAACTTGAATAGCCATACCTTGAAGTTCACAACACAAACATGCCTGGTAACTATGAAAACATGACTACAAAAGCCTTTTGGTGAGAGTACCTGCATTTGTTGGAAAGTAGTGGAGGCTTCATCAGGTCTCTGTGCCTTGCCAAAGATGTCAATCAGTATACTATATGCTGCCTGGTCTGGCTTAAACCCACTGGAAGTCATCTCTTTGAAAATTTCTATCCCCATATCAACTTTCCCTGCTGTTCTACAAGCACTCAAAATTGCACTATATGTTGCCCCATCGGGTCTAAATCCCTCCTTCTTCAGTTGAAGGAAGGAAGTAAAAGATTGATCGTAATGTCCTGCTTTCCCATATGCTGCTATTAAGGTGTTGAAAATCACTAAATCAAAAGGGCACCCATGATCTCGCATTTTGTGAAACCATATTTCAACTGTGTGTAGACGGCCTACGTCACTCGCAGCTTTCATGATTTGAGCATAAAGTCGTGCATCTGGTGGGAACTTGTTTTCTATCATTTCATCAACCAGTATCTCCAAGGCTATCCATTTTTGCACCCGTAAAAAGCAATGGGCAAATGCAAGATACAAATCCAGATTTGGCTTAAATCCAGGTTGTGCTTTGACCCACTTGTAAAAATCCACTGCTATTTGTCTATTGTACATCATTTTGAACACTACAGTAACATCATGAGCTAAGAGTTTTCCAACAAAAGGGGCAAGTCTTATGTGCATTTCAGTCTTGTGGTTTACAGAGCGGAGAACCTCCAGAACATCTTTAACATATTGATGAGACTCTGGCTCTGGCATTGCACACTCTGTTGTTTCATTTGTTTCCAAAATCCCTCCCACTTCTGCACAGTGCAGTCACACAAAGACTCAGTCAACAATTTTCTTTTCTCCACAAACTCTGCAAAATTCCCATCTCAACACATAATCTCAGGATCACAGTCCAGTTATTTGAACTAATCCATGTGTCAGCATGTCACCATGAAGTCCATACATCATACAAATCTAAATACAAGCCTGTCTCCTGCATACTAAAATAGACATTGAAATCAGTGTGATGAAACAAGAGACATACGAGGGAGATGCAAAAACTTGTCACTAGGAGGTTTGCCTTGCATGCATTGACTCTCCCCTGTAGCTGCATAGCTGCCTCCAAAAAGCTGTCGGGCATCCCTAAAGACCTTGGCTGCAAGTGCTGGTTCAGCATATGAAATCCAAACAGGAGGCCCCTTAAAGGCTTTACATCCTGCAAGACTGCACCAACTGAAGTTCATTAAACAGCCAGTATTGCACTAGCCATTTGCTTCTACATGCAGAAATAATGTCTCCAATATGATAAACAATGTCCACTGACAAATCTCAGAGGCAGAAGGTCAGTCTACAGAATTAAGACAACAGCATAGTGGTTCAGACTTATTGTCATCTTGCAAGCAGTTGAATATTTGAATCACCATTAGGTCATGCTGGATGCCAGCCATCCTAATTTGTCCAATCTACAGGAGGTGGTTGGGTAAACTAATGCTCTGTGAGAACCCATTTGGGGGAACTATTGGCAACCAGGTTAGCATCCCTCATGACAGCCATATGACTAAAGAGAGTCTCAATCAATTTGCTCAGCAGACCATGGCATCCCTCTTTTTCTTCCTCTTCCAACATGGAAGCAATAACCCTAAGGGTGAAATGCCAATGTGATCATGCTTGTAGGCAAACATAGCCTCATTCCTGTTGTTTCAGGCAAGGAGTGCAAATTCTGGGATGTAGTGACCACAGGATTACAAGGACAAGGTAATCATCCTGCTAGTGCCAAGTAGTTTGCATCATTCATGACTGTACTCATCTCTAGTTTCTAAAGCAAGTGACAGTGGAAGCAAACCCACTTTGGCCAAACTTTGTCCTGAGCAACAGAGCTTGCTCTACAAACAGGTAAATGGCACTTTAATTGCAAATGAAACTCCTTCATGATTGTCATATGTGGGATTCCCTCAGTTTGCTTTTTGATAATGTGGTTTCCCCAGCATTGTTTCTGGACATTGCTTTGAGGAAGATATGGCAATATTCATCTGGACACTGGCAATGCTGTGAGCTTATCTCCCTCGTCCTGGGGCACAATGCAAGACCTCAATGCCCAGTTGATGCCAGTCAGCTAGAGAACTGAGATTGCCTGCAATTCCGTTCTAGTAAAGTGTGATGAAGAAACAAAAAAATCACCTTGAAGCTTCACGAAATGCCGCATTGTGTGAACATTTTCCAAGCCTCTCCAAAGCTGCTTCCCCAGGCATATGCCAGCTCCAGCAGCCTACAGTGTTTCCAGTGAAAAAAGAAAGAGACACGCAAATACGGTCGTATATTGTGTGGCTGCTCCATCTCTCAACCGGTAGGTGCTTGCAGATAGAGTGGCCTGCCATCCACAGCCTCACAACTGGACTGTGCGCAACTCGACAGGCCATAGGCAGACCTGCCGCCACCTCGTAACCAATTGTTTACTCGTCTTTTCCCCTCAACTAGGAGGGTCTAAACTTCCCGCGTAACCCCCATATCTCAAAACCCCAAATTCCCGAAGATTCAAGCTCCAAGTCCTTTGAAACAAAAGAATCCCTCAAGCATTTCCCAAGGAGGTCGATATCATCACCCAAAATGAAAATCCGAAACCGAAAAACGAAAAACGAAACCCGAAACACCAGCGGTGTGGCACCCGCATTACTGGATTATTCGGTACCAGAGTGCATTTGCAATTGTAATCGAAAAACCTAGTCCCCTCTTTCCACTCCCAGGTCTCACCATCTCTCTCTCTCTCTCTCGATGTGCGTGTGCGTGTGTATCTCTCACCTTCGATTTCAAACTCGTTTTTTTCCACCTCCAGCGCTCGTTTCAAATCTATGGACGAACCATTCAAGTGCATGGCATGTCACACTCGAAATCAAAATCTTCTCCGCAATCAGAGCAGAGCTGAGGGAATTGCGGTGGTCTTGGTCGAAGCAAGAAGGATCGCGAGATCAGAACATTAGGGCTAGGGTTTTACGATTAGGTCAAGATGACCAAATCATTCTTGGGTTCTTGAGCTTTGGCCCCAGATGTGAACTTAGGCCCCATTTACACTAGGAGTCAGGGCCAATGTTCAACCCAACTCCAGCATTCCTATTGGTGCAAAAGTTGAAATCAGTCCCAAGAGCTTTACACTAGGAGTCAAGGCTAAAATAGGAAAAACCTTTTCAATCTGCCCCAAGTACTAATAAATGCTGAACTTTATGGCCCTGTATCGGCCCCAAGGCTGGAAAAAGCATACCCTCAAAGTTGGTAGGCCAATTTTCAATCCTTGGGGCCAATGCTCCAGCATTTATTAATATCCTGACGTCAATGTTCTAGCATTTGTTAGTAACTTGGGGCCAATTTGCAACCCAAAAATGCTCAAAGTTGGCCCCAAGTTTTTTTGGCGCCCTGACTCTCAGTGTAAAGCGGGCCTTAATGGGCCCAAAATTGACGTTTTAGCCAGTATGAATCCTCCGATTTCGGGTCCGGCCAGGTGGTGTAGGCCCTGGTGTATAGAGGGCCGTCCATCCTCCCACTAATACACCTTCGAAGCTACCCCCGAAGTCATCCTAATTCCTTTGTCAACGGCAAAGACTCAATACCGCCTGCTCCGGGGAGTCGAGCTCTTGTTGATGCGAGCAAAGTATTTGACGTTTTGTTGTTGCCATAGCCAGTGATGTCGAGCACCGACAGTGGCCAGCCGCGTGAAAATGCGTGTGGACAGGAGGAGTAGCAGGATGATATGTCGGGAGAAGAGAAGAGAAGGGAAGGGGACTGACTGCAAGACTGTGCTTGAACACTAGTTTTGGAGCAGCAGCATCTAATTTGTTACAAGATCTGCCGCTCATGCGACGGATCAGCTCCTGCACAGACGGATGTGTAGCTTCTCAAATGCTAGCTATTACCAAGATGCGACAATTTTTGCATCGAAATATGTAGGAAGTTGGGGTGACGCTGCTCAGCTGCAGCGGCGATGACTGACGACCTTTTGGTCAAGGTCTGCTGTTCATGAACTATGCTTAGTCCATTAGTGCTCCCTATCTCAGGGTCTGTCTAGATTGAACATGTTTTTAAAATTATAACTAGCTGAAATGGATCGAGTGGATGATTTCTGGGAAGAGAGCGGCTTCGGTGTAGCGGGGCTTCTTGACCTTTTGACAATGTACAATAAGGTCAGAAGATTGACGGTCACATTTCAGCATGGATTTGGTGATGCGTACCTTTTCATGGCCTATAAGGTGGAGGTAGAGCATCTGAAGGTTTTTCGTCGCCACTCGCACGAGGTTAAGGGCAATCCAGATTATCCACTTTCATCGAGCAACAACGTTCGGCCTGTTGTGCATTCGCCGCCTGTTTATTCAGAATTTGCCCTCAAATCACTTCCGCTAGCATCTCGTATCGCGAAAGAGCACTACCTAATCCTAATGCGTGAGATAGGAGGGAGCCAGAGTATCGAAGACACCAGATTGGTGTTCGACTCGCGTTGGAGTCTGCCGCGTAGCGAGTTAGAACCAGTCTCGTTTGACCGGTGCATTGAAGGTCTTATGGAACTTTGTCGAGCTCTATGCACCAACAGTACCATGTCGACCTTACAGATTCAACTGTCAGGAAAAGCACTGGATGTTTTAGCTCTTTCTCAAGCTTTCAACACCAATGTTTCCTCCCCGAGTCAATTGTTGACAATAGATCCAGCGGAAAAACGGATGATGGAAGTTGCCATTGCGATGAAGGTTGCAATAAAAGAAATTGCCTTTCTGCTATGTCATAACAAAGCTTTGCAAACTATTCAGATTCAAAGTGACAACAATTCTGATCAAGATTGGGTTAAATTGGTGCGAC
>Ga0116231_10014209_pt1 | contig 10800 bp, 4 predicted proteins | sample S1TSphgellanicum_2_FD_89695 | JGI IMG/M metagenome (GOLD analysis project Ga0116231, IMG submission 89695) | Host-associated microbial communities from peat moss isolated from Minnesota, USA - S1T2_Fd - Sphagnum magellanicum MG | ecosystem: Host-associated > Plants > Peat moss > Unclassified... | reverse complement strand
GTTATTGACCCAAATCGGTGCGCTGCAGGAACTAAATCTAACGGAAGTTCTCGAAAGACATTATTCTAGCCGGCTAGCAAGCCGTTCGCCTCGTAACCCCCCTGGAAGTCATCGTGTACCCATTTTCGAATTTGTCGTTCCGGTTGGCCCGGACGTTACTTCTTACGTGCTTCGCTGCCGGAGTTATTCTGACCTCCGGCTGTCATCACAATAATACCGGCGACAGCGGTTATGGTATCGCCTGGGTCACGGCCAGCAACGGCAGCGGCAATTTCTCGAATAACGCGCATTTTGCGAGCTATGTGGTCACCATCGATTCGATCACCTTGACCGATGCGGTCGGCAATGTTTATACGGCGCTAGCGACCGCCGAGCCTATAGATTTTACTCGAATCAGCAATGTCGCGGAACTCTGGGGCAATGCGACGATCCCGGCGGACACCTATGTCGGTGCGACGATTTCGCTCGACTATACGAGCGCACAGATTGCGGTTTGGGAAAATGGCAAGGCGGTCCCCGTTACCTTCACTGACCCAGCAGGGGGCGCCCTAACCACCCTCGCGATCAACGTCGCCTTCGATCCGAAGAATCCCCTGGTCGTGACAAACAGTTATGCCACTACCAACGCGCAGCGAGTGGCCTTGGATTTCGATCTTGCCGCATCGAACGTCGTGAATCTGTCTGTCCCGGCGACTCCGACGATGATTGTCGCCCCATACTTTCGTTTCTCGAACGTCGCGGCGGATACGAAGGTGATCCGCGTGCGCGGACCGCTTGTCAATTCGAACCTCGTTGAGGGAACCTATTCGATTTACGAGCGACCTTTCTTCGACGAAGTGAACAGCCTGGGCACATTGTCTTTGTTCAACAGCGGCGCAACGATATACACGATCAATGGCACGACCTATGTCGGGGCGCCCGGCCTCGCGGCGTTGCAGGAAACTTCCGCAGGCGTCACGACGACCTTGGCGTATACGAATTTTCAAGTGACGCCGAGCACCAATAACGCCCAGGGTCAGCCCACGGGTACGGCGGGAATCTTCCACACAATTTACATGGTTGCCGGTGGCAGCCTAGAGACCAATTACACAGAAAATATGACCGGCGAGGTCATCGCGCGCAACGGTAACACCCTGACTCTGACCAATGCGATTTTGGCGGGTGGTCAATACTCCTTGTCTCAGGGGTATTTCGAATATCTGAACGACGGGGTCCTCGCGCAGGTTACGGTCGGCCCCTCGACAGTCGTCACCGCAGAGGGCAATTCGACACTGACGAACCTCAGTTCCGATTCGATCGCGGTGGGTCAACGCATCTCGGCGATTGGCACCGTAACAACGCTGACCGCCACCAATGTCGTGCTAAATGCCGTGACATCCACAGAGGGGTCGACCGCGGGGCAGGTTCGTCTGATGACGACCTCCCTGTATGGGCAGTTGAATTCTAGCGCAGCTGATACTCTTTCGCTGAACCTGCAGACCATTGATGAGATTCCCGTCGGTCAGTTCACCTTTACAGGCAATGGTCCGACCCCACCGAATCCGGCGATGTTCACGGTGGATACGACCAATTCGGGCATTGAGGATTTGAGCGCGAGCGCCGCGAACACGTCTCTTTGGATCGACGGCTTCCTACCCGCCTTCGGCGCAGCGCCACCGGATTTCCTCGCTTTGGCGAATCTTTATAGGGGGCCGACCCCAAGTGGCGCGAGCTCGGCCGTCCAACTTGAGGCGGATGTGCCGGCGAGTTTGCAGGTGATTTGGGATAACTCGACCGGCACCACGGCACCCTTTACGAGCATTATGGCGAGCGGCCTCACCATCAACTTGGCCTCCTCGCCTCTCAGCGCCGTGATTTACGTTGGTGCCGAATCGATACCGCTCAGCAGCTTGCCTTCGGTGACGATCGTCCCTAATACAGTCGCCAACTGTGTCGTGGTGGCTAATTTGCCGCCTGGCGTATCTCAGCAGCCCTGTCAGACCGATTTCTCTTATGGGCCGATACTCGTGACGCCTTCATACTCGTTGACAGCCATCAGTGAAATTCAACAGTACAATGGATTCGCCGATTTCGTTGCCGGCGTTGTGCCGCAGTATTCGCCGCCCGCGGGGACGACTGCGGTTCCCGTGCTGCAATTCACGGCCAACGGTTATTTCAACCGGTCGACGAACACCTTTACCGCGAACAGCATCGACGTTGTGCTCTAAAATGTTTCCCCATGAGGGGGATGCACCTGTCGCGGTTGGGATGGCTTTGGGTAGTGATCGCCGCCTGCGGCGTGGTTGCCGCCAGCCGCGCCGACACGCCGGCGCCTGCGCCAACAGCCGCCGCGGCACCTGATCCCGGCGCGTCGGTGCCGGCGGCCCGTCCTCGGGTCTGCCTCGTGCTGTCGGGCGGCGGTGCGCGCGGGATGGCGCATATCGGCGTCTTGAAGGTGCTGGAACAGCTCCGCATTCCGATCGATTGCATTGCCGGTACCAGCATGGGCGCGATCGTCGGCGGCTTATATGCGAGCGGCATGTCGCCGGAACAGATCGAGGCGCAGGTCGATACGCTCAACTGGCAGGACGCGTTCCGCGATTCGCCGCCGCGCCGCGAGCTGGCGTTTCGCCGCAAACAGGACGACCAGAACTTTCTCGTTCGGCTGCCCTTGGGGCTCAAGCACGGCGATGTCCTGTTGCCGCGAGGTCTCCTGCAGGGCGAGAAATTGCAGCAGACGCTGCGCGCGCTGACCTTGCCATACAGCGACATGGCAAGTTTCGACGATTTGCCGACGCCGTTTCGTGCTGTGGCGACCGATCTGGAGACCGGTCAGGGCGTCGTCATCGACAAGGGCGATCTCGCTCTCGCGATGCGCGCGAGCATGTCGGCCCCGGGTCTGTTCGCGCCCGTCGAAAGCGGGGGGCGTCTGCTCGTGGACGGCGGCCTCACGGAGAATCTGCCCATGGAAGTCGCGCGCGCGATGGGCGCCGACGTCTTGATCGTCGTCGACGTGACGTTTCCTTTGCAGTCGCGCGAGCAATTGAACACGGCCCTGTCGATTTCAAATCAAATGCTCGCGATCCTCGTGCGGCGCGACGCCGATCGCCAGAAGGCGCTGCTGCGCCCCCGCGATACGTTGATCGCGCCGGAACTCGGTGGTACTGCGCCCACGGATTTCGCCACGGTGACCAAATCGATCGAACGTGGCGAACGCGCGACCCTCGCGGAGGCGAGCAAGCTCGCCGCATTGAGCGTCGACGAGGCGAGTTATCGCGCCTACCTTGCGAAGCGCGAGGGTCTGGGTACCGGCGAGCCCCTGATTCGTTTCGTGCGTGTCGACGAACAATCCAAGCCGTACGAGAAGACCATTATCGCGACGCTGCAGCCGCTGCTCGATCGGCCGCTCGATCTCGATCGCCTCAATGCGCGCATCACGGAAATCTACGGGCTCGGCGATTTCGAGACCATCGATTACAGCATCGTCAGGGAGGGCGAGGGCGCCGATGCAAAAACCGGGATCGAAGTGCATGCGCGCCGCAAGTCCTGGGGACCCAACTACGTGCGTTTCGGCCTGAGCCTGCAGGACGATTTTCAGGGCAACAGCACGTATAACGCGGCCGCGCGCTTTCTGCTCACGGAGATCAATTCCCTTGGGGCCGAGTGGCTCAACGACGTTCAAATCGGCACCAATCCGAAGATCATCACGGAGTTCTACCAGCCGCTCAGCGCCGAGCGACTCTGGTTCGTCGCGCCGAGCTTGCGCGTCGAGCGACGCGATTTGCTGGTCTACGAGAACAATACCGAGATTGCCGACTTTCGCACTCGGGAAGCCGAGGCGGATCTCGATGTCGGACGCGAGTTCGGCAATTGGGGCGAGATACGCTTCGGTCTTCATCGCAGCAACGGTGCGAGCCACGCCATTCTCGGCGATCCGGATCTGGTTGCGCAGAATTTCAGCAATGGCGGATACTTCTTCAAGTTCAGCTACGATCGACTCGACAATTTCAATTTTCCGCGTGACGGCCAGAGTTTCTCGATGCAATGGGACGGCAATCGCACGGACTTCGGTTCCGATGTGAACTGGGACCGGGTGTCCGCCGACTGGCTGATGGCGCGTTCCCGGGGGCGCAATACGATTCTTTTTTGGGCGTCGGGCGGCACCCGGCTCGACGGGAGAATTCCGGCGAACGCACTCGAGGATTTCTACACACTCGGCGGCTTCTTGAACCTGTCGGGTCTTGCGCGTCAATCGCTGACCGGGCCGACCTACGCGATCGGCCGGACGGTCTACTTGCGCAAGATCAGCCGGGGCGGCGAGGGTTTGTTGGAGTTTCCCGCCTACGTGGGCGTTTCCTTCGAGGTGGGCAATACCTACGAGCGGCGCGGCGACATCGGCTGGGGTTCGGCACGCAAGGACGGCGCCGTGTTCCTGGGTTTGGACACGCCGCTCGGCCCGATCTACCTCGGCGGCGGCTACGATCAAAGCGGCAATAGCGCGCTCTATCTGTTCCTCGGTCGCTCGTTCTGATGCCGCCGGGCGCGCTCGGCCCAGATCGGGCCGCAGTTCGCGGTCCCCGCTAGAGCGCGCGGCTTTCGGCGAGATTCTCCACTTTTTCGAATACCAGAGCCGGCTCGTCGCCGATGCGCGAGTATTCGTGCTTGCGTGCCATGTCGGCGAGCGCCTGGTCGCGCTCCTCCGCGGTGAAAAACCAGTGCGTCTTTTGCCAGTCCGTGCCGAGCAATTTCGCGAACGGATCGCCCGCGCGCAGTCGCACCCGCACGCCGAACGGCCGCGGCCGATGCGGGATGCTGCGCGTCATATTTTGCGAGTTGGCGATTCCCATGTCGCCGCGAACGATAGCGCAAGAGTCGCTCGGGTACCAGCTGATCGCAGGCTGCGTGTGCGTGCTAGACTCCTGCGCCTTCCCAAGAGGTGAACAATGGCATCGTCTTACACGGCGTCCGATATCGAGGTATTGAGCGGTCTGGACCCGGTGCGCCGGCGTCCCGGCATGTACACGGACACGACGCGCCCAAACCACCTCGCGCATGAGGTCATCGACAACAGCGTCGACGAGGCGATCAACGGGCATTGTGAAAATATTCGCGTCACCGTTTACAAGGACGGCTCGTTGCAGGTCGAGGACGACGGTCGCGGCATGCCGGTCGACATTCACCCGAAGGAGAAGCTGCCCGGCGTCGAATTGATCCTCACGCGGCTGCATGCCGGCGGCAAGTTCAACGATAAAATGTACCAGCATTCGGGCGGCTTGCACGGGGTCGGCGTGTCGGTCGTCAATGCGCTCTCCAAGCAGTTGGAATGCCGGGTGCGCCGCGGCGGCAAGGAATACCGGATCCGCTTCGAGGGTGGCCGGCTCGCCTCCAAGCTCGAGGTCATCGGCGATGTGCCGAAGTCGAAGACCGGCACGACGCTGCGCTTTTGGCCCGATCCAAAATACTTCGACACCGACAAGTTCGCGACCCCGAAACTGCGTCAGGTCCTGCGCGCCAAGGCGGTCCTTTGCCCCCGCTTGCGCGTCACGCTCGTCAATGAGATCACGGGTGAGACCGACGAGTGGTTTTACACCGGCGGCCTGCACGAATACCTCGCCGAACAGCTCGGCAAAGGCAAATGGGTCCCTGCCGAAACCTTCTACGGCAAGCGCGACATCGAGGGCGGTTCGCTCGACTGGGCGTTCACCTGGGTGCTCGAGGCCGATCAGACGGTTGCGGAAAGCTATGTCAATCTCATTCCGACCATTGACGGCGGTACGCACGTCAACGGTTTGCGCGCGGGGGCGAGCGACGCCGTGCGCGAATTCTGCGAGTTCCGCAACCTCGTGCCGCGCGGTGTCAAGCTTGCGCCTGAGGATGTGTGGGATCGCGTCAGTTTCGTGCTCTCGTTGAAAATGGCCGAGCCGCAGTTCGCGGGCCAGACGAAGGAGAAGTTGTCGTCCCGCGAATCGGCCGGTGTCGTGCAAGGGGTCATCAAGGATGCCTTCGCCCTTTGGCTCAATCAGCATCCCGACCAGGGCGAGCAGATTGCCCAGCTCGCGATTGCCAATGCCCAGCAACGGCTCAAGGACAGCCAGAAAATCGCGCGCAAGCGCGTGGTCGCGGGACCTGCCTTGCCGGGTAAGCTCGCCGACTGTGTTTCGCAGGATCCGAGCCGCGGCGAGCTGTTTCTGGTCGAGGGCGATTCGGCGGGCGGTTCCGCAAAACAGGCGCGCGACCGCGTGACGCAGGCCATCATGCCGCTGCGCGGCAAGATCCTGAACACTTGGGAATCCGATCCTCGCGAAGTCATGATGTCGCAAGAAGTCAACGACATCAGCGTTGCGATCGGCGTCGAACCCGCATCGGCCGACATCTCGGGATTGCGCTATCACAAGGTTTGCATACTCGCGGACGCCGATAGCGACGGTCAGCACATCGCAACCTTGTTGTGTGCGCTGTTCCTGCGGCATTACCGGCCGCTCGTGCTCGCCGGACATATATACGTTTGCATGCCGCCGCTGTTTCGCATCGATGCCGGCAAACAGGTGTTCTATGCGCTCGACGAAGACGAGCGCCAGAGCACCCTGGCACGGATTGCAGCAGAGAATGCGCGCGTCAAACCGGTCGTGACACGGTTCAAGGGTCTCGGCGAAATGAGCCCGCTGCAGCTGCGCGAGACTACGATGGCGCCGCAAACCCGCAGGCTCGTGCAAATGACCATCGACGCGCACGATAGCCCGGATCAGCTGCTCGACATGCTGCTTGCGAAGAAGCGTGCCGGCGACCGGCGCGAATGGCTCGAGACCAAGGGGAATCTGGCGCGCGTATGAAGGATCAGGAGCTGAATTTCGAAGGAATCGAGCGCGAACCGATCAAGGCCTTCGCGGAACGCGCGTACCTCGACTATTCGATGTACGTGATTCTCGATCGTGCGTTGCCGCATCTCGGCGACGGTTTGAAGCCCGTGCAAAGACGCATCGTTTATGCGATGAGCGAGCTCGGACTGGCCGCCGGCGCGAAACACAAGAAGTCGGCGCGCACCGTCGGCGACGTCATCGGCAAGTTCCACCCGCACGGCGATTCCGCCTGTTACGAAGCCATGGTGCACATGGCACAGGATTTTGCGTACCGCTATCCGCTCGTCGACGGCCAGGGCAACTGGGGTTCGACCGACGATCCGAAATCCTTCGCCGCGATGCGCTACACCGAGTCCCGACTGACCCGGTATGCGGATTTGTTGTTGCAGGAACTCGGCGACGGAACGGTGGACTGGGCACTCAATTTCGACGGTTCGCTCGAAGAGCCGACGATGCTGCCGGCGCGCGTGCCGAATTTGCTGTTGAACGGAGGGTCCGGCATCGCGGTCGGCATGGCGACCGACATCCCGCCGCACAATCTGGGCGAGATCGTTGCGGCCTGCGTCGCCTTGCTCGAGGATCCTGAACTCACGACGCGCAAGCTCATGAGTTACGTCAAGGGGCCCGATCTGCCCACCGGGGCGGAGATCGTCTCGCCACGCGCCGACCTCGTACAGCTGTACGAGACCGGCATGGGCAGTTTTCGCGCGCGCGCGACCTACAGCGTCGAAGAGGGCGAGATCGTCGTCGATGCCCTGCCGTTCCAGGTGTCCGGGTCCAAGATTCAGGAACAGATTGCGGCGCAGATCCAGCAGAAAAAGCTCCCGATGGTGGAGAATATTCGCGATGAGTCGGATCATGAGAATCCGACACGCTTGGTGATCGTGCCGAAATCGAACCGAGTCGATCTGCCCGCGCTCATGGCGCATCTGTTCGCAACCACCGATCTCGAGCGCAACTACCGCGTGAATCTCAACGTGATCGCGCTCGACGGGCGTCCGCGCGTCATGGGTCTGAAGGAGTTGCTGCTAGAGTGGCTCGAATTTCGCAAGTCGACGGTCACGCGGCGGCTCGCGCACCGGCTCGAGAAGGTCAATTCGCGACTGCACATTCTCGACGGTTTGCTGATTGCGTACCTCAATCTCGATGAGGTGATTCGCATCGTCCGCACCGAGGACCAGCCCAAGCCGGCCTTGATCAAGCGCTTCTCGCTGTCCGATCTGCAGGCCGAGGAAATCCTCGAAACGAAGCTGCGTCGGCTCGCGAAGCTCGAAGAGATGAAGATTCGGGCCGAGCAGAAGGAGCTCGCCGAGGAACGCGATGACATCGAGAAGACGCTCAAGAGCAAGGCGCGACTGGTCAAGCTCGTCCGCGAGGAGTTGCTCGCCGACGCCGAGAAGTACGGCGACGCGCGACGCACGCGTCTGGTCGAGCGCGAAGCCGCGCAGGCGATCTCCGAGACCGAATTGCTGACCAGCGAACCGGTCACGGTCGTCTTGTCGCGCCTTGGCTGGGTGCGCGCCGCCAAAGGACACGACATCGATGCCAGGGGCCTGACCTACAAGTCCGGCGATGAATTCCAGGCCGCTGCCAAGGGGCGCAACTTGCAGCAGGCTGTGTTCATCGATTCCACGGGGCGCGCCTACAGTCTCGATGCGCACCAGCTGCCGGCGGCGCGCGGCTACGGCGAGCCCCTCTCCGGCACCGTCGATCCGCCGGATGGCGCGACCTTTGCGGCCGTGTTGATCGGGGAACCCGCCGACCAATGGTTGCTCGCAAGCGACGCGGGTTATGGCTTCAAGGTCAAGCTCGCCGAGCTCTATGCGCGCAATAAGAAGGGGAAATCTGTGCTGAAGGTTCCCGAGAAGGCGCGCGTGCTGCCCGCTCAGGCCGTCAGCGATCCGGCCGCGCTTGCCGTGTTCGTCAACAACGACGGTGAGGTGCTTGCGCTGCCGGTGCGGGAGATCGAAGAGATGAGCGCTGGCAAAGGCCAGAACCTGTTCGGTATCCCCGGCAAGAAGTCGGCCGATCGCGATGAATTCCTGGTCGCCATGGCGGTCGTCGCGCCCGCCGAACAGCTGACGATCTACAGTGGGAACAGCGCGCCCATGAAATTGCGCTACGAAGATCTAAAGGCATTCCAGGACAAGAAGGGCCAGCGCCGGCAGCGGTTCTCGCGTGCCTACAAACAGGTCGACCGCCTCGAGGTTACTTAAGACGGGGCCGATTGAGCGGGGGTCGCTCAGCGATCCCCGGACATCGTCACGTCCTCGGGGGTGTTGACGAAGTAGCCTTGGATGAATTCAATGCCGAGCTGCCACAGCACGGCCATCGTATTGGCGTCTTCGACGCGCTCGGCGATCGTCTCGACACGCTTGCGCTTCGCCGCTTCGACCAGGCCCTTGATGCGCTGCTGCTGCATTTGGCTCGTCGCGAGACCCTGCATCAGGGAGCCGTCGATCTTGATGAAATGCATGTCGATCTCGGCGAGCAGTTTGAGCGGATCGCGCCCGGTCCCGAAATGTTCGATCGCGAAGCGAAAGCCGAGCTTGCCGAGGTTTTGTGCGAGTTCCTTGGTCGGTCGCGCGAATTGCGATGCAAGTTCCTCGGAGACCTGAAAGCACAGACGCTTCGGCTCGAACTTCATGGATCTGAGCTGAGTTTCGAGCCAGGGGATCAAGGTCTTGTCCTGGACGGTATCCTTCGAGACGCGCAGGAAAATACATTCGGACTTGCGGTTCGCCGAGAAGGCGATCGACGCGCCGATGACCCAGCGATCGATGTTCTTCATCAAATCGTTGCGTTCGGCGGCCGCGATGAACTCGGCCGGCAGCACCTCGTTGCCCTGGTCATCGAGCATGCGCACGAGCACGTCCGACATGCCCTTATCTTCGCCCAGCAGACTCGCAATGGGCTGTTGCACCAGGCGGAAGCGGTTTTCCATGAGCGCCGATTTGATGTGCTTGACCCAGATCTTGTCGTAGGCCTGCACACGCGTATCGGTATCCGTCTTCTGGACCATGTAATGCTGGTTGCCGCCGAGATCCCGGCCGCGCCGCGCTGCGTCCATGGCGTCCTTGACCGCCGCGCCGACGTTCGGGTCCGCGGCGGGCAGCAGGGTGAGGCCCACGGTAATCGTCGCCGAGACGCTCTTGTCCTCGATCGCGAACTGATGGGCGCGAACGCGCTTGACGAGGTTCTCCGCCCAGGTTTCCACGTCGCGCTCCGTACCGCGCTCGAGCAGCAGCAGAAAGGCGTTGCCGCCGAGGCGGCCGCATATATCGCCGGGCGTGAGCTGGTTGCGCAACAACTCGGCGATCTGTGATAGAAAATCCTCGCAGCCGAGTACGCCGATCGCGGCTTGTATGTCCGCGAAACGATCCGGCTTGATATAGGCAAACTCGCGCACGCCGCCCTTCATGCTTTGCGCGCAACGGGCGCGTACCGCGGCGATCAGGTAGCGCTGCTGTAAGAAGCCGGTCGAGGCATCGTTCTTGACCGCCTCGGCCAGCTGCGCCTCCAAATCTCGGTCCTTTTCCTGGCGCGCCGGTATGCAGATGCGGATTGCCGGCTCGTTCTCATGGGTGGTCTTGGTCAGGGTCAAGACGAGCGGCAAACTCGAGCCGTCGGACAGGAGCGCTTGAACTTTGAGCGCATGATCGGTCCATTTGCCCTGCATGCAGGCGACCAGCGCGCCCTTCAAGGCCGCATGGGTCTCCTGTTCGAACAGATCCATCAGGGGCGTACCGGTCAGGGCGTCCTCGCCGGAATAGCCGAACAGTTCCAGCCACGCGCGATTTGCATCGACGAGGATGCCCTCCTGCACGTAGGTGAGCGCATCTGCGGAGCCTTCGAGGAAGCGCGCCAATTGCTCGCGGTATTCGCGCGCCGACGACAGCGTGGCGTTCAGTGCTCGTTCCAGACGGTAGGCGCGCAGTTCCCGCGTCGCGACCGACTGCAGGCG
>Ga0116231_10014208_pt1 | contig 10800 bp, 8 predicted proteins | sample S1TSphgellanicum_2_FD_89695 | JGI IMG/M metagenome (GOLD analysis project Ga0116231, IMG submission 89695) | Host-associated microbial communities from peat moss isolated from Minnesota, USA - S1T2_Fd - Sphagnum magellanicum MG | ecosystem: Host-associated > Plants > Peat moss > Unclassified... | reverse complement strand
GACCACCATCCAACACTTCCAATCCATTGGGTCCCATGGGCCAATAAAAGGAGCCTGTCACAAAAAAGAAAATCAAATATAATCTCCGGTGCATGAACTACGGATCGATCATAATCAATCTGACTCAGCACCATCCTTTGATACCACCCGGAATGAGTTAGGATCAGATTGGTACCAATTTCAAACATGACAAATTGTCAAACTACTGTTTATTGTATAAAATGGCAGCCTGACCAGTTGCGGGCCCTGATGATGGGCCAGAATAGACCAGCAGCCACCAATGCACCAGTTGGCCATTCTGTCCACTGGATGGTCTGCGTTCCTTCATTCGGCATTAGATGGGGTTCATCACGGTCCATTTCTTTTCGTTGCTGATCACTGTACTTTTTTTTGTTTGGTTTGTTCTTTGTTGTTTTGTCCTGGACCTGACCTCACACATAGTTACCCTACTCACCTTCCTACCCTCATAAATATTGTACTAACCTTGGTAGTTTATTAATTATCCCCCATTAGCATAACTACCTTAATAATTAATTATCCTATCGACCTAACTACTATACTAACTATCTACCTTATTAACCTAGCTACCATGTTAATTACATACCCTATTGACCTATTCATTGTACTAACTACCTATTGACCTAGCTCCATTATTATTTAATAACCCTATATACACAACCACCTTATTGACATTAATACTCTATAAACCTAAGACTCAATCAGCCAATAGATGTAGGTAGTTTTTTCAATTCAATACAATTTGATAAATTGAAATTTTGAAGGGTGCATACTAGGCCAATAGATGTAGGTAGGTTTTGCAACTTAATGCACCCATGTAAATTGAGTTTTTTAAGAACAATCAACTACACAATAGATTTAAGTAGTTCTTGCAACCCATAACAACCATACATGTCCAACTCTTGGAGCATATTCAATTGTCCAAGAATTACAGCTGGCAATTATTGTAACCCAAAGCATCCAAACAAGTCTAAACATTAAAGAACATTCAATTTGCCCATAGGATCATTTGGCAATTCGTGTAATGTAGAACAATATGACAAATTGAGCTCTTTTAACGAGTCCAATTGACAAATGGATATGGGTAGTTCTTGCAATTTAAAACACCCTACAAATTAAGTTTTTGGAGGTTAGATAATAAACAATAAATACAAGTAGTGGTTGCAATTCAACACATCTTGACACATCAAACTTTTGAAGAGCAATCAAATGTTCAATAGATATAAGTAGTTTTTGTAATTGTGAACAACTTAACAAATTGAGTTTTTGAAGGGCAATTAATTGTCCAATAGATGTGAGTAGTTCAAGTAAGTTGGAGCATTGTGATAAATCAAACTTTTGAAAGGCAATCAATTGTCAAATAGATATAAGAAGTTCATATAATGCGGAACACCTTGATAGATTGAAAATTTGAATATTGATTAATTCGTCAATTGATGTAGGTAGGTCTTGGATTTTAAAACAATTTGGCAAATCAAACTTCTAGAGAGCATGTAAATTACCAATAGTAGTAGGTAATCATGTAACCCTTTACACCATGATATGTTCCAATATTCAAGAACATTTAATTGGCCAATAAAAGTATGTAGTTCTTGCAATTTTGAACATTTTGATAGATGAGCTCACAAAGAGCAATCAATGAGCCAATTGAAGTTGGTAGTTTTTGTACATTCAAACAACGTGACAAATCAAATTTGCAAAGATTATTCATTTGACTAATTGATGTCGGTAATTTTTGTAATTTCACACAATTTTTCATTGAAAGGTGTTGGAGGTTTAACATCCCCCCAATTCCATCAGGCAAACTTTCCAACTTTGAACAATTAGATAAATCAAATTCTTGCAATTGAACCAATTTGTTTCCAATGAAATTTGGAAGTTGTTCAAAATATTGGCATCCAACCAAATCCAGCACATGCAAATGTGAATAATTTACCAAGTCATTAGGCAGCTTTTGAATATTTGATGCTTGTAAAGAAATCCATTTCAATTTGTTGAATTTTTTTTTTTAATGCAATTTCTCACAACATTTGATGAAGTTTTTTTCATGTTAAGCAATTTCAAATTCGGAAACTTCGTATTGTTTTTGTGCAATAATGAAAGTACTTTTTCACACCTTAATAATGACATGCCCTCCAAAGAGTTGATGTCCACCTATCACATCATAAAACATTAAAGTCGATATGTGTCATGTATGAATGCAATAAATAACTATCATGCAATAGATTATTAAACAAGATTATTCTCAAGTTCCTATTTGCATATCAAACATAAATTTACTATATAACATGGTGTTTATCATCTATAAATGAATAACAACCTCATTTTGATGTGAAAATAAATAAAGTGGTTTTTTTAGGTCCCATGATCTATTTCGTTTCGCACCCTAGACGATTAGTCGATCGACGTTTCGTAATTGTTGATGCATGATTATAATTCTATTTTTTGTAATATTGACGAAACCTTTAGCCTCAAGGTTTAATTAACCATCTTGATCGCATATTCATATAACAAGAGTGATTTTCAAGCCATTTTCAACAAAAAAATCGTCACAAAAGAAGCGAGGTATGTCCAAAAACATATCATTTTCTTCCTCTAGTAAGTTGTCATACATAATCCAAAATGTAGAATTGAGATGATCTTCATTCGTTTTGAAGGTTGAAGACATTTCATGAAGTTTGTTTAAAGTTTGTATCCAAATCTCGATATCACATTGTTTCTTCAAAAAGATTCCCAAGACTTCAAGCTTCACAAGTAACCCATCACAAGCTACCGCTGCTTTCTCAAAAATCACTTAAAAATCATATGGCACATAGTTTGCCCCTCCAAATGCATGGAACATGAAAAGTTCTCTTGCTTACACATCATTGAGTAAAGGCATCTCCACTTTCCCATCTTCACTTAGATGGGCTTTCTAGATTTCCAAATTTCAACAATTCGCAATTACTTTACTCTTGCTTTCAATTTTTGAAATAACTACAAAAACTTGCAAAGCAACAAGGTTCATAATTGCATGAACATCATTAATGACCACCAATGTTTTTTTGGTGATTAAGCATTGTGTAATAAGTTGAAAATCATCTTCATCCACATCTTCATCTTTGTGCAATTTCTTTCCAAACAGATCATGTAAAACTTTTTTCAAAACATCCTTCACATTTCTTGATCCCACATTTTCCAAGAAGCTAGATTTTTCATATTGATTATGGATCGAATGAAATACCTTCTTGCTCAAAATGGTCTTTCCAATACCACCCATTTCAACCAAACCAATGATAGGCACCTTTTCCAACAACATGATCACATTTTTAACATGTGAAGTCAAATCCACCTCAAAAGTTGGTAACACCGGAAGTAATGTCAATTTCTAGCAAACCAAATCATGAAAATTTAAAATTAAAATTAAACACCAAAACCAAAATTGGTATGTAAAACAAAAATGATATTGGAACAAATGGGCATTATTTTTTACGTCGACTAAACCTTTACCAAACATAAATTTATTTAAAACAAAATGTTCACATAGTTTGGATGGTGTTATGAAGATGTTCATAACATGGTTTTATTTTATTTTTTTCTTCTTTGCAAATAAATAATGGAAAGCATGAAACTTAAATTTATTTTTCCTCCAAAAATATTTGTAAACATCGCAATATTAGAAAATAGGAAGGGTGGTCGTTGGTAGGTGGTTTGCATATTGTCAAATGATTAGCATTTTCAACCTTATAGTTGTTTTTAGATGACAAATGTTTTGATGAAGCAAAGGGCACAATAATCCCCTACACATGTGCCACGATCCATAATTAATTACATTTAAAAAAAATGATACACTTGGTTTATCAACTAATCATGACCATACAATAGATTTCATATTATATTATAGTGTGATCACCTTAATTTTGACAGTGGTCGAAACTCATAACATTTCTGCAAACATCAACATAATGACCAAATCATATTTTCATCTAAAACATGCTTATAGTATTAGAATACTTGTGTGTTAGGTATGGGTAATACTTAGCAAATGAGGTAATTGTTTTATGTCCTTTTTAAAAACCAATTTTTCATTGTAATCATTTCAAAAGGATAATTATTTATTCCTCGTTATTATCAACTGCTTTATTTCAAATATTTCATTTGGATTGAAATTAAGAAAGCTATAACACAATTTCCAACCCTTGGTTTAACCTATAGGGTAAAGCATGGTTAGGAGACTCACTTTTGACATTTTGAGGCTTTACATGTCACACAAACTAAAATTCTTATAGTTAAAATAATTATCAAACTAGAAATGCTATAGTGTTATGTTTTTGATTAAAAAATTAGTATACCACCTTTTTGATATCTTTAGACATGTGGTTAGTCCAAAACTTAATGGGCAAATTTGAACATTTCAATTTGAAATGGATTATAAATCATAAAAAATGATGAAAATCATGGCATTTTACAATCCTTAAACTCTTTTTTTTGTTTTGAAAAAGTTTCAATCCATCCTATTTTTTAATTTTTCATTAGATGATGATTTATTTTTTATTATTTTTTCATGTTATTATAAGACATTTTCTGAGTCTACATTTTCATGTTACATGTGTGATAAAATTAATGTTATCATTTCAAAAGTTCATTATGAATCCATTGTTTTCTTAGAATTTAGCCATATTTTTAATATGATTCTCATTAAATTTTATTACAACATGGATAATTTACATTTTAATAATGTCATTGTTGAATATGGTTTTACATTTTAAGTTCATTTGTTATTTAGAAAAACTACAATTGTGATAGTCCAAATATTCTTCCTAATTGTACTTTCACATTCTACACATGTTAAACTTACTTGTTTATCATTGATGGGTACTCCTTCAAAAAATGCAAACATATTATAGACATTTTCGTCAGTAGAATCTGTAAAATTTGCATCAAATTGTTCCATTTGTCAATTGAATGAATTCAAGATTTTTGAATCTTGTTAAATCTTTTTATCGATTACATTTGTTTGAAGCCATTGTGAAGCAGAAAAACTTGAAAATTCTTGTGAACCCCCACCATGTGGTACACTATAAAATGCCATCCCTTTGACATTTTCAAAAAAGTTTTTGCACATGCCTTGTACTTTTGCATTTACAAAATTCCTCACCCTTTGATACATGCATTTTGAAACTTCAACCACCAAGCTCTAGAGTATTAGACCTCTAAAACTATAACCAACCAATAGAATTAAGGCCTCCCAAAGGTTTTAATAGCTACACATTCACAAAAAAAACCATCATTTATCAATAATGAATCTATTTATCTATTTCAAGTTTTGACTATGTTTTCCATCACTTTTACATATAAGCTTATCATGCTGTTGTAAACAATAAGCAAATGATTCTCAAACATGTCTAATGTTAATGTTCCAAATTCAAATAATTTGATTAATTTTTGAACTAAATTATTGTGAAATATTAGGTTTTAAAAACCAACCAATTAAATAGGTGACAAAAGATGTGAAATTACTACCACTTAAACAATTTAGACATGTAATATTAATAATTTAAGATACATATAACAAGGTGGGAAAAATGGTCATAATGTATAAGCAATGCAAATGATCACTTAATTCCTTCATATCTAAATTTACATTTTAGAATGCAAAGAGTTTTTTCTAATTTATCATTTCTAAAAACGTTAAACATTACTTTTGCAAACATATGATGAATTTGGAAATAACATACACCTTACCTTGACATCAACCTTTGAAGGATGTTTAAACCAATGTATATGAGATTAGTGTGAAAAGTAACATTACATGACATAGAAAGAATTCGAACATTTTTTCCTAAGTCCTTTGGCAACCACTTTTCTGGTTAACAAACAAGCTCTTCATTTTCATCGGCCTAAGATTGTGATGTCCATGTTTCTTTCCAATCATCATCTTTCCTAGGGGCGATGTTATGGAAAAAAATGATAGTGAAGTTGGGATTTATAGAAATGCACGTTGGATTGAAATCATGGGGCTAGAGTGAACTAGCAACCATTAGTGCACTAGTTCAAGATGAGGTCGTTCAAGTTATTTTGGGGATGAACCAAGAACACATCCTCTTCCCCTCCTTAGGGATTTCTCAACCTCCTTTTCAGCCTCAAAATTTTCCCCTCCTACCTACCTCCCCCCCTCCTAATTCCCTCACTTCATTTCCTGTTCATTCCATCTCAAAAGTTCGGGAGAGTTCCCGAACATGAGTAGCACAAAGCTTTGAGGAGATGTAGACACAAGGCTTGAAAAAGGCGAAGAGCTCAACGTTGAAGGAATGTGGAGAGGAGAAGGCAAGAGGAGTGCTTCATCCCAAATGCAAAATCAAGAGAAGAAAGGTGAGCTCCCTCCTTTTCTACATTTTTTTTCTTCTCTATGGTTTTTTTTTTCTTTGTGTTTTTTTTCCTTTTCTTCTGTTTGAGAAGAAAAAGATGCTAAGAAAAAGCGCTTGAAACGAAAAGGTAGAAGTAGGAGCCAAAAATGAGAAGGTAGAGTGGGAGCTTAAAGGTAAGCTCCTTCCTTTCTCTGCATTTTTTTCTTCTCTATGGTTTTTTTTTCTTTGTGTTTTTTTTCTTTTTTTTTGCTTGAAAAGAAGAAGATGCTAGGAGAAAGTGTAGGAAATAGAAGTGCAGAAGCAGGAGGGCAAAAGCGGGAGGGTAGAAGTAGGAGCCAAAAGTGAAAGGGTAGAGCAGGAGTTTGAAGATAAGCTCCTTCCTTTACTTGCATATTTTTTCTTCTCTATGGTATTTTTTTCCTTTCTGTGTGTGTGTGTGTGTGTTTTATTTGAGAAGAATAAGGTGCTAGGAAAAAACACTTGAAACGGAAGCAAAAAAGCAGGAGGGTAGAAGCGGGAGCCAAAGATGAGAGGGCAGAGCGGGAGCTTGAAGGTAAGCTCCCTCCTTTCTTTTTGGTTTTTTTTTGTTGTTTTTTTTGTGTGTTTGTCTTCTTTGTGTTTGAGAAGAAGAAGACGATGACAATGTGCCGTCATTATGCAACGAAGAAGGCGATGGTAGCTTGTTGCCATTACCTTCTTCTCTGGTGGTGTTGAAGTAAAGATGGCATTGGTAACTTGTTATTATTACCTGGTTATTTGTGTTAGAGAAGAAAAAGACGATGGCAATGTGTTGTCGTCTTTTCTATGGTGATGTTGTAGTGAAAAAGGTGAAGACAACTTGCTACCACCGTCTTTTTCTATGGTGGTGTTGAAACAAAGAAGGTAACATCAGCTTTTTGTTGTTGCCTTCTTCTCTGTGTTAGAAAAAAAAATGATGGCAATGCATCATTGCTTTTTTTGTGGTGCTGTTGGAACAAAGAAGGTGACGACAAGTTGTTGTCGCCTTCTTTTCTGTGTTTGAGAAAAAGAAGAAAAAAACAACGATGTGGCTTTCTTTTTTGCGTTTGAGAAGAAGATGATGGTGTGGCAACGTGCCATCGTTTTTTTCTGTGGTGTTGTTCCAATGAAGAAGGTAATGGCAACTTATTACCATCGCCTTCTTCTTTAGTGGTGTTAAGGTTTAATTTGGTGGTTTTTGGGTGTTTAGGGTTGAGGGCACAACAAAGGAAGAGTTTGTTGCAAATGCAGTTTGGGTTGAAATGCAATGCTGCCATCTGTACATTGTTTGTCATGCGACAAGGGCTAAAAATGCAACATCTTCTTATTGAGCTAAACATAAGACTATAGATAATGATATGGTTTAGGGTTTTCAATTTTTATAGTCAGCTAGGTTTTTTCAACCCTTTCATTTTTTAGACCATTCAAATTTTGAATTTTGGTCCTTTGATATATTATAGAAAACCTTTTTTTTCATTATGTTCTTTAACATTTTTTGATCCACCCATATTTGCACATCTTTTATCAATATAATATTTTCCTTTAGTCACACTTGTTTGATAGGTATATGGTTAATTATATATTCGTTTTTTTTCATAATCTTCTTAGTACTTTCGATGTAAAAATCAAAACTTAATTAAACCCATATGAATATGTAACATTAATTTGTTTAGGGTTTACAAAGATCAAAATGAACATTGTGCAATACCTACATCCTTTCTGTTATAATTTCTATAAGGCCATTTCGAATATGCAATACTCACATATAGGTCTCGTAAATAGTTGTTAGTTTTTTTACATCCATTGTAATATTTGCATATAGTTCTTGTAAATAGGTTCTTGTTTTTTTTACATCCATTGTAGTATTTGCATATAGGTCTAGTAATTGATTTTTTTAACATCCATTATAGTAATCGTATATAGTTGCTGATTTTAAACATCTTTTGCCATATTTGCATATAGGTTTCCATTGTAATATTTGTGGGACTCATATGACAAAATAATTTGATCTAAATATCAACAAATAATGTCATAATTAAGGAATTACTAAAAAAATATTTTAGATAATGTAAATGATTGATTATCATATTTTTAAAATCATTTATTTCTTAACATTAATTTACTAATTATTTAGTTAAACCATAATTATTCAAATAATTAAAATTTAGATCTAAAAATCAAATCAATAACTTGATATTTAATTTATTATCTTAATTAGATTTTTTATGTTAATAAGTTATTCAAATCATTATTTAGATAATTATACATGATAATTAATTGTCATAAAATTAATTTAGGTATATAAATAAACATATTTTGGGTACCCAAACCACTTATTTTGAAATGACCTTACATGTGGGTATTGCATTTAGGGTTGATTATTCACCTAAGGTTGTTTAAATCACCTATTAATTATTTCAAAATGAACTTGCATGTAGGTATTGCATATAAGCTTTGGTTTTCATTGAAAGGCCACCCAAAACTACATATTAGTGATTTTGAAATGACCCAACATGTGGGTATTACATTTAGGGTTGGTTCTACACCTAAGGTTACCTAAATCACTTAAAGGTAATATTGAAACGAATTTGAATATGGGTATTACATTTAGGGAAATGTAAAAAAAGGTATATTTCTTACCATTTGGTAATATTTCCAAGTTAAGTTTTTCCACTTTCTTTAAAAAAATATAAAATGACATTGCATTGTTTTACATATTTTTAAGCCTTAAAAATTTTGCTCACAATGCACCTTAGATTTATTTTAATTATTATAGACTTGTAAAAAAAATGTTAATTATTTTATATGTCTTAAATTTTAAACCTAAACCATAATTCTAACATTAAGTAGTAAATTTTACATTAAACCCTAACCCCCTGTATCATCAATCTGACCAATTCTGCATTGTGTTCATTTTTATATATGTTATATCATACTATAAGGTGAATAAATAATTTTGAAAACATGAATTTCTGGTGGGGAATCAAATATTTAAAAAATATTTTTATGTTTCATGGTTAATGAATTATCATAATATGATATGGGTATTACATCTAAATAGAAGTGGGTTAGGAAATATTGCATTTTAACAACTATGGAACATATGGAAACAAAGGAGATTCATAATTATGTTATAAATTTAAACAAGTGATAAAATAAAAAAATCAATACAATGAACAAAGTTTAGAGTATAAACCTTAAGCCTTGATATATATGAACCAAATTCCTAAACATTAAATCATAAGGCATAACCCTAAAAATCCAAATGATATTTTTTTATAAACCTTATTACAACCCTAACCATACAAAACTTAACAAAAAAAAGTCCTAATGATATATGCCTTAAACCCAAAAAACTATGCAAAGTATACAAATTATATAATGCAAAACAAAAAAATTTAAAAAAAAGAACAAACTTAAAAACAAATTAAAAAACTTTTAAACTACAAAGATTTACTAATCCAAGAAAACCGTAATCTTAAAGAACAATCAAATAAATTTTGTAAAAAACCAAAAGAAAAGATATGTTTTTTACCTTTGTGTGATTTCTCTAAATTAATTTTTTCCACTTTCTTTGAAAAAGATATAAAATGAAATTGTATTATTTCACATATGTTTAAACCCTAAAATTTATCATAATTTAAGTTAATTACTATGGATTTGTGAAAAACTTGCTAACTAATTTACGTGTCTCAACCTTAAACCTAAACCATAATCCGATAGTACATACTTATAATAATTACATAAAAAGATGTATTGTAATGTCCATTCCATAAATAAATTAAGTTAACAAAATTTAGTAAAATATGAATTAACTAAACCAAAATGGCTGCAATTGTGACATTGTTTCCATTATAAATTGTTTGTAATACTTACATATGGGGACCTATGTTCATCATCCATGAACTACGGTGAACCTTAATAAATCAATAGGTAGGATTAAGGGGCTTAGGGTGGGAAAAGTGAGTAGGTAATTAGTTAGGTATTTGGCTATGTAAAAAACATAGGTAAGTAGGTATATAAGTAAGTAGTTGGGTTAATAGGCAAGTTAATAAGTAAAAAGGAAATTCAAGGAACAAGGTACATAAGTTACTAGATAGGTAAATAGGTATATAGGTAAGTAGTTGGGTTAATACACAAGTTAGTAAATAGAAAGGAAGTTCAAGGAGTAAGGTAGATAGGTTATTAAAATAGGTAAACATGTAGGTAGGCAAGTTAGTAGGTAAAAAGAAAGTTACACTAGTAAGGTAAGTAGATAGATAGACAAGTTAGTACGTATAAAACAAGTTACCTTATCAAGGTGACTAGGTTTATAGAGTATTTATGTCAATAAGGTGGTTGTGTATATAGGGTTGTTAAATAATAATGGAGCTAGGTCAATAGGTAGTTAGTACAATGAATAGGTCAATAGGGTATGTAATTAACATGGTAGCTAGGT
>Ga0116231_10014207_pt1 | contig 10801 bp, 8 predicted proteins | sample S1TSphgellanicum_2_FD_89695 | JGI IMG/M metagenome (GOLD analysis project Ga0116231, IMG submission 89695) | Host-associated microbial communities from peat moss isolated from Minnesota, USA - S1T2_Fd - Sphagnum magellanicum MG | ecosystem: Host-associated > Plants > Peat moss > Unclassified... | reverse complement strand
CTCGCAATGGCGCCCAGCATAGGCGACTCTGGAGGCAGTTCAGGGGCCAATCGCGCGCAGCACGGGGCTAGAGAGCTTTAAGGATTGAAGCGTGCGCGGCCAGTCAGCGGCGTTTCAGCGCTTCGAGCTCGTCCAGCGTGCGCGGCCAGTCGGATTTCATGAGCCGCGACAAACTGCGGTCGGCCAGCACGCGTCCGCCGGTCTGGCAGACGGCGCAGTAGTCGGTTTCGTTATCCGCATAGCGAATGCGCTGCACGGCGGCGCCACAGCGCGGGCAGGGAAGTCCAAACCGCCCGTGCACCGCCATCTCCGGACGGAACGCGGTGACTTTTTCGGGAAAAGCCGCGCTCGCTTCCGTGAGCATCCGGTCCATCCAGAGCTGCAAGGTCTCCCGCGTCGCGGCGTAGAGCCGTTCCCACTCTTCAGGAGAAAGCTTGTGGGTCAACGTCACCGGCGAAAGCCGCGCCGCATGCAGAATCTCATCCGAGTACGCATTGCCGATCCCGCTGACAATGCGCGGATCGGTCAGCGCCCGTTTCAGCGTGCGATTTTCCAGTGTGAGCGCCTTGCGAAACCCCTCCAGATCGCTTTCGAAAACCTCGATTCCACCCGGATTTATGGTGTCTAACTGCGCCTCGCCGGCGATCAGATGCAGGGAAGCGCGGCGCTTCGAGCCGGCCTCGGTCAGCACCAGGCTGCCATGGGGAAAATCGAAGGCCGCCAGCGCATTGCGCCCGGCTAATTTCGCACCGGGAGCGCGCCAATGAAACCGCCCGGCGATCATCAGGTGCAGCACCAGCCACAGGTCCCCATCGACGCCGATGGCGATGCGCTTGCCGATCCGGCGCACCGCGCGCACCGTTTTGCCTTCGGTTTCCGCAACCGCGGGCTTGGCCGTGCGCAGCAGAAAGGCGCTGGCAATGCGCACCTGTTGGAGCGGCTGGTTGAGAATGCGCGCCTCGATCGCGGCGATGTAGGCGGTGATGTCGGGCAACTCCGGCATGGCTATCAGCTTGCCGATTCAGCCGGGAAATAGCAAGCTCTAGCTGCGCGCAGGTAAACGGTTACGCGGAGGTTGTACACTGGCAGGCGAGGTTACGTTGAGCCCATGAAGGCGCTGCTTCTCTCCGAATACAGCAAGCTCGAAGTCGCCGACCTGCCCACGCCCGAGGTCGGGCCGGACGACGTCCTGGTGCAGGTCGCCGCCTGCGGCATCTGCGGCAGCGATGTGCATGGCTACGACGGCTCCTCCGGCCGGCGCATTCCCCCTCTGGTGATGGGCCACGAAGCAGCCGGCATCGTCGCCGCCGTGGGCGCCAGCGTAAGCCGGTTCGCCCCAGGCGACCGCGTCACCTTCGACTCGACCGTCTACTGCGGCCAATGCGACTACTGCCTCAAGGGCGAGATCAACCTCTGCGAAGACCGCCAGGTCGTCGGCGTTTCCACTCCGGATTTCCGTCGCGCTGGCGCCTTTGCCGAGTTTGTCGCGGTCCCGGAGCGCATCTGCTACCAACTGCCTGACGCCATGACCTTCCCCGAAGCGGCCATGCTCGAAGCCGTTTCGGTCGCTCTCCACGCCGTCGCCGTCTCCGATCTTCAAGGCGAAGAAACCGCGCTGGTCATCGGCGCAGGCATGATCGGCCTGCTGATTTTGCAAGCGGCCAAAGCGGCCGGTTGTTCCCTGGTCATCGTCGCCGATGTCGACGCCACACGCCTCAGACTCGCCGCAGCCTCAGGCGCGGACGCGACCGTCCTTGCCTCCGGCGCGGCCATGGTGCAGCAGGTGCTCGGGCTGACCGGCGGACGCGGCGTCGATCTCGTGCTCGAAGCCGTGGGCCGCGATGAAACCGTCTCCGCGGCCGTGGACGCCGTGCGCAAAGGCGGCACCGTCACGCTGGTCGGCAACATCACCCCGCAAGTTACGCTGCCGCTGCAAAAAGTCGTCTCCCGGCAGATACGCCTGCAAGGCTCCTGCGCCTCCGCCGGCGAATACCCACAGGCCATGGAACTAATTGCCGCGGGGAAGATTCAGGTCGCTCCGCTGATTACAGCCGTAGCTCCTTTAAGCGAAGGCGCAAGCTGGTTTGAGAGGCTTCACGCCCGCGAGCCGAACCTGATGAAGATCGTCATCGACCCAGGTCTCCCGTCCGGCGCGCAGGCAGGTGCGAGCCGATGAGCGAATTATTCGATCTAACCGGCCAAACCGCCGTAGTGACCGGCGCAAGCCGCGGCCTCGGCCAGTATTTTGGGCGCGCCCTGGCCCGCGCCGGCGCGGATCTGATCGTCACCAGCCGGCGCGTCGACGATCTCGCACCCTTCCTCGCCGAGATCGAATCGCTGGGCCGAAAAGCCATCCCGATCGAGTTGGATGTGCGCGAACGGCTCAGCATCGAGCGCTTCGGCAAAGCCGTCGAATCGGCCTGCGAGCAGGTGCATATCCTGGTCAACAACGCAGGGTGCAACGTGCGCAAGCCGGCCCTCGACGTGACCTGGGACGACTGGAACCTGGTGCTCGACACCAACCTGCGCGGCAGCTTCTTCGTCGCGCAGCAGATCGCCCCAGGCATGGTTCGCCACGGCTACGGGCGCATCATCAACATCGGTTCCGTCACCAGTGTGTCGGGCTTTGCCGGCCTCGGCCCCTATTGCGCCAGCCGCGGCGGCATCAAGCAACTTACCATGAGCCTGGCCGACGACTGGGGCCGCTTCGGCATCACCGTGAACTGCCTCGCGCCCGGCTGGTTCAAGACCGAGCAGAACAAGATTCTTTACGAAGATCCGGAGTGGGTCGAATATCTGGTCGATCGCATCCCGCTCAAGCGCCACGGCGAACCGCATGACCTGGACGGCGCGATCGTCTTTCTCGCCTCTGAGTCCAGCCGCTATGTCACCGGCCAGACGCTGCTGGTCGATGGCGGCATCTCCACCGGCGCTACGCGAGCCACATCGCGCGGCAATACGCCGAAACAGTGAGATTCAAAGAAGCAAGGAGTTACAGGATGAAGTTATACATGCTTCGATCACTAGCGATCATCGCGCTCTTGGTTGCGGGAATCGCATCGGCCGCCCTCGCGCAGGGTCACTCGGATAAGCTGCGCATCTATTTCATCGATGTCGAAGGCGGCCAGTCCACACTCTTCATCACGCCGCAGAACGAGTCGCTGCTTATCGACACCGGCTGGCCGGGTGAGAACGGACGCGACGCCGATCGCATTGCCGCAGTTGCAAAAAAAGCCGGTCTGAGCAAAATCGACTACGTGCTCATCACCCACTACCACGCCGACCACGCCGGCGGCATTCCGCAACTGGTCGCGCGCGTCCCTGTTGGAACCTTCCTCGACCATGGCCCCAACTCCGAATTCGACCAGGGCATTACCGAGAAAGACTACGCCGAATACCACAAGTTACTGGCAACGGGTAAGTACAAGGTGCTCGAACCGAAGCCCGGAGATATCCTCTCCATCAAGGGATTCAAAGCGACAGTTATCAGCTCTGATGGCCATCTGATCGCCAATCCTCTGCCCGGAGGCGGCGAGTCAAATCCCTACTGCCAGGGAGTATCCGCTCCGCCAGCCGATCAAACCGAAAACTCACATTCCCTCGGCATCGAAATCAACTTTGGCAAGCTGAAGCTGCTGGACCTCGGCGACCTCACACGTGACAAAGAATTTCAACTCGCATGCCCTGCAAACAAGCTGGGGCATATCGACATCTACATCGTCTCGCATCATGGCTGGGACCAAAGCTCCAGCAAGGTCTTCGTCGAGGCGATTCGTCCTCGCGTGGCCATCATGGATAACGGCGCGAAGAAGGGCGGATCGACCTCCGTGCTCAAGGCCCTCGAGGCCTCGCCGGGACTTGAGACGCTGTGGCAGATCCATGACTCGGAGGAAGGCGGCCCGGCCAACAACACCGCCGAGCCATACATCGCCAACCCCCAAGGCCCGGATCTGGCTTATGGTTTTGAGTTAGCGGCAAGCAAAGACGGCAGCTTCGATGTAACGAACCAACGCACTGGCCTGACTAAACACTACGCGCCTGAGTAACGCGTCTCGGAAACATCGGCTCGATTCGCCCCAGCAGCATGACATAGGCTGCGATGCCGATTGCCAGATAGATTGCCGAGATACCAAAGGCCCAGCCGAAAGAATGCAGCGTCTGCACCAGAAATCCAGTCACGATCGGTGCGGAAATGCCACTGATCTGGTTCGAAAAATTGACGATTCCGCCCACGCTTCCAACCGAGTTGCGCGGCGCAATCAGCGACGGGATCGACCAGCCGATCGCCGAGGCTGCCGACAATCCCCCGATCGACAAGCTAATCCAAAGCAGCGCCGGCAGGAGACTATGCGCCGACGCGGCGCCCATGATGCCAAGTCCGCACGTCGTTCCTCCGATCAAGATCGTCCTGCGCACCTGGTTGGCATCCCAGCCATGCTGAATGAGGAAATCGGCCAACAGGCCGCCAATCAGCAGATCCGTAAACGTGGCCACCAGCCACGGAAACCCGGTGTAGAGAAACGAGTGCGTCAGGTCCAGATGCAGCGCCATCGAAAGATAACTCGGCAGCCACGTCAATAGCAGATAGAAGACGTAGTTATAGGAGCCAAAACCGAGCACCATCCCTAACACTTTCGGCTGCCGGATCAGAGTCCCGAGCGGCAACGACGGCTCCTCATCGGCTGAAGCGTTTGCGAGCGGAACGCCGTCCGCCACTTCGGTAGAGCGCGCGATATGATCGCGTTCTTCCGCACTCAGAGCCGCATCGTCCTTCGGATCGCGATAGACGCGGCTGAAGAGCGCGAAGTATCCCAGGCTGATCAGCCCAGTTACAGCGAAACTCCAGCGCCAGCCGATGCGCAACAGCAGCAAGCCAATCAACGGCACGCCGATGGCCGAGGAAAACTTGGCCGCGGAGTCGAACAACGCCGTGGCAAAGCTGCGCTCCTGCGGCGGAAACCAAAGCCCGATCGCCTTGGCATTGGCCGGAAACGTAGGCGCCTCGCCCACCCCCAGCAAAAATCGCGCGCCAAACAGACCGCCAACATTGGGCGAGATCGCCGCCGCGAAGGAAGCGATGCTCCAAAGAAAAGTGCTCGCGCGACCCACGCGCCGTATCCCAAACTTATCCAAAATCACGCCGATGGGTAACTGGCAAAGCGCATACGTCAAGTTATAAGCGCTCGAAAGATAGCCGAAGGTCAGGCTGGATATGCCGAAGGCCGTAAACAGCGCCGCCTGCGAAACCGAGAGGTTCACGCGGTCGAAATAGTTGACCAGCACACCCAGCCCAAGCAGCCACGCAATGCGCCAGCGGCGTCGTCCCAGAGGTGCATGCGTATTGGCGGAGTTGGTGGGCATGAGGACCGGAAGGCCGCGCCAAAATCTGCATCGCGCGCAGCCTTCTCATCCTACAAGAGCGAACCCGTCCAAGAGCGAAACCGTCACCGGCTCACGCCGCGCCCATCGCCGTCCGCATGGGGCTGAGCAGGTTCACCAACTGCGCCCTTCCGCGATTGGTACGCGATTTGACCGTCCCCTCGGGAATGCGCAGCCGGTGGGCAATCTCCTGGTTGTCCAGCCCATGCACAAAACGCATCCGCACCACCTGACGCATCTCCGGCGAAACCTGTTCCACGGCGCGTCCCACAATCGCGGTGATCTCGCCCGTGACCGCAGCCTCATGCGGCGTAGGCCGCGTATCCGGAATGCGCTGCGCCAGCGGTTTGGTCTCCGCGCCGTCCCAGCGGCCGTAGCCCACGCCCGCTGCATCCAGCGAGTCGGTCAGCCGCTGCTGGCCGCTGCGCCGGTAGCGATCCACGCGCTGGTTGCGGGTCACGGTCGCGATCCAGCCCTTCAATTCCCCGCGCGAGGGATCGTAGCTGCCGAGATTCAGCCATATCTTCAGAAAGGTATCCTGCACCAGGTCTTCGGCGTCCTGGGTCGAACCGCAAAATAGATAGCAGATGCTGTACACAAGACCGCGATATTCCTCAACCAGGCTGGCCCACGCGCCCTGATCTCCATTCAAACAAAGCTGCACAAGTTCGGTACTATGGTGGCCCGTACTATGACCTTCCGCATTCATGGAATCGTCTCCTTGCGCGGTCGGGAACGCCCTGAGAACGGATGTTCCGACCCCATTCACCTGTCTTATGACACCACCCCCCGCCGCCATGCGCCGTCATATTGCGTCACGATTCGTAACGAAGTGTCATGCGCCTGTCAGGCGAGTGTTACAAATCATTACCGCGAACCACCCCCGCTTGGAGTACAACGGAGAATGTGGCCCCATTTTTTTGAATGGCGCGCAGGCCCTGAGGCGATCCGTGGAACCGATTCTGCTCATCGACGACGATATTGAGTTGTGCGCCATGCTCGAGGACTACCTCGTACGGCACGGCTTCACCGTCACCGCCGAGCACAACGGCCAGCTTGGCCTGCATCGCGCGCTGACCGGCGAATTTTCGATCGTCCTGCTGGACGTGATGCTGCCCGGCCTGGACGGTTTTGAGGTCCTGCGCCGCCTGCGCACCAGCTCCCAGGTCAGCGTGCTGCTGCTCACCGCCCGCGGCGACGATATCGACCGCATCGTCGGCTTAGAGATCGGCGCGGACGACTACCTGCCCAAGCCCTTCAATCCCCGCGAACTGCTGGCCCGCATTCGTGCCATCCTGCGCCGCAGCGCCGCCAGCCGGCCTGCCGCGGCCGCCGCTGGCACCGGCATTCGCCATCTCTCGGTCGGCGGCATCGAACTCGATACCGGCTCCCGCACCGCAACCTGCCTGGGGGTCGAACTGGAGCTGACCAACGTCGAATTCGAACTCCTCGGCGCGCTCATGGGCGCACCCGGTCAGATTCTCACCCGCGAACACCTCACCGAAGTCGTGCTGGAGCGCCAGTTCAACCCCTTCGACCGCAGCCTGGATATGCATGTCAGCCGCCTGCGCCGCAAGCTCGACGACGCCGCTCAGCTCGGCGACCAGATCAAGACCATCCGCTCGGTCGGCTACCAGTTGGCCGTCCCCGCATCGGGATCGCATCCACCTGCCAGTCCAACCGCTTCGGCAACGCGCGAGAGCTGAGAAAAGAGAAGCAGGCCCCGATGCGCAGCACATTCATCAAAATCTTCCTCTCCTTCTGGCTCACTGAGTTCCTCATCATCGTGGCCACCATCTTTATCCTGGCCCACCAGTTTGAATCGACCGAGGTGGCTTACACCTCGCTCTACGCCATGATGGAGTCGAACGCCGAGCGCTCCGTGCAGGCCTATGAATCGGGCGGGTGCAAGGCCATGCTGGCTGTTCCCAACACCTTTCCGCTGGACGTGCCGGGACCAGCCGATCAGCCCGCCATCCTCTTCGATCCCGCCGGAAATCCGCTCTGCCAGCAGGTGGACCAAAAGCTCTACGCGCCGGCCGTCAACCGCATCCGGAAAGACGGCTTCCTGCTCGGCGAGCGCCACGACGCCGGCTATCTCGAAGGCATCCAGGTCAAGGACGCGCAAGGCCGCAAGTTCGCCTATCTCGTCCGCGGCTCCTATCCCAGCCACGTCTATATCCCTTATCGCGAAGAGCTGCCGCGCCTCATCATCAGCCTCATCATCTCCGTGCTGGTCACCTTCGGTATCACCATGCTGATTACGCGCCCGATCGGCTCGTTGCGCGAGGCGGCGCGCAAACTGGCCGCCGGCGACCTGCGCGCGCGCGTCCCCTGGCCCAAAGGCAAGGCCAAGCGCAAGAGCGGCGACGAGCTCTGGGGATTGGTTTACGACTTCAACGAGATGGCCGACCGCATGGAGTCCCTGGTGGACGCGCAGATGCTCCTGCTGCGCGACGTCTCCCACGAACTGCGCTCCCCGCTCGCCCGCCTGAGCGTGGCGCTCGAACTGGCTCGCGAAGAAGCCCAGCCCAGTGCCGACGAAGCCGCCCAGCCCGCCATGCATCCTTCCCTTTTGGAGCAGCTCGACCGCATCGAGCGCGAGACCGGCCGCCTCAATTCGCTGATCGGCCAGCTTCTCAGCCTCTCGCATCTCGAATCCACCACCCGCCTGCCGGACCGCATGCGCGTCTCCTTAGGCGACGTGGTCCAAGAACTGCTGCCGGATATGGACTACGAAGCCCAGCGCCGCAACTGCGGCGTCAGCTTTTCCAATGGAATCCGCAACGGCAGCGAAAAGTCCGAGCCGCAAAATGCGGCAGGGACGGAAGTCCTGGGCAGCCCCGAACTGCTGGGCCGGGCCGTCGAAAACGTCATCCGCAACGCCATCGCCTACACGGCGGAGGGCACATCGGTCGAGATTCAGCTCTATTCCGAGCAGCGGCTAGGCTCCCGCTTCGCCGTGTTGCAAGTTCGCGACCAGGGCCCCGGCGTGCCGGAAGCCGCGTTGAAGTCCATCTTCCGGCCGTTTTACCGGCTGGACCTCTCCCGCCAGCGCTCCACCGGCGGCTACGGCGTAGGCCTGGCCATCACCGAACGCGCCGTCCGCCTGCACGGCGGAGCCGTCACCGCCCGCAACGCCAAAGAAGGCGGCCTGATCGTCGAAATGCGGCTCCCAGTCGCACAGGACGAAGCGTAGCTGCCCAGAATGGCTGCGCACCGCCATCGCCCACGCTACCTCGGCTGCCCGGCGGTCCCAACCCATCGGTGATTGCATCCACGAGAGATTTCGTTGATGGTAGCGCTTTTCTCGGCGCGAATCGTCATTTTGGCCAAGAACCCTTGATGAACGAGTGTGTCGGCTTGTCCCAGTCAGTTCAGGACTCTTGGGCGGATCGCTTCCGAGAAGCCGACTTATCGTTACCAATCCGGTGTCGGTGAGCGCACCGGCGATTTCGCGCCGAGACGTATGGGACGCTCGTGACTCATTCTTATCAGTAGCCTTTGATGAATGCAACGGCGGCCCGACGAAGAAGCGCACGCTCGCAAAATCGAAGAAAACACAGTACACCGACCAGTTTTGCAATAGCCAATGACTTCAATTGCGTAATTTCGCGTGCATGGTTCGTATACCTGTCGTCTGTTCGATTATGAGCTGATCTCAAGGCCGACGGCGATGAGCAGGCCGATGACGATGGTGGCGATGTCGAAAGTGGGGGATCCGAGCATTCACATCAGTAATATCGAGAATGTTGAGTTGGTCCTCCGCGATGGCCTGGTCTCAATTCCGCAAACTGTTGGAGTCCTTAAGAGGACGTTCCGGACTTTATTGAGTCAAACCATCAAGCAGGTAAACTCTCTTTGTCTGTTGGCCCAGTCTTTGAAGGTGAATTATGTCTCTGCTGTTAATCATGCTGCTGTATCCAATGTCTGCGCCGTCCTCAATCTTGGGAACAAATCCATCGCTTTCAGTCAGACAGAATACCAATGTCTTGACTGTCGCGCCGGTTTATCAGCAAACGATGAGCGGAGCGAGTCCGGCGGGACAGGAAGTGCAGGCGTCTTCCCTACAGAGCAGGCTCGACCAGCAGAATCAGCTCTTCAAGGAACAAGCCGCTTCGGATGCAGCTCCGAGTTCCGGAGAGAAGAAGTCTCTACTCGGTGATTTTTCTCTCGCCGCGAGCGCACGACAGGATGTGATCGACCGCGGGTTCCGCACCCGACTCGCCGCCATCTCTTCGGATGGCTTTCCTGAACAGGATCGAATCTCGCACGAGTTGATGCTGCGGGAGTTGGATCAACGGATGACCGACTACTCTCTTAAGACCTACGAGATGCCACTCACGCAGTTCAGAGGCATTCACACAGATCTTGCGGACATCCCTCGATCGCTGCCATTCCACTCGGTCAAAGATTATGAGGATTACATCACGCAACTGCATGAGATGCCGCAGGCCTTTGAGCAGACGGTTGAGGTATTGAAACAGGGAGAAAAGGACGGGTTGATGCCGGTGCGCTTCCTGCTTGAGCAGATACCCGCTCAGTGCGAAGGGATCATTGCTGAAGACCCGTTCCTCTTACCGACGACGAAGTTTCCATCGTCGATCTCGGCGGCAGATCAGAAGCGGCTCACCGGTGAGATTGTCAGTGCAGCGAATACCGAGGTGTTGCCGGCGTACAAACATTTTGCTGCTTTTGTTGCGAACGACTACGCGCCGCATGGGCGCACAGCGATTGGCCTGAGTAGCCTTCCTGATGGAGCACGACGCTACCAAAACGCTATTCACGAAGAGACCACGACGGATATGACCCCAGCTGAGATTCACGCGCTCGGGCTTCGGGAAATTGCTCGCATCAACGGTCTCCTGACCGACCTTGCTCATAAGGCGGGATATCCCGATCTGAAAAGCTTTCGGGCGGCGATCAACAGCGATACCAAGTACATCCCGACGTCAGCCGACCAGATCGTCGAAGACTTCAGGCATTACGTTAACCAGATGGAACCCCGCCTGCCTGAGCTTTTTCTGGACTATCCCAAGACAAAGCTGGTGGTTGAAGCGATACCCGCATCTCAGCCCCAAATGGGTACGCATCACGTCGATGGAAGCGCAGACGGAAGCACCCCGGGCCGCGTCGTCGTGGCCACTTCCAATTACGCCCACCGACGGCTTATCAGCGATGAAACTCAGGCTTATCACGAAGGCATACCAGGACATGAACTGCAGGTAACCATTGAACAGCATCTGAAGGGCCTACCTGCATTTCGATCGCAGATTCGGAACAATGCCTATATCGAGGGTTGGGCCGTGTACGCGGAAGCGCTCGGCAAAGAGATCGGATTCTTTCAGGACCCGGCCTCGGATTACGGCCGATTGAACCTCGAACTCTTGAGGGCTGTTCGCTTTGTTGTAGATACGGGCAT
>Ga0116231_10014206_pt1 | contig 10802 bp, 8 predicted proteins | sample S1TSphgellanicum_2_FD_89695 | JGI IMG/M metagenome (GOLD analysis project Ga0116231, IMG submission 89695) | Host-associated microbial communities from peat moss isolated from Minnesota, USA - S1T2_Fd - Sphagnum magellanicum MG | ecosystem: Host-associated > Plants > Peat moss > Unclassified... | reverse complement strand
GTATTATAAACAATATAAATACATCCTCGTCCTCTCCCCCCACCCCCCCCCCCTTCCCAAAAAAACAATTTGGGGTGTATCCTAGAAAAAATCTACCTATTCAAAGTTCTTTTTTTTTATAAATGGGGTTAATAAGTGAATGCAACTTGTAGTCTTGGCTAATAAAAGGCATAGTTGACCCAAAAAAGGCATCCCAACCACCCCCAAAGTTAAAAACCTTATAAATGATGGTTCGCAAGAACATTCCATTTGAGCTCAATGTGAATTGAAAATAGCAATCTCCCATGGAGATATCAAGCGCCGTTCACTTTGGCTGGGGCTCTCACAAGGGACAAAGGGGGAGGGGCTGCAGCCAATCAGGAATAACCAAATCAAAAAATAAAACCCAATTATTTTATATAAGCAAGATGTGAAGACATGTTGCATGTCTTTAAGCCTTCTCTCTTACACCTTTAAAATTACAAGGCTTAATGTTAATGTCCCTTAACCTACAAGTCCTAGGCTCACTATATCCTACAAGTCCTAAGCTTTAATTTCTTAGGATTGGAAAAGCATCAAGGCCTGGACCTTGAAATCTTCTTGTCCTAGGCCCTCAAACCTTATGGTCCTAAGCTTTTAAAAACATTTTGTCCTAGGTCACCAAGTCCGTCCTAAGGTGTGCAGATTTGTGTCTCAAGGACCAGGTCCTTCCTAAGGTGCAGATTTGTGTCTCCAGGACCAGGTCCTTGCCTTTGGAGAGGACAATACAATCTATTTGTCTTCAGGTCCCACTCTAGGACACAGTGATCACTCTAAGACAAATGACCAGTATGGTTGCTTTTGTATTCCGTACACTCTATTAAAAAAAAGCCATCAAACATATAAAGATTCTTCATCTTTCTTCCATATGCAGGTGTAGATTTATTCCGCAAACTGTCATCACCATTCATTAACCCCAAAACAAACCCAAAAAATGCACCACAAATTCTGAAAGCATTGAGAGAGCATAATTCACAACTTCAGAGTCATGACAATCAGGATCCTCCAGTTGCAGTGTTTTTTTTTCCTTTGATGAATTTTCACTTTTTCAACCTGAAAAATATGATCTTGACACATAAAAAGAAATTTTGTGCAAAAATGTCATACTTCGCCAAATTTTGAGAAACTAATCACAAAATTTCAACAATAGGTAGCCAAAATATACAAGGATTATTATTATTTGTTATTTTCATATCTGGTCACATGTGAAGGCACATAGGCCCTTCAAATTAAGGCCTGTTCAAATAGATTAGGGTGCTGTATTTTGTAGCGCTGAGTTGAACTCTACTAGTGTAGCTGGTAACGTAAATTAGCTATAAGAAGGACACAATTTGAAGACCAGATTCATCCAGCTGCTGAAGCCTTACGGTTTAGCAAGCTCCAAACTAGAGGCAGTGCTGCACTGCGTGAAGCTGCACCAAATTTTGATATCATATTACACTAGTCATCAGTGGTATTCTGAATGTGTGTTTAATTTACTCTGATCCATAGCCGCTGCAACTGCCTGTCGAATCTCAAGGAGACGCTTGAGAGAGATCTGAGCTGACAAAGATATCACTCTAGTACAAGTTAATTGCATTGGCAGTGACCCATTTAGAGAAGCTTGTGTTCATCTGCTGCATTGAAGTTGTAGTAGTGACGAAAGGCATCATTGGCTGGAGCCACCGGCCAGAATGGCAACGTTAGCAAGTATTCCAGTAGCTACATTCAGCTGGAGTCTAGAGGGTTTTTTCTTGCTTGGTTTGGTAGGACTTCTCACAATAGCTGCATCAATCTTCCTGTTTTCCAGGAAGACGTTTGATAGCCAACTACCTCCTGGACCAACGGCATGGCCTATAATTGGCAATCTTCATCAGCTAGGTCCAAAGAACCCACACCACATTTTGTGGGAGATGTCCAAGAAGTATGGTCCTGTGATGCGTCTTTGGTTGGGAAGTCATCCTCTGGTAGTCGTCTCATCGGCGCAGGCTGCAGCAGAGTTTGTGAAGGTGCAAGATAAGGCTTGGGGAGGTCGACCTCCTTCCATAGCTGGAGAGATTTTCAGCTACAACTACAGAAATGTCGTGTGGGCACCTTACGGTAACTATTGGCGTCATGTGCGTAAAATCTGCACCTTGGAGCTTTTGTCTGCCAAGCGCATTGAGACATTCCGAGCTCCTAGAGCCGAGGAGCTGAGCCAAATGATTAAGACAATGTTCCAAGATGGTGAGAAAGGCGAGGCTGTCGATCTTCAGGTGAAGCTCGCCCATCTCTCTAGCAATAACATCACTCGGATGTTGCTCAACAAGAGGTACGCATAATCCTGATTCCTAACCTCCATGAGATCAATAATCTATCATGAAAAAAATTGATCATTTTTCCAGCTGACGATCATCAGATCAAACCCATCATCTTTTTATATGATTATATAAAAACACGATTTCTGTTGTGAGAGCATCTCCAGCGGTGCTCAGAATGTGACCTTGCAAGAATATTTCTCATATCAAAGTTCAGTTATTTACTTATTTTCCAACCCCGCTCATAAAACTAAAACTGGGACTGCAAATAGGTGCCAGACTACTAATAGCAAACCACCTGGACAAATTATTAAGATTGGACAAAACAGGGAGGGAGCAGCAATCAGATCATATTTGTTACACTCTTCTCTGGCAGGTGTTAGGCTTTAATCATGTCCTTTTATCAGCTTCAGCAAAGAGTGCAAAAATGCTGACCCAAACCAATTTGCTGAGCCAAACCGGCATGTTTTGACTTTTCTTCATCCAGCTTTAATTTTCAGGGTCACATACTCATCACCGGTGGAGTTGCCCTCACAAATGTTCAATGCTGCAAATGCTTATCCGGCCTATCTAACTAGGTTCAAAATTAATGTTGGTGTTTGAAAAAAAAATTGTAGGTTTTTTGATGCGGACACAGCGGGTGAAGAGGATGCACATAAATTCACGGAGCTCATCTTTGAAGTGTTTTCTATATCGTTAACGTTGCTGATCGGTGATTTCATTCCCTGGTTGAAGTGGGTCACGACTGTGTCGGGTTTCAAGGCTCGAATCAAGAAGGCCAAAGGTGGCCTTGACTCCTTTCTGCAAACCTTTCTGGAAATCAAGAAATCCAAACTCTTGCAGCAGCAGATCCAGAAGAAACCTCAGGCCAGTGGGACAAATGAGGAGGAGCATGCTGATGAACAACAGCAGTTTGATGAGAATGCAGAAGAGGATTTTGTGGGCGTGTTGATGGCACAACCTTCTGAAGATGGGACCGGACGTCTCGCAGAGGATTCCGTGAAAGCTGTTATTCAGGTAATCTAATTCTTGTCTTTAAAACACAAAAACTAAACAATTGATTACCCAAGTACATTGGCAGCTTCCATACATTTCTGTCTGTTGAATAATCAATCAATTTTGAAACTTTCATTGCAATTATTCTTCAAGATTCCATATGTTTCCTTCACAAAATTTTGTTGTTTGAAAATTTCAACATTTCTGAAAATAATACAGTAGTCTCAAAGCTGCCAAGGTAGTAGGATATATGTTATTTCTAGCTTTTAAAGATGTTGAATCTAGATGTAAAGAATTTTTCAAATTTTCTCCATGCATTTTCAGTCGCCTCCCTCGACAGAATTAATGTCCCGTTAAAATACAAGTAAATCTTCCGTTTGTGGACGATCTAATTTGATTAGGAAAGGACTAAGCTCCACTTTTGCAAGGTTCCTAAAAGTTGAAATGTTCTTTGCCGAAAGGTAAGGAACATTTTTGAGGCTCTTATTCGGTTTTAGCTCCCAGCCTCAGACTATCGCCCTCAGTTCGGCCCTCAAACCCACGAGGAGCCACAAAAATGTTTTTTTGATACATGTGATTGAATTGGGTATTCTGCCAACGACAATTTAATGAAGTGAGGGCAGAATACCCAATTTATTAAACAATCTTTATGAAGGATATAAAGTGAGCGTTCCGTACTAGGGGCCTCACACGTTCTCACCCCTTCTGTTCACTTGAGCTTGTGAAATAGTGGCTGAGAACTTGTTGAGCCTTTTAGTGTGGGTGCCTTACTTTACAAGTACCCAAGTTGTCATGTACACTATTCCAGCACTATGTCAGTTGTTTGCATGTTTAGTGGAGTAAGTTGACTTTCAGAAAGCATGGAGAGTGAGAACAACCGGTTACACTTTGAAACAGACCCTAGTCAAACCTGTTACGACCGCCAGAATGATGGCTTCCCTAGTGGCCTGGCACATACCCAAGTGGAACAGGCCCTACCCGGCTCCTTCCATACTACATTAAAGTCCAGGCACCACGCTTCGGGTCATTTTTCGTCCTTAAATTGTGTGGTATGTGCCTAAGTGTAAGATTTGGCCTGGATGATGACTGAGTCAGCCACCCTTTTATTTCCAAAATCTCCTGCCTTACACGTCAGAGAGTGGACTGAATGGTGACATCATGTTATTTGGGTGCGAGGTTTGCAGGATCTGCTTCTGGCCGGAACTGACACCTCGGCTCTTACAGTGGAATGGGGACTTGCTGAACTTGTACGAAATCCAGTTGTCATGAAAAAATTGCAAAATGAACTTGACACTGTTGTCGGTAAAGATCGAATTGTCACGGAGACCGACCTCCCAAACCTGCCATACCTACAAGCTGTGACCAAAGAAGTGTTTCGTTTGCACCCAACCACACCCATAGGTATTCCTCATGAGTCCATGGAACCGACAACAGTCCTTGGATTCAAGTTTCCTACCAAAACAAGATTGTTTCTGAATCTCTATGCAATTCACCGGGACCCAATGATGTGGGAATTGCCCTTGGAATTTGACCCAGAAAGATTTGTCAAGAATCCTGAAATCGATGTTCGAGGGAAACATCTCCAGTTGATGCCCTTTGGAACTGGCCGGCGTATGTGCCCTGGAATGCCATTGGCTGTTGTGTTCGTGCAAATGGGTTTGGCCCGCCTTGCACACAGCTTTGATTTTACTTTACCGGGAGGAGAGGATCCCCTGAAATTAGACATGACAGAAACTTTTGGCCTTAGCACACCTCGTGTTCATCCCTTGGTTGTGCACCCCAAGCCACGACTTCCCAAACATCTTTACTTATAGTTCCACATAAGTCTTGCATGAACCCTTTCCCAAAAATTACGTGGAGTATTGGAAACAGCATTTAGGCAACATGAAACCTCCTTAATAGATTATGACTATACAAGTAACGACTTGGTCAAGAATAATATATATGTTTGAAGTGTTTCCGCCAATAAACAGATACAAATAAATAAAAATCTCTTATGAAATCATGCATGGTTATAATATGGAAAACCAAATGCATCATTGTAAATGCCATTTGTATATTGGGTGTTTGCATGGTACAATGGACACAAATTGAGTCAAAAAGGGTGGTGTTACAAATACACAACTAACATATCACTTTGCACATATGGTTTTTTATGTATGAAATATTATGGTCCACTGATGTAAAATCGACAGCCCAACTTGAGTTGATGGGCTATCATTGTAGTGTCTTTAATTGACATAAAATTTCATTGCATGATGAAGTGTGACAAATCGGTCACACTTAATATTCATGATTCATAAATGTGCACCAATCAGTTGACATGTATTATTGGGCGCCAATGAACTTAAGCCAATAATGAAAAGTGTGGTTTACATCAAAACTGTGACCTAAAGGCTCAATCTCATTTCCCACTATAGCTAGAAGGACAAGTGTCAACACCTAAAGCCTTTTCAAAATTGTTTCATGTAGGTTGCAAAAGATCATCTCTCTAAATTTGGCCCTTATCTTTGGTTAGTCACTTGCGTCCTTGAGCTTCGTCGTTGAAGACATGGTTATAGTAGTTTGATTCGTGTGAACTTTGAAGTTTTGTAGACTAACCATAGTACTTGAGTTCCTTTTTTTTCTTATGACACGAATGAGGTGTGTAGAAATGAAGTCAAAAAACAATGAACAACACTCAACAAAAGAGGGTGGTTTTGAAAGTGATGACACCACCCTAAACACAAAACCACAAAAGTTGATTAATGCAAAGAACAAAGACATTCTATAGGAGCTTGAGTATAGGATGGAATGATTGAAAAAACCCCCTCCTAAGAGGGATTTCACCTACTTCATGAAGATAGGCTTGCATGGTGCAGGTACTAATCCTCATAAAATGAAGGCGGGAAGAGATGTTCCACAAAAAAAACTTGTGGAGGTTTTCAAGAGGGGTACTCCTTGTTAGAGATACATTTTTACACCCTAATTAAATCATACATGTGTAAAATGCATCACTTCTGGATTCTTGCCCTTCTCCATTGCTACAAATACCACATACCCATAACAATAAGGGCATACAAATTATGTGTTAAACTATATGTATTCAATAGTTATTTGGGTGGAATTTTGCCCATACATGCAAATATATTTATCTTGAAAGATACAATGTTGTGCTTGCACACAAAAATTCATACACACACATATAAATAAACACACCCCACAAACATGCGCAAATGTTTCCCTTGTTTATTATTCCCAAAATAATGTAATGAAATATTTTCATATTATATATATTGTGTAGAAAAACACATCAATTTCCATGGCCTTCAAATTCTAATATTGCATGGCTACATTATTTTCCACTACCCCTAATCTTCTCCTTGCTCTCCTATTTTATTTTATTTTCTCCTTTTTGCCTTCTCTTTGTATTCTATTAGGTTTTCTTTTTCCACCCCTAAAAAGCCCCTTCCATAGCCTTCCTAAAATTCTCTTATCTTTGCACCAATATGCCCTTTAGTAGTTCCATGAAATAGTTATAACCACCTATTCATCATGTCAACACAATCATATTACAAGTTATATTGACTCACTAAATTGTCATGACAAATTTATGATATATAACATTATTATCTATTGGCTATTTTGAAAGACTTCATGGGCTCTTCTTTCCATGAATATTAATTTATTGTTATGCCATAAACATTATTTCCCTAACATTCCTCAGTTAGGGTTTCCATATACCAAATGTCACAAACCCAAAATCAAAACCAAAGTCGAGGAAATTTGGCCCACGTGTTATGGAAAGTCAAAGATGCCTTACATAAAGCTGATAATGAAGGAGTCTGTGCTTGGCATTGTTGTAAAGAAATTGGGGAAGGTTGTCAATTGGGCTACATTTGTTGAGGAGACTAATACTAACCAACGATCCAAGTTCTTCAAACAAATGGAGAAGCTGGAGTTACAAAGGAAAGAATTGAAAGGTGTGAAATCTATGCAAGTGAAATGCAACTCCCATCTCAAAGGTGATTTTGCAGTGAAAGTTTCAAAATCCAAGATCGTTGAGATGTCACATGTAGCTGAAAAAGCTCCAATCTCTAATGATTGGAATGTGAAATTTGGGATTGAGGTGCACCAAATGTTGCAACTTGCATCAATGGAACTAAAAACCTCCAAGATACAAGTTGACCATGTTGTGAAAGAAAAGCAACGACTCCTTGATCAACATTACACTGCTTGGATGTTGTTGGAGTCAATGCAAGCATCTTTGCTTGAAAAATTAGAAGAGTAGCAATTAAAATCGGTTGGTAGTTTGAATCTTGTAGTTCCTAAAGGGGACTTTGTGCCCAAGGACTCTATCAATCATGCCAAACTAGGTAAGGAAGTCCCCTTGTCACAAAACCAAAAAATCAAGAAAATTTGAAGTTGGAATCAAATGTTATACTATCTCAGAGGATGTAGGAGCAAATTTTAAAGAATTTCTACATCAAACATGAAGTTCAATTTTTAAAAGTGGGAGCTAAACTAGATGTCAAGGAGGTTGAGATAAAAGAAATGGAACAAAGGAGGACATTCTATGAGTTACAATATTTTTCTTTGGGGGAACATCACATTGCTCTTATGAAGAAAGGTATTGGATTAACCCAACACCCCCATCCATTTTGTAATCAGGATGTGCGGCTTGAGAATGGGCCTAATTTCATCAAAATCTCACCTTGTGTTATTTGTTTATGTGGATTCCCACATAATGACATTGTTGTGTCTATATGTAGACACTTGTACCATCCTTGGTGTGCATTGATCCATTTCAGACATAGTAGCCAATTCACAAATTCAAATTACAAAACTATCATGTCACTTGAATGGTCTAAAAGCCTTGAATATAAAGAATTTGGCAAGGACATGTACGAGAAGGAAGTCTTAAAAGGTTGGGAAGAGGCACATTTGTATCAAACTCAATTTGAGGAGGCAAGCAACAATGGCATACCACCCTAATTGGTGGGTTGCATTTTTCTTACATTTCATTTCTAATCTTCCAATTCTATTGTTATTTAGATTGTCACGCATGTTGTTTTCTGATAACATACAAATTGATATTATTAGTTTTTTGTATTCAATGCATGTCTAGCAACTTACTACAAATTAGTTTTCTTGTTGAATTGAAACAATTTTTAAACCATGGCAAAAAAAGTTTGATTACTTAATGCACCAGCTTAATCCTTTGTATATCATGGAATTTTTATGTATGTATATCAGATGTAGTATTTTCACCATTTTTGTACCATGAACTTTATGTATTTAATGCACTTGTGAATACAATTGTAAAATTGTATTTGAATCTAGACAATCCACTTAATGTAAATATTGGACTAACTTATTTCTTTTTGTACCATGGTAGTTTTTGTAGGTCTCATGCACAATTTCATTGTTTATGTATGCAATCATTTCATTTTATGTACTTGACAGACTAGTTGATCTTTTTTTTTGTACCAAGAAATTTTTGTTTATGTAATTCATGCACTAACTTCATTGTTGTTGTATGTTCACAAAGTAGTTTTTATGTATGATGCACTATTCATTTTAGTTTTTGCAGATTTGATGGACTTCAAGTACATTGTTTTTGTATAATGTATATTATCAAAGGAATCATGTTTTTTTTTTCAAATTGTTTTTGTACAATATATGCAACATGAAGGACTAGTTATGATTGTTGTTCAAGCTACTTGAACCTTGTTGGTTTTATAGGTTTCTAATGCAAAAGTATGGGCATTTTTGGGTTACCATAATCCTAGTATCAAAATTTGCATGTTGTGATGTTTCAAACTGTCTTTTTGCAAAAATAATTTCTTGTCATATGTATATGAAATCTACCCTACAATTTATAATATTTTTCATATTAATGACATGTTATAATGTATGTTTTATATTTTGTATCTACTTGTCAATTTTTTTGTTAATAACCTTGATCACAACTATATTGATTAAACAAATGTTTAATAAAGGTTTGCTTTATTTTTCAACTCTATGACTACCTTCCAAATTCTAATTTTTACAATATGCCTTTTCTGTAATTATATTGGTTTTATCTAATTATTGTTATAAATTATTGATTAATGCATGCAAGATCTTCTTTGAAAGCCTTTGTTGGCCATCTTCTACATGCATGAGAACTTTTAATGTGGGACAAACTAAACAAGCAAAAGAAAATGCAACAAATGAGAAAAAAAGCGCAGCTTCTTGCGATACATCTAACCCATCTCTTGAATGCAACCATGAAGACAAGGTGTGTCCAACAAGCCATATTGATTAAAAAGTTACTGCCAAATGTTGAAGGGGATATTGGAACTAATATTGTAGAGGTGAAAGGGGTTGCATTGGGGTTAGTGGGTTATGAGACAAGTTAGAATAGTGAATGTTTCGATCAAGAGAAGATTATTTCTAACAATAGCTCAAGGGAAAACTTACCTTACACCTAGCCCTAGTGGACATAGCCCATTACATTTTAATGGAAATGAACCCTTAAAGAATAAATGAAGAAAACTTGTTTCATCCATTTATGATGAAAAATGGCCAACAAGTTTTAAACCATCTAAAGAGTAGAAGTATACTAAGGCCAGTGTTGAAAATGTTACAAACATTGTCAATGAAAGAGTGAATTGTACAAATCCAAGTTGTTAATTTAGAAAAAGGGGGTTATTTGTAAGGACATGAATCATACTATCTTGCCACAAAAGGACATGTCTAAATCAAGACCTATGGATGGAGTTAAGGTTTTTAACTCATCAACTAACTGTTGCTGAAGATGAAAATCATTCATGGAAGTTTGAACCAAGGATCACATGAAGGTCTCTTACCTCTTTGGAGACTAGGACTTTAAAATGTAGGGCAAATAAGAAGAAGCCACCTAGCAACAAGGCACAAGCAAGGTGTTCAAAAAAGGTGAAGAAATAATTATGGTTTTAATGTGGTAGAATCTGTGATGTGTAGGATTTTTGGCTGCAGTTTGCTCATGTACGGGCATTGAAATGTGGCTATGCCCAAGCCTTCCAGAAGTATTAGCATTGTGGGCTAATACATGTACACCACAACTTTTTCTTCCACATTTGGTTTCTACCAATCTCAAGCTATACCTTGTTTCTATGTGTGCATTATGTTTTCTTAAAGTCATAGTGAGGTTAATACCCCATTGTGGATTAATGTAGTGGTTTCATCAAAATGAAGACCAACATGATTATTGCCTAGGGTGAAAGCATGAATAGGTGGACAATTTGGACTATCACTTGTAATTTTCCTGGATTACATACAAACATAAAATTTAAAGCCATATCCAAATTAGCATTATAAATTTTTTAATTATTCATGTTGGCATAGACTTTAATGGGAATCATCACAAAAAAATTGGATGAATTATAAGAAGATTATGGACTCATAATGGACTTTTGAAATGACAACACTATGTTTGTCGCACAAAAATAAAATAAAATGTGGATTCAAAAAAAATGTCAAAGTAGTGTCAAAAAAAAAAAAAAAATT
>Ga0116231_10014203_pt1 | contig 10805 bp, 12 predicted proteins | sample S1TSphgellanicum_2_FD_89695 | JGI IMG/M metagenome (GOLD analysis project Ga0116231, IMG submission 89695) | Host-associated microbial communities from peat moss isolated from Minnesota, USA - S1T2_Fd - Sphagnum magellanicum MG | ecosystem: Host-associated > Plants > Peat moss > Unclassified... | reverse complement strand
CGCATCGAGAGCGTGATGGCGGATGCCAAGCGCATGTTTCCGAATCTGGATTGGTTCAGCGCGGTGTCCTATAGCGCCATGGGCGTTCCTGTCGGCATGTTCACGCCGTTGTTCGTCATAGCGCGTACCAGCGGCTGGGCCGCGCATGTCATCGAGCAGCGGGCCGATGGCAAAATCATCCGGCCTTCGGCGAACTATATCGGCCCCGAGGATTTGCAATTTGTTCCGCTGAAGGAGCGCGCAGCATGACCTATCTCATCGGTGCGCAAGCCCCCGATCAACCGGCCGGGCAGCGCCTGCGTGCTCTGCTCGCACGCGGCAAGATCCTGCAAATGCCTGGCGCGCACAACGGACTTGCGGCCCTGCAGGCAAAGGCCGCGGGGTTCGAGGCGCTCTATCTCTCCGGTGCGGCCATGAGTGCCAGCATGGGTCTGCCCGATCTCGGCGTCATTACCGTCGATGAAGTGGCGTTCTTCATCCGCCAGGTGGCGCGTGCCGGATTGCCTGTCCTGGTCGATGGCGACACGGGCTATGGCGAGGCGCTGAACGTCATGCACATGGTCCGCACTTTCGAGGATGCGGGGGCTGCCGCGGTGCATCTGGAAGATCAGATGCTGCCGAAGAAATGCGGCCATTTGAACGACAAGCGTCTCGTCGCGCCTTCCGACATGGCGGCGAAGGTGGCGGCCGCGGCGAAAGCGCGACGCAACCTGGTCATCATGGCGCGCACGGATGCGGCTGCCAGCGAAGGGCTCGATGCAGCTATTGCGCGGGCAAAACTTTATGTCGAAGCAGGCGCAGACTTGATCTTTCCGGAGGCTCTGCATACGGCCGACATGTTCAAGTCCTTCGCGCAAGCACTGCCCGGCGTACCGCTGCTCGCGAACATGACCGAGTTCGGCCGCACGCCCTTCTTTACCGCGGCCGAGTTCGAGGCCATGGGCTACAGCATGGTGATCTGGCCGGTCTCCGCCTTGCGCGCCGCCAACAAGGCACAGGCCGAGCTTTATGCCGCCATCGTGCGCGACGGCGGCACCCAGGGCATGCTGGACCGCATGCAAACCCGCGTTGAGCTGTATGCAACTATCGATTACGCCGGCTATGAATCCCTCGATGCGTCGATCGTGGCCAGCGTGGCGCCGGTGGGCATGCCGCAATGATGAGCTCGCCCTGGCTAAACCCATAGTGCGTAGCCCGCATGAAGCGAAGCGGAATGCGGGGACAGGGGCCGGAGGAGCATTACTGCCTCAGGCCGACGTGGCGACCCCGCATTCCGCTTCGCTGCATGACGTGCTGCGGCCTGTGCTGATCAAATAAAATCCCTCCGAGGGAATCTCAGGCAATCACGCTCTAAACCCCGAGTTTGAGCAGCTGCTGCGCCATCGTGCCAGGCGCCATCTGATCATCCAGAACCGTAACGAACGACCCGTCCGGCCCCATGACGTAAATCACCGAACTATGATCCATGGCGTAATCGCCGCCTTCCAGCACATGCTTTTGCGCATAGACGCGATATTCGCGCTCGGCCGTGCCAATGGCGGCCGTGCTGCCGGTCAGGCCCACGAATTCGGGGCCAAACGCGCGCGCATAGGCGCCAACCACGGAAGGCGTGTCACGCTCCGGATCTACCGTAATGAACACCGGAACGATGCGAGCCCGCGCCGCCGGCGGAAGCCTGTCCATGGCAGCCCCCATCGCCGCCAGCGTCGTCGGGCACACATCCGGGCAATGCGTGTAGCCGAAATACATGAGCATGAATTTGCCGCGAAAATCCCGGTCCGTCACGCTCTTGCCGGCTCCATCCACCAGGCTGAACGGCCCACCGACCGTCAGCCCCTGCACGCCCGGGGCGGCGTGCGGCCGTACTATCAGCACCAGAACACCGAGTGCCAGCACGACGCCGATACCAGCCACAACAGAACGCTTCACATACATCGACCCACAGACCTCCACGAAAGAAAGCACGGCTTTTTTGCTAAAAAGAAGCAAAAAACATCGACAGATTAACTGGTGTTTCCCAACGCGGACGGTGGTGGCGATTCGCGAAGCTGATCGGAGGATGAGGGGGCGGACAGGGCGGGAGGCGGCCGCGCGGGGCCGCCCTCCTGCGCTATGTGGTTGTACACCGTCTGCACCGGCGTCGCGATGCGAATGCCCAATTCGCGGAAGCGAATATTCATGCGCCGGTTGAACTCCCGCTGCACCGCCCAGCGGCCGCCATCCGTGCACACGATCTGGCCGACAATCGTCACCACCCCGGCATCCACCTTATCGACCCCCCACAACTGAAAATCACTGCGCATCATGTCCGAAAAACGATGGTCCGCGCGCATCCCGCGCGCAATCTCGCCCAGAACATCGCTGACATGATCTGTATCTTCGGTTAAAGGCACATTTACCGTCACCGCCGCATTGCCAATGCCGCGGTTCACGTTCGTCACCGTCGAGACCGAACTGAACGGAATGATGTGCACCGACCCGTCACCCGCCCGCAGCCGCATGGTGCGTATGGACAAATTCTCCACCGACCCCGACAGCCCCGCCACCGTCACGAAATCGCCCACCTGCATGGCATTTTCCAAAAGCAGGAAAATGCCGGTGATAAAATCCTGCACCAGTTTTTGTGACCCGAAACCGATGGCCACACCTAAAATGCCTGCACCCGCCAGCAGCGGGGCGATATTCACCCCGATTTCGGATAAAGCCGTCAGCCCGAACACGGCCACCAGCGTGCTCAGCAGCAGCGTGCGCAAAATCGGCAGCAGCGTGCGCAGCCGGGCGGTTTTCACCATCTGCCCCTCGCGCGACAGATGCGCGAGCTGCCGGTCGAGCATGGCGTTGGCCACCTCCCACACCGAAACCGCAACCAGCGCCGCCACCAGGATCGTCACGCATGTCGAAACCAGGCGGCTGCCCAGCGCATTGGCGCGGAACCAGGCCAGCGTGTTCAGCCCCCAGGCCTGCAGCAAAGCCAGCCCCGTGATCATGAACAGCAGCCCGGTAACAGCTCCCCGCAGCACCGGATAATACCGGTTCGCCCGCGCCTCGAGTCCCGGATAGCGGGCAGAAAAGTCGGGCGAAATCTTGAACGCGCGGTCCAGCCCGCCGAGGATCAGGATGCCCGCCAGCCGGGCGATGATCAGCACCCCGCAACTGATCAGGAACAAATGCCAGATGCGCAAATACCCGTGCCGCACCTCGGCCGCCCACACCATCCACAGCCCGACGATGTAGAAAATGGCAATCAGATGCCACACCGCCGCCAGCCGGTGCCGCACCTGCGCGCCCACCCCGCGCCGCCCCTCGGGGCCGCGGATCAGGGCGGCGACCGGCGCGCGGCATTGCAGGACGATGATAACCAGGAACAGATGCACCAGCAGGAAGATCGCCTTCATGAACGCATCCTCGGCGCCCAACGGCAGGCCGAACAGCACGCCAATCTGGCTGGCCGCGAAGCCGAAGGCGCCGACGGCGAAAATCCGCCTCACCCATACCACCGCGTAGGCCGCCGCCTGGTCGGTCAGGTGGAACAGCCGCAGGCTCGGCGCATCGGGCGAGACGAACGCGCGCGTCACCGATGTGGCAAGCCGGCACACCGCATAGGCCCCCACCGCGGCCTGCAGCACATCCTGTATGCCGGGCGCCGCGAACAGCATGCCCGCGTAGGCGGAGGCCATGAACATGCCCAGCGGCACCAGGTCCAGCACGAAGCGCATGAGCACGAACGGCAGGCGCCTGACCGTACGCAATGTCCTGCTGAAACGCCGCCGCTGGATCACATGTTCGACATGCTCGGCCTGATCCTCATCCACCCCGTGATCGAGGCCGGCGTCCTCGGAGGGCAGCGGCTCGCTGGGCGGCGTCGCCGGCCCGTGCGCGGCCAGCACCCGCATCGGCCGGCGCAGCAGCCGGTAGGTGCCGAATTCCACCAGGCCGGCGGCCAGGAGCACCGCCGCCAGCCGCCAGCCGGCATCCAGCGCCCGTGCCCGCAGCACCGGATTCTGCACCGTCGAGACGGTAAAACGCCACACTGACGGCAGATCGCCCAGCACCCGGCCGAAAGCCGCAAGCTGGCCGGACAGGCCTGAAAGCCATCCCGTCCCCTCCGATATGAGCTGTGCGCCGACGCTGTTCGGCGCCAGCGGCACGGCCACCGAAGGCTTCGGCGCCTCGGCCGGGGCGGCCGCCTTGGTGGCCTTGACCATCGTCTCCAGCGTGGCGCTGAACGCGGCGCGCCTGGCCGGATCGTTCAGCACGTCCAGCACCAGCTGCGCCTCCTGCGGCGTCAGTTTTGGCGGCGGCACCGCGGCCGGCGCCGGCGCGGCCACCGCGGCGGCGAGGCCCGCGAGGCCCTGGGCATGGGCGTGCGCACCCATGACGAGGAAGAGTGCGCAAAGGAGCCGCCCGAGCATGCAGGGCCTGCAACACCGGCTGACCCGCCCTGTCAACATCCGCCAGACGGGGTGCACAGCCGCCCGTGCGCGACTATGTTCGACGAATGTCAACGATCCTCGCAATTCTTCTGGCCCTCGTCATGCTCGCCATCCTCGTTGTGCTCGGCGCCGGCATGTTCGGCCTGGTGCGCGGCAGCGGCGATGCGCGCCGCTCCAACGCACTGATGCGCGCCCGCGTTCTCTTGCAAGGTGTCGCATTGGCGATCATCGCCCTCATTTTGCTGACCCGGAATCATTAGGAGACCAACATGCCCCTGGATATGACGGGAGGCGGCCATAACCGTGCCCGCAACGTGCTCGGCGGCACGCTCGAGGCATGTTCGTTCGACCCGCTCACCGGTTTTTACCGCAATGGCTGCTGCGACACCGGCCCCGGCGACGTCGGCAGCCACACCGTATGCGCCGTGGTCACCGAGGATTTCCTCGCCTTCAGCATGGCCCAGGGCAACGACCTCACCACCCCGCGCCCCGACTACGGTTTTGCCGGCCTCAAGCCGGGCGACCGCTGGTGCGTCTGCGCCCCGCGCTGGCAGGAGGCGTACGCGGCCGGCCATGCGCCCCAGGTCGTTCTGGCCGCGACGCATGAGGGCGCCCTGGTCCATTGCGACATCAAGCATTTGCGGGAGCATTCGGCAGCAGAAATCTGACCCACCCATGCGTAGCATCGAAATCATTCTTCTCTTCATCCCGGTGCTGCTCGCCATCGCCTGGTGGTACGGCATACGCGGCCTGAGCCCGCGCGGGGTTGCCGCGGCGGCGGCCGCGCTGACCACGCTGGCCCTGATCCTCTATGTGTTCGGCACCGGCCGCGCCGTCTCCGGCCGTTACATCCCCGCGCATGTGGTGGACGGCCGCATCATCCCCGGCCACGGCGGGTGAACACGCCGCTTCTCGACAATCCGGCGCTGGCGCCGGTCCTGCGCGCCTTGCCGAACGCGCGCCTGGTCGGCGGCTGCGTGCGCGACATGTTGGCCAATCACGCGGTCGCCGACATCGACCTCGCCACCCCGGAGACGCCCGATCAGGTACTGGCTGCGGTCGAGGCCGCCGGCCTGCGCGCTCTGCCCACCGGCCTGGCGCATGGCACCATCACTGCGCTCTCCGCCGGCCGCGGCTTCGAAATCACCACCCTGCGGCGCGACGTCCGCACCGACGGCCGCCACGCGCAGGTCGCCTGGACCCAGGATTGGCGCGAGGACGCCGCCCGACGCGATTTTACGATCAACGCCATGTCCCTGGATCAGGCAGGCACGCTGCACGACTATTTCGGCGGAGCCACGGACCTTGCCGAGGGCCGCGTCCGCTTCGTCGGTGACGCCGCGGTGCGCATCGCCGAGGATTATTTGCGCATCCTCCGCTTCTTCCGGTTCTTTGCCCGCTACGGGCGGGGTGCGCCTGACGCAGAGGCCGTGCACGCCATCGCCCGCAGCACCGACGGCCTGGCCCGCCTCTCGCCCGAACGCATCTGGAGCGAGCTGAAACGCATACTGTCGATCCCTGACCCGATGCAGGCCATCGTGCTGATGCAGCAACTCGGCGTGCTGCCGGCGGTGCTGCCCGAGGCGGCCGATGCGGCGCGCCTGGGCCGCGTGATCGCCGCTGCGGTCCCGCCTGACCCGATCCTGCGCCTCGCTGCCCTGACAGGCGAGGCATCCGGCGCCGAGGCGCTGGCCGCGCGCCTGCGTTTCTCGACCGCTGAGGGCGACCGTCTGCTCGCCCTGCTGCGCGGCCCGATCCCGCCCAACGCGGCCGATGACGCCACCCTGCGCCGTCTGCTGGCGGACGAGCCGGCGCCGATCCTGGCCGGCCGCCTGATCCTGGCCGGTGCACCGGCCGCGCTGCGCGAACGTCTGCTGGCCCTGAAACCCCCGACATTCCCGCTGGCCGGCCGCGACGTTCTGGCCCTCGGTCTGCCCGCGGGTCCCGCTGTCGGCGACATGCTGGTTCAGGTCAGGCGATGGTGGCTGGACGGCGGCTGCCTCGCCGGGCACGACGCCTGCCTGGAGCAACTCAGGCGCATTGTCGCCCAAGCTGAGTGAGCGTAGCCCCTGGGCTGCCTGCGCGGCATGCGGGCTACGGCCTCAAGACCGGCCTGAATTCAAGGTTGCTGCAATGCGCCGCACGTCGGCGGCCGCCTGGCAGGTGGGGTGGCGGGTGAGCAGCGGGGTCTGGCGGCGGATGGCGTCGCGGACATGGGCATCGCGGCCAATGATTCCGGCAAGGCCGGGGGTGCGGCCGAGGAACTGGCCGCAGGCTCGCGATAGGGTTGTAAAGGTGCGCTCGCCGGCGGCGGGGCTGGCGGCCTGGTTGATCACGAGCCTTGCATCGACGTCGGTGGTGCCGTGCAGCAGCGCCCGGTCGCGCGCGTGCAGCTTGAGCACGGCATAAGCGTCGGTGAGCGCCGTGGGTTCGTCGGTGGCGACCACCAGCAAGATGTTGGCCCAGGCCGCCATGCGGCAGGTCGCCGCCTCCAGCCCGGCGCCGAGATCGAGCAGCACATCCTCGTAGGGCAGGGCGCCGAGGTTGGCCAGCAGCCCGTCGATGGCGACGGGGGCGAGCGAGGCCAGCGCGCCGGAGCCCGAGCGGCCGGCGATGATGTCGAACCCGGCCGGCTCGAAGGTGGCGGCCGCCTGCTCCATGGTGGCGCTGCCGGCGATGACCGCGCCGAGGTCGATTTCCGGCGCGAGGCCGAGCTGGATGTCGATGTTCGCCAGCCCCAGGTCGCCGTCGAACAGCAGCACGCGGCGGCCGAGGTCGGCGAGCGCATGCGCCAGCGTGATGGCGAGCCAGGTTTTGCCCACACCGCCCTTGCCTGACGCGATGGCGATGGTTCGCGGCCCGACCCAGGGGGAGGCCAGCGGTGTCCCGGCAAAGAGGGTGGCGCTGTTGGTCATGCGGCCTGCTCCAAGGATCTGGGCCCGAGCTGAAGCCGCTCGGCCAGAAAGGCGGGGGTAAGAGGGGTGAGCCCGTCGGTGGCGCGTGGGCCGATCCCGGCTTCGGTGAGGGTGAGGGCGCCGGCCACGGCAGCGGTGAGGATGCTGCCGAGCCGTCTTGTCTGGTCCAGGCGCGTGGGCAGCAGCCAGCGCGCGCCGATGTGGGAGAAGGCGGCCGCCTGCTCGGCCGCCTCCAGCGGATCCTGGCCGGCCGGCAGGACCAGCACGAGCTGGCCGTTGCAGCAGCCGGCCAGGCTGAGGAGGAAGTCGAGCTCGCCGGTGTCGAGCGGGTTGGTGCCTGCCGTGTCGATGACCACCGGCGTGCCGTGCTGCCGCCGCTCCAGGGCGCGGACCAGGGTGGCGGGGGTGCTGGCGACGATCAGGCTGAGGCCGAGCAGGCGGGTGTAGGCGGCCAGCTCCTCGGCGGCGCCGGCCCGCCTGCCGTCAGCGGTGATGATTAACGGTTTGGTGCCGCCCATGACCATGCGGGTGACGATGCGGGCGGCGCTGAGTGTCTTGCCGGCGCCGGGGGGGCCGACGAGCAGCATGGGCGGCCCGTCCTCGGCGAGCGGCAGCGGGCCGAAGCGCATCATGTTGGGCAGCGATCCGGCCAGGTCCCAGGGCTGAAGCCGGGCCATGATGGGGCCGGGGATGCCATGGAACTCCAGCGTCAGCGGCGCCGGGGCTTGTGGCGGCGGCTCCGGCTGCGCCTTCGGCTCCATGGCCGCGGTCAGCTCCACCCCCTCGGCGGTGCGCCGTGTGGAGAGGATGAGTGCCTCCTCCCCGAGCTCGGCGCGGACCAGCGCCATGGCCTCGGTGACAGTCGGCGCACGGAAGAGTTTGAGGCGCATGGCCGGCACTGTGGCCGGGCACGGTTACCAGCAGGCTAAGCCTGCGCGCGGAATGCCCGATCCCGTATGGCCCTTGTCATGCTGGCCACACCGTTGCCGCGGTTGGTGGACAGCGCTTCCATCAGCCCCAACTCGCGGAGGAACACGGGGTCGGTGGCCAGCACCTCTTGCGGGGTCCGCCCCGAATAGACACGCAGCAGGAGTGCGACCAGGCCGGCGACGATGGCGGCGTCGGACGCGCCGGCGAAGAGGAGCCTGCCATCGCGCTCGGCGGCCTCCATCCAGACCTGGCTCTGGCAGCCGGGGACGCGGTGGGCGTCGTCCATCCAGGCTTGCGGGAAGGGCGGGAGCTTGCGGCCGAGTTCGATGATGAATTGGTAGCGGTCCATCCAGTCGTCGAAAATCTGTAAATCTTCCGCGATGGCGGCGATGGCGTCCGCCGCGGTGGGCTCGGGCGGATCCAGGAACGGGTCGGTCATGGCCTGCATGTGCGGGCTGGCGGCGGGTGCTGCAATAGGAGCCGTAGAGCGGGCTGCTGTGCGGCCCCCCGCGTCAGCGCTCGAACAGGCTGGCCCAGTTCGGGCCGGTGGGGCGCGGCGGGTCTGTGGCCCTCCGTTCCGGCGGCGGGGTCCAGGACGGTTTGGCGGGATCCGAGGGCGTCGTGGCGGCCGGCGCGGCGGCCGTGGGCCGAAACACGTGGTGGTTTTTGACGGCGGCCACCTTGGTGTGGACCGGCGCGTCGGCGACCGGATTTTGTGGCTCCGCGGGAGGCGTTTGGGCGAACTGTTTGAGAAAGGGCCATTCGGTGGCCGGCGGTTCTTCGTACTGCTCGGGCGCCGGCGGAGGCTTGGGCTTCGGTTCGGGCCTGGGTGGTGCGGCGCGGGGGCGCCGCACCGGTGGAGGGGCGGTGAGCTTCATCTCCAGCCTGATCGACTGGCGGATCACGCCGGTGAGCCGGGCGAAGGTGATGGCCGGGTCAGGGCCCTTGGGTTTTTCGCCGGTCTGCGCCTGCCTGGCCGCCTGGAGTGCCGCGGCTTCCGCCAGTTGCATCGCCAGTTCCGCCATCCGCCGGCACTGGCGCACCTGGCGCTCGGTGCTTTGCTGCAAGGTTTCGGGTTCGGATGTGCTGGCGTTCACGGTGGGCCGCCTTGTGCCGGGGTTGCGAACGTAAGAAGAACATGCGGCGAGGCGCTGGTCAAGCTATTTTTATTTGCCGAAACGATATTGCCGGACGCGCAGGCGTAGCCCGCATCGAGGTTGGGCGATGAGGCGCGGATTGCCACCGTTACGATATCGGTTCAAACTGTCGCTTGCGAATGGCCGCATACCGTTGCCTTGCCCAGACCAATGACGCGCCCGCCGCCGCCTGCTACAGCAGCGCCCGAATCAACGGAGAGGGCGCGCGCGGTTGAAGCAGGTCATGCGCATTGCGGGCGCCAGCATGGGCATCGGCGTCGCCGTGTTCGCGCTCAAGGCCGCGGCCTGGCGGCTGACGGGCTCGGCGGCACTCTACTCCGATGCGCTGGAGACGGTGGTCAACATCGCGGCCTCGGGGCTGGCCTGGTGGGCGCTGGGGGTGGCGGCGCGGCCGGCGGACAGCAACCATCCGTATGGGCATGACAAGGCGGAGTTTCTGGCCGCCGTGGTCGAGGGCGTGCTGATCGTGGTCGCCGCGCTCTCCATCCTGCAGCATGCGTGGCTGACGTTCGCGCATCCACATGCGCTGGCCGCACCCTGGCTTGGGGTGGTGCTGAGCCTGGCCGCAACGGCGGTGAATCTGGGATGGGCGACGTATCTCTTCCGGGTGGCCGCACGGGTGCGGTCGCCGGCGCTGCGGGCGGATGGGCGGCATCTGATGGCCGATGTGGTGACCGGGTGCGGCGTGGTCGCCGGCGTGTCGCTGGTGGTGCTGACCGGGCTTCTGTGGATCGATCCGGTGGTGGCGGCGGCGACGGCAGCCTACGTGCTGTGGTCGGGCATGCATCTGATCGGCGAGTCGGTGGGCGGGCTGATGGACATGGCGCCAACCGACGGCACCCTGGAGCGCATCATGGCGGTGGTGAAGGCCGAGGGGAAGGGCGCCATCGAGGCGCATGAGCTGCGCACGCGGCAGGCCGGGCGGCTGACCTTCCTGCAATTCCACCTGGTGGTGCCCGGGGACATGCGCGTGGATGAAGCGCATGACATCTGCGACCGGATCGAGGCGGCGCTCAACGCAGAGATGGCGCATCTGGTAGTGAACATCCATGTCGAGCCCGAGCACAAGGCCAAGCATGAGGGCGCGCTGATCCTGTGATGCTCGTGCTCGTCTTCTGGCTGGTGGCGTTTCCGGCGTGGGGCGCGGGCGTGGTGTCGCTGAATCTGTGCACCGACCAGTTGCTGGTGCTGCTGGCGCCGGAGCGGGTGGCCGCCCTGGAACCGCTGGCGCGCGACCCGTCGCTGTCGTTCGTGGCGGCGCAGGCGGCGCGGCTGCCGAGGGTGCCGGCTGATGCGGAAGCGGTGCTGCGTCTGCATCCGGACCTGGTGCTGGCCGGCGACTATGGCGCGCAGACCACCGTGGCGGTGCT
>Ga0116231_10014201_pt1 | contig 10807 bp, 6 predicted proteins | sample S1TSphgellanicum_2_FD_89695 | JGI IMG/M metagenome (GOLD analysis project Ga0116231, IMG submission 89695) | Host-associated microbial communities from peat moss isolated from Minnesota, USA - S1T2_Fd - Sphagnum magellanicum MG | ecosystem: Host-associated > Plants > Peat moss > Unclassified... | reverse complement strand
TTATAGAAATTTGAGAATTGGGTTAGTTTTATGAGAAAACTAGAAGTTGATTTTCATGTTAACAATTAAATTATGTTAGTTTGAAGTTTAGGTTAATTGTCAAATAGAAAGCGCAAGTGGTGCACAAGTGTATTAAAACCCCTTTGGGGGTAGCTATTCCTAACCACAATTAAGAATTTTATTTTTCCTCATGTTGATTTTTTGCATTGTTTTTTTGGTTTTTCCTTTGTGTTGTTTTCTTGCATTGTTCCTTCATGTTGTAGCTATTGTGTTACATTATTAGTGCGTTTTGTCATGTTGTTGATGTTAGTGTTATTCCCAGTCCATCACATTACTTTTGTTATTGTTGGATCATCACATTGCTAATGTTACTTGTTATGCTTCCTTGTACCCATGTAAACCATTCCCCCGTTACTATTGTTGTTGTTCATTTGTGACGTGCTCCCAAGTTCCTAGTTACACCCAAGTTGGGTTTAAATTACTCAACAATAGAATTGTGAAGAATTCAGGGCACACTCCTAGCTCTCAACACTAAAAGGGGTAGAAGGGCGTGCTAAAGTTCCAGGATGGGACTAGGAGGAGTGACAAGCTTCACTTACTTACTTGAACTTGCATCAAACCAACCAACAAGTTGGTTAGTTTGCTTTTTGGAGCACCCTTGGTGCTAAGACAAACCATGGGCAACTTTGGACTCACATGACTCACCACGGCTCGGACTCGGGGAAAGCCACCACCTTCCCCCATATAATATACTTTGTGCCTCTCCGTGACACCCACGTCTGAATGGTTTTTTGTCCCAGGACTCTTAAAGAGGAGTCTCGAAACTGTCCCAATTTGGACTCCCAAGATTTTGCATAACTTTTTGCTCAGACCTCCGATTGGGATGAGGTCTAAAACAAACTTGTAGCTCTCCTTGAGAGCTTTCCAACAGTGTCTTGCACTCCACCTGCACGCACCGGGGTCAAGTCGATTCCCAACTTTTAGTGGTCGAGTGTCAAATTGGGAGTCAAATTGCCAGTTTGACTCCTGACCCTTTTTTTTGCCATAACTTGTGCTGTAGATGTCCAAATGGCCCATGCAAGCCTATTTTTGACATCTACACATTGGTAGCTTTTCAATGATATAAAGAACACTCCAATGCAAGGTGTTTTGACCCTTGTAATCGAATTCTGAAGTTTTGGGAATCCCAAAAGACTCCCAAGTCCCAATTTTGGGAGTGTGAATTTCATCCTCACACTCTGTCAATGTAAGGTTGCGATAATTTGTGTTGTTAATTGCTACTTCCATTACATGTGTTTTAGTGAAATATTAACCCTATCACCATTATTTTGTACGTGGCAAATTGGTGGGCCATCATGTTATTGTATGTTTCCAACTATTAAGTACCCACCATTGCCATTAACCTTTTATTGTTAATGTTATTATTATTCATCGCATTGTTGCTCTTGGTTCGTTGTGTTGCATGTGCCATGGTGAGGTATTACCCCACCCATTGCCTTGTGCAAGTGGTGGAACTTGTTTGAGATTAGAAACAAAAAAAAAAAAAAAAAATTGAATCTATTCAGGTTTTTGTTTTTAATAAAGAAGTTTTTTTTTTCCCATTTTTTTTTCCTTTTTTTATTTGTTTTATATTCTTTTTTTAATTAATAGTCCACGATGATGCAACAAAATGGTCTTTAAAGTGTAATCACAATTGTTATTACCTTTAGAATAAATGAAAACAAGGTAAGTTTTCTTTTTGTAAATTTAATTTATGTTTCAAAGCCTAAAAATCCTGTCGAAACATGATGAAACATGTTTGAAATACATGCTACAACATGTTTGAAGACTATTGAATTATGTTCAAATATGGTTATGTTCATACCATTTCCATTGTATATAATCATGGTGTTTGACAATTGGAAAAACGATTGTCTAGTTGTGTACATAAATTCATTTTGAAATAAGCAAAACGTCTTGTCCAAATGAATGGATGTTACCAATCAAAAGATGCAAGAATCCAAACTAAATTGAAAATTAAATGCTTTCATTGTTGATGGTGTTGATGTGATCAATAGCTAAGGTAACATTTGAAATGTTTTTTTTTTGGTAGTTTGGGTCTGTAAAATTTCATTGAAATCTATGCTTCAAAGTTATGTTTCAAAGTTAATGCACCTTTTGAAAGAGTGTTTACGGAATTTATGCAGACAATGAAAAAGCTTACCATGAAATTGCTACAAATACTACTTGTGGATTTGTAAATAAAGAGTTACTCCCAAAATTGGACAAAACTAGAAATGCATCAAAGCTAGAGGATGAAGATGGAATTGTACATAACCTATAAAGCTTATTATTCCATTGTCTACTTGGCTAGCTTCAAAAGAAATAATGTCCATAAAAAAATCCTCCTCAATGTTCATGCTTGAGTGTTCAAAGGTAAAACCGTGTTTATTCCAAGCTAATTGTAATGGTTTCCACCCATGAAATTTATTTGTACATAACAATCCTTTCATGACAATCACTTGCTATTCCCGAGTTGTGAGTCTCAAGTTTATCAATGTATTATGGCAATTCGACAAGGTGAAAATTCTCTGCAAACTGTAAAACAAATGTACTACCACCTGGGTTCCTATACAAAGACCTTTGAAATGGATCCAATTACCAGAATTCATCTCATATGTGTGAATATCATATCTAGAAAAGAGGAGGGACTTATGTCTACTATTTAGGAGTGGAAAGGATCTTACAAGTGTCGGTCATTTCTGTTTTTTTTTTATAACCTCTAGTTCCAATTTTTCAAAACAACTGTATAGGAGAAGGTCCAATCTTGAGGCCATTCTGTGTTTTGAGGTGTGTCACCTCGAACCACAGAATCAATCCTTCTCTAATCTAAAGATGATGATTTTTTTTTCAATCCAAAAAAAGGATCACGAATTTTGAAATGTAAGAATTTCCTTCCACCATGGAATATCCCTGTAAATCTTCTCTTTGACAATGGACAACAAATAAAAAATGAAAATAAATCTCAAGTCTTTACAAAATGAAAGAATCTCTGCTTCCATTTTTTTTGAAATTGAAGAACCTCCAATTCTAGTTTTTGGAAAATTTTCAGCATTGAAGAACCTCCAGATTGGGGTTTTTCAAAAACCTTCATTTGAACCAGCAACTTGCATGAAGTAACCACTCTTGGGCGGGTATCAAAAATGTTTTTGGGTTTCACCTAGGTATCCTTATTCAAAACCTTCAAGGTATCAATTTCAGTGATACCCTGACTAAAACCCTGATCACCGGTTTTCACTTGTGTGAGAACCAGATGAATGAGAACTGGATCCAAAAAATTTAAATATTGAAACCCAGGTGAGGTAAAACCTCTCACCTAGGTCAAGTTTTCAAGGTACTGGGTACCTTAGGTTACTGGTTGAAATTAGGGCTTAGGGTTAGATGTAAAAGGGGCGTTGCTTTCCAATGGTTGCCATCCCTTCCCAAACCCTAAATGCTTGAACAAAAAGGAGTTTGAGTCATTTTCTTTTCCCCTTGTGTTGGTTGTTTCTTGGTGTTGCAAGCTTTCGATTTTCTTGTGTTCATTGTTCATTCTTGTTTTGTTTTCTCTCCCTTCTCTTTCTTGCTTTAAAAGGTTTTTTTAAAAATTCTCCTCTCTTTCCTTCTCATTTTTTTTCCCTCCTTCCTTCCTTTCTTTATTTTTTTCCTTCCTTTCTTCATTGTTACTTGGCGTTTCCTTCTTCCTATTTCATGTTTCGTTGCTTCGTCCTACTACTACTTGTTCCCTTCCTTGCACTTCACTTTGCTCTTGCCTACTCCTTCACATTTTGGCCTATTGTTACCTACTCCATCTATCCTGCTTCGCCTTGCTATTGCCTGCTTTATCCTTCCTACTTGGCCCTACTACTACCTACTTTGTCCCTAACATTTTATTTTGCTTGCTCCCTCCTTCACACTTCACCTTACTATTGCCTCCTCCTTCCCTCACACTTTGCCCTACCGTTGCATGCTCCTTCCATTGCACTTTGCCTTGCTACCTACCTATTCCCTCTCATTTCGTTTTGCTATGTCAACCTAAGATATTGTTGTTACTCACTCCCCCTTGTTTTATTGCTTACTCCTTCATGTTTCACCTTATTGCTTGTGTGGTGTGAGCTGGTACTTCCTTGCTCTTCCATGTTTTGCAAATTAAGGAACTTGGAACAAACTTGGAGCTTCAAGCTTTTCCATCTTGATAAGTTTTCCTTTTGTCTTGTACTTTTCTTTTCTTCTTTGAGTTTCTAAATTTTTTGTTTAGTAGAAACAAATTATTTTTTGTTTTTTTACGTTTTTTTAAAAAAAATTATTTCATTACCATTTTTTTTCTTCTTGTTTTCTAATTTTTGAATTTTTTATCATCTAGTTTCTTTGTGTGTTTATTTCTAGTGTTTGTTTGTGTGCATGATTTTAATCTTTTTTTTAATTAAAGAATTACCCTCTTTTAATATTTTTTACAAATCATGATGAGAGAAAAAGAAAAGTGATTTTTTGATTTTTTTAAAACCCTAAACCCCCTTTTTAAAACCTTTACCCTCTTTGTTTATAATTGTTTTACTTTGTTTGTAAGTAGTTTCCCATTTGTTCATTGTAAAAAGTGAATTGCATTGAAACTATCCTAATACATATATTTTTTAGTTTTTTAAAGTTTTAAATGATGTGATTGTTGTAAATTTTTATCCTTGAGAATCCATGTCACATTAAAAAAGTTAATTGTTTGCATGGATTTTTTTATCAATCACATGTTTAAGAATATTCATAGGTCAATTTATTAAACCAAATTCAATAATGTTTTATTTCTTAATTTTTATTTTGACACTACTTTGATATTATTTTGTATGACAGACGTAGTGTTGCCATTTCAAAAGTCCATTATGAGTCCATAATCTCCTTAGAATTCATCCAAAATTTTTATGATGATTCCCATTAAAGTTTATGACAAGATGAATAATTAAAAAATTGGCAACATTAACTTTGAATATGGCTTTAATTTTTATGTTTGCATGTAATCCAAAAAAATTACAAATGTGACAATCTAAATAGTCCACCTATTCATGTTTTCACCTAAGATGAATGGAATAAAGCTTGTGTTGAAACTAGAATTTGGCCAAGAAAATTGAGCACTCCAATGAAAACCAAGTAGGGTTTTAATTTTGAATATTATTTTTAGTTCTTTTTCATTTTTTGAACATTTTAATTGGATGAGAATACTAATTAGTATTATTATTTTGTTTTACAAGTTTGTTTATAAGATTATTATGTTTCAAGAAGCATTACAATTTCATTCTTTAATTTTTTTCTGTTATAGTAAACACATTGTTGTAAAGGTTATTGGTCGAATGCCTCCACTTCTAATTTGGCAAATTTTTCATATTATTATGGATTTTTTTTTCCACTTGTCTTTGTATGTGTTCTTAATCAATCAATGTGTGGACATTAACTACTTAGTGATGCATTACATTTTTGCAATTTCCATGAGTTTAAAATTTAAGGAAGAAAATCAAGTTCTTTTTTCATTTGAAACCTTAATGGATGATGATTCAATCATGACTAGTGAATTGCCATTGATGATTTCTAACATTAAAAGGGAAGTTTCTTGGGTGTTGGATTTTTTCTTTCATTCTTAACAAAATATGAAAATAGAAAAGCCCATTATATGATTTCTTTGATGCTAGATGCTAGGTTTAAAAACCTTTGTATAATATCTTCATTTGTTGGATGGGAGCAAAATGTTAATCTTGTTGAGGAACATGACAATAAGTCTTTATATTCTATGTTGGTCAAATGTCATGAACATTTGCATCCTTTGATAAGGTCAAATAAACATAATGTTGACCAGGATATGTACAAATGAACTAGTGGTCAAGGAGTTGCTAATTTTTAAATGGTACCAATTGGAGGTTCAAGACATCAAATGTCTTCTTCAATGGTGGGACAAACATGAAGCAATGTTCTTTACTATTGGTTTTTTAGCCCACTAAATTTTGCACATTATTGGATCACAAATTGAAACTAAAAGAATTTTTTCCTTGGCTAGAATTTGAAAATGTCATTTGTAAACTAAAAATTTAGAAAGTTAATATTTGTGAACAAAAATTGGCCTAATGACCCTAAAGTAAGATGAAATCTCCATCTAATTTAATAGAATTCCTTAAGAAGGATATAGATTTAAAATAGGAGTTGGAAGAATTTGAAGGTGACTTTGAAAATGATGAAGTTGTTGAAGTATGAAAATTGTATAAATAAATTGTTGGTCAATTTTTAGGAATTTTTTTGTAACAATACTTATGTTTTTTAAAATTTTATTTTAAATTATACTATTTATTTTTTTTATTTTGGTACTTTTATTTGAAAAAAATGTAAATTAAATAAGCAATTTGTGAGATTTGCCAAATGAAAACTAGTTTTTTAAATTTTATATACATATATATAATTGGCCTAGTGTATATATTTTTTAAAAAATTAAAAAGTGAGAATCAAAACTTTTTGTGAATTATTTTGTGAAAACTGAATCTAATGAATATCAATTTTTTTGATACCCGCCCAACATTAAAAATGACCAGTAAGAATTAAAAGTTTTAGAAAATACTATTTGATTTGGGCTTAGATTTTTTGAATATTTCAATTACATGTAAGGTATTAAGTTTTTTAGAACCATGGTCATATATTAAAAATCAATTCCTTGATTTTTTGAGGATAATGGTTATACATTATAAAACCAATTTTTTGATTTTGGGGAACAATGGTTATATATTAAAAAGTTGTTCTTAAAACCACAAATTATTTGGTGTTAGTTTGAAAATCGCTTAACATTGGATGTTGCCACACTAAAAAACTCAAAATAGGCATAATATCCCTCCCATTCTCAGTGCTTCCTTATCTACCTATTTTATGATTAAAAAATAAATTAAAAACTAAAAATGCAAAAATGAACTGATTTAAATTGGAATTTTTAATGGTTGCAAAATTTTAAAAAACCCAAATTTTTGTACTTGGTTCAAGTAGATAGCCAAAAATATAGAAAGGTTTTTTTTATTGGAAACCACAAAGGATAGTTTCACAAAAAAAATTATAAAAAGTGAATGAGGCAATGAAATTGATGTGGCACAATATGATTGGTCAATTTAGGAAAATATTTTTAGAATTATGATTTACAAGTCATAAAAAAATGATTTTAATTCTTATGACCCAAAAGTGTTGCATTGTACTATTATGTGAAATTTTTATTTTAAAAAAATTCATAAATAACTTATAAATAAAAAATTTGAGATCTTTTGCGAGTCCATTAAGAACCAAAAGGATTGGTTACAAACACATTGTTGTGTATTTGCATTCTTTATTCTTGTTATCATCATCTCTTACTTTGGATTCTAACAACATAATACATAATGAAGAGCTTGAAACAAAAAGATTACAAGATTGTAACAATGCATTCATTTTGAAAGCATAAAACTTCCAAATCTCATATTTAATCAAATTTGGGTAAATCTTCCTATGGAGGATTGCTACACTTTGGATACATTACAAAATTGCAAACCAAAAAAAACATCGATCTACATTTGTTTAAATGTATTGGTATGACCTATATTGCTAACCCAAGTGTGAATAGGACCTTGAAAATAGAGCTTGATTGTGAAAAGATTATTTTAAATCTCAAATTAATTTCCAATGACAAAAATTACTAAAAAATCAATGTTTTCCCCACACTAAAATTATGAAATCACACTCATGAAAGGTTTTACAACATTATCAAAGCTTTTCCCTACTTTTCCTAAACATTTTATGTTTGATTTTGTTGAGTTTTCTTCAACAACATTTTTCAATAACATTTGTATTATAGGTCTAAACATTATGAAACCACCTTAGTAAACCCCTATTGATTGAAGTCTTTCCAATGATACCAATAATGCAAAAGAATGTTCTATGGATTGAGAGATTTCCATGTGACAAACTAACAAAACAAGTAACCTTCCTTAATACATAGATAATAATGTTCACCTCATATTTTATGGTTTGTAAAGCTCATTGTTGGGGACATCCTAAAATCCAAGGTTGGATTTGGCTATCTCTTCATTTGCAAAGTTGAAAGTGAATATTAATGCAAATCTAAATACCCAATATGGGTGGGGATGTTCTAACCTTGAACCACACTTCAAAATGCATCCTTTTCAAAAACATTTGCCCTTATATCCGATAATTGTCATATTTGGGGAAAGTAAAAAATACCATATTATTTGGAAATCTTAACATTTAATGAGATAATGGAAAAATAAATGGGAAGAAGAATAAGATGACCATGATCATGGCATAGTAACCACTCCATGACATTCCTCAACTTGTAATCTTTTTGCTTCCTTGTTCCCAATCATTGAATATGTTTCCAAAGTGAATTCATATTTCGATTATGATTTTACATTTCAACAATTTTTTTATTTGATCATGGTCATCTTGTTTGTGCAGCACTTGATTGACATCTCTAGTCATTATCATGACTTTGGTCCTTATGTGTGTTCAAGTTGGTTTTGCAAAAGAGTTTTGAAATGAGTTGGGGTTTAAAGTTTAGGATTTAGGTGTAGTGTAATGTTTTGTTAACATTTTTTCTCCTTGATCATGACTCTTTGTTTATGTAATACCTGGTTGACATCCCTAGCATCATCTTGACTTTAGTTTTATGTACTCAAGATTTTTGTAAAAAAGTGACTGACTTTTATTAGTTAAAAAAAGAATTAGGGTTTAGGGTTGGTGTTTTCTATTAGACCATTTTCTCCTTGATCATGACTCATGCAACTTGGTTGACATCTCCAAGATCATCATGACTTTGATTTTTAACATGTTCAAGTTTTTTCATAAGAATATTTGGTTGTTGATAGTTTCAAAAGGAATTAGGGTTTACAGCTCTTGATTTGTTGGTGTTAGGGGTTATAGCTCTTGATTTGGTGATGTTAGTAAATGTTCCTACCAGTGTTGGGCGGTTCTCATTTTTTTAGTGAGAACCTTTAAAGTTTTCAGTCCGGTTCTCAGAGTGAAAACTGGAGGTTTTCACATAAAGTGATAATCTTTTTGAGAACCTGACACTGCTTCTCTCCCATGTGAGAACCGACTTTCTGATAACCTAAAAGGATATCAATTGAATGTTTTCTGATAACCTTAAAACGTATGAAAACATATGAGCTCCGGTTTTCAGGGTGTTTACTAAAGTTTTCCGTAAAGTCAGGAAAACACGGCACCAGCACTCTGAGTTTGGTCCAAAACCGGGTGAGATTTTAAAAAACCTCCAAACAAGTACATTAGCCTTTAACGCAGGGTCAAACTCAGAAATGCACCACTTTTTGTGCCAATCTGAGTTTCATCCGGTTTTGACCTCGTCTTTCCTTTTTCCTGAGCGACTCCACTGCTGCTAAATATATTTTCACTGCTCCTACATGTACAACTACTATAATTACCTCGAACCTTGTGCATTCAATGCTGAGTTTCAGCATTTCATACCCAGATTTAATAAAATTCCTTACTTTGCGGACCTCACTCAAAGAGGGGATAGGGGGTGAAAAGAGGCCCCAAGACAGGGTGAAGACAGGATGACTTTAAGGAAAACTTTAATGTTTGGTTAAGTTTAGGTTTTAGTTTGGGTGGCGCTAGCCTCCTCAACGGCTCCTTCAGCGGCAGCTTCATGAAGAAGCTTCGGGCTTTTCTTTGTACAAAAGGGCGAAATTTTTATTTAATTAATTAAAATCTCAATAGAGATTTAATGATTAAAAACATATTCTGAATATTTTAATGTTGAAAACCGGCTTCTGAAAACTGTCATTGAAAACCGGGGGTTGTAGTTTTTATGAGAACCGGCAAGACTGAAAACTGTTGGAATTCTTTTTTTCCCAAAAATCTGCAACCCTTGAAGGTTATCTAAATCTTTTCTTCTTTTATTGATAATGAGAACCTTAAAGGTTCTTTAAAATGGCTGTGAGAACCGGAAATGGCGGTTTTCACAAAATTGAAAAGAAAAATAGAAAAAAGAAAATCCCTGCTTCATATGTTATTTGCATACAATTGTTTTTCATCAGAACTTTGTATACAAGTCCCCCATGGGAAACCATAGAGGGGAATGGCCATGGTGAACCAGCACCCACATTGGTACCTTCACTTTCTTGAGTGAGGCCATTTAGTGGCTATATTCAATTTGGACTCAAAGACCTTGATTTAATCTTAGGGTGAGATATTTAGCATGATTAGAAACAACTTAAAAGAAAATTCAGGATTTTAACCATGGTATCAGTGTGGGTGCTGGTTCACCCAATGGGAGGGGAGGGAGACAATAGCCCCATCACATGGTTCCTTGACAGGGAATAGCAAAGAAAATTTTTTTGTGTTACGGGCCAGAGTGAATAACCAACACAAAACAATGAGAGATGGACGGTGGGTGGATAGGAAACATTTTTACATTGGGTTCCAGTTCCCTAGCCCTAGAACCTACTAACAGTGGTTAGCTCAGAAACATTAGCTATGTTTTTCGTTTTACTACCTACCTACTACAACCCATTAGCCACCTATTACCTACCTAGAAGACCCACCTACAGAACTAATCCTTTACATGACATGTTTGTAGAGTCACCTAATATACTACCCACCCACCCACAGGATTTATCTTTTCCAAGGTCAATTAGTGACCAGATACTATCCTATCTACACACCTAGAAGAGCCTATCCTTTATGGAATAGGTTATCAAGGTAAATCCAGGTGACAATTCAGTACAAAAGAAGGGTCTATCTTTAATAGACCCTTCCGTGATTTGAGGCA
>Ga0116231_10014200_pt1 | contig 10807 bp, 10 predicted proteins | sample S1TSphgellanicum_2_FD_89695 | JGI IMG/M metagenome (GOLD analysis project Ga0116231, IMG submission 89695) | Host-associated microbial communities from peat moss isolated from Minnesota, USA - S1T2_Fd - Sphagnum magellanicum MG | ecosystem: Host-associated > Plants > Peat moss > Unclassified... | reverse complement strand
TTTTTTTTTTACAACAAAAGAAGGGGGGGGGGGGGGGTATTTTTTTTTTTTTCAACTTTCCCCCCCCCCCGGGATAAAGGGCCTTTCCCCCCCCCCCCCCCCCCCCCCCTTTTCCACCCTCCAGTTCTCATCCTTAAGTATCCATGTTCTATTCCTGTCAGAACCCAAGCTCTCTTAACAATATCCTGACCTACCTAGATCTCATCTTGAAGCAGATTCTGAACCCAAAGTGTCTATACCTGTGCTGTTATTGTGTGCTCTACTAAGTATACAAGATTGTGCAGTGTAATGTATGTGGTAGATCAGTTGGAATGAAGAGGGTGAACTTTGCAATGATTGTTTGTGGTCTCACATCTTGGTTGCTCTTCTTGTTGATGCGCAGCAACAGGTGTCAAAAGAGCGTGCGAAATTCAAAATTGTGTCCCGTGATCCCAAGATTGGACTCAAAAACAAAGCTCAGCTGCATGTCTGACTGCTGCTACTTGTAATCTCCTTTATTTAAAGAAGGATTAATGTCAGATATTGTCAAGTTTGGCAAGCTAGAAACAATGCGTTTCCATTCATTTGAGTTCCTGAAGTTGAGTCTGCACTGTGTGTTTTATTCTAACTCAGAAAACATTCTTGTCACCATTTGAGGAATTGTTTTGCTCATACTTTCTGCAATTCCCTTTTTGAGCATTCAACTTTGGACAAAATATCTGCGAGAAAGGGGTTTCACTGCTGTTACATTCAGTCTGCAGTTGATGCATTTCTGCCTTGCCATCATGTTGGGATGTACTTTTGTTTTGCTTTGGGAACAGGTAATTTCTTCAGAGCAAGATGATTTCCTTGTTGTCCTATGTGCATAACACTGTTGCTTTTCACAACTATGCTTTCAGAGATGTCAAACAGCTCATCTAAGAGCACAAATGCTGATATGCTCAATTCCCCTGTCTTGATAGAACATTTTTGGTTTGTTTGTTGGCGTGTTTGGTTGCATGCTTTCTCCTGGAAGATCCAACAATGAGAGAGGGAGAGCCTTTAGTATTGGAGATTAGGTCTCAATTTGATCAGAGCACGGTTACACAATATTTAGGTCTACCAAATGTCTGGAAGGAGATGGCAGTTATTCCTCCTTTCCTCATGCTCATGCAGGGGAAACAAATGTGCCCCATACCCTAAATGATGAAACAATAGTGGAACAATTGAAGAGCATATTCTATTGTACTCAGATTTCAAGCTAGATTTTCTAGTAAATGCATCTTCAGTGCTATTTGTGAGGAATGTTCGTGATGTCTCTCTGGAACCCTAGTCTCAGAAGGAGATGTGTTATTTTTCTATAAAATGTGTTTTGTGTATACAGAGTGTGTTTTTTTGCTTTGATGCATTCAAGTAAACAGAGATTATGTTTTTGACTATGATGATCAAGGACAGAAGACTCTGTAACTTGACTCACTTAAATTATCAGTTGGCTGATTAGTCTTGAACAGCAGCAAACTGCATGTTGTGTGAGACTGGTGTGTGACTCATGAATATATTTCTTTACTGACTGCAGAAACCCTGCACAGTTTCTATCAGCAATACAATATGTATGAGTGGATTGTTGTCAATTCTTAGACAACTATCTTTGTGAACATCCCCTTCTACACCTCCTGAACTCACCAGAAATGGCACCCAAGAAACAGTACATCAAACCACCTGAACATCCAAAAGGTAATAATGAGATAGAAGGTTGTGGAAACAGTTTTTTAAGTATGAATTTGTTGCTGTTCCTCAAACCCAATTCCAAGATTTAAAAGATTCCGTTCTTCCAGGGTTCAAGATGTCATTAAGTAGCCAGGGAAAATAGAGACTGTTGGCTTCCATAGTTGCCTGATGTGGTCCACACTTGAAAGTTGAGACTTTTGTGTTGCAGAGCCTCCACCTCCTCCACCTCCTCCACCTCTTCCAGCAATTGCCACTCCAAAAGAACCAGTATTATTACCACCTGATCCAGAACCCACTTTCAATGAGCAATGGTTTGATGATCCTATTGAAGTAAGCTCTCCCATGACATCTGCAAACGTGATTTACAACCATGTGAACTAAGCTAACACCACAAAGCTTCACTTCTTCAGGAAAGAAGAGATTGAGCAGTTCTCATAATTGTGATATTTGAAACCAAGTTGTGTCTCTCCAGGGGGAGGAAGCAATCAGGCTGGCTATGGAATTGCACCAGAAGATTGAGGTGAAAGCTGAGCCTATACGGTGCTTCTTAGTAAGATGTCTTACAAGACCCATATTGCAAATTTCAAGCCACAAATCGTACTCTCAACAAATGTGCAGTTTAATATGAATTTGTTGCATGTGCAAATGTCAGCAGCAAACTTGAAGTGTGATTTTGGAAAAAAAAAAATTCACTCTTCAGATGGTGTTATTGGGGTGTAGGAGAAGAGTGTCATCCCATTGTTGTTACAAGGACTAGGACAATTGGCAGCTATGAGGTACTTCTTTTGAGCAAAAGGATCTATTCCACTCTGCAGCAAATGACTTACATGTTTCTCCAGCACATCTGTTTACCAATAAAATAAACAAGCAAAAATGTTCACTCCAATATGCTATCAACCCAATTTTTAGTCATCAATTCAGAGAGAAGGGACAGCATTTAAACTTGTTGCAATACAAGCAAATATTTGTCATAGAGTCCTATTATTTATATGATTATTTTTTTGAAATCACAGGCCAAACAATCCAGCTGAGTATCTAGCAGCATTTTTGATTAAAAACAATCCGCGCAAGTACACATATGTAGAAGATGACGTGCCTCCAAAAGTTGAAGTTATGGTTGAAGAGTCTGACAATGAAGATGATGACCTGTGTGGATGTAACCAATTCTATTCCAAAAAGGAGACTCTTGATCCAACCAAGGGAAATGAAGAGCCCCTTGATGGTCAAAAAGTTTCATCCACACAGAACTTCAAGGCTTCTCATGATGCAAAGAATGCAACCATAGTGGCAGATACCACAAAAGATATAAAGAAGATAGTAGATACAGCTAGGGCAGCTGCTGTAGATGCAAATGCAAAAACAGAATCCACCATGAAGGCAAAGTAATTCAAGCTTCCACAAATTAGTCAAAACCACAATTTGGCAAGTAATCACAAGCTTCCCTACAAATTTATCAAGAACCAATTTAGCGAGTAATCACAAGCTTCCATCCAAATTTATTGAAGACCAAAATTTGGCAATCTTGATGTGTGATTTATCTCAACAGATGCTTAGAAAGCCAGCAATTGGGTTTGAAAAATTTGGAAACAAAGATGTAACCAGCAACTGCCAGTTCCATTGCGTCAAGATTTGATACACCTAACAATTGGCCAATAATTTGTGCAATTTGCAAATGCAAAAAAAATTCATACACCATGAAGTGAAAGTAATTTAAGATTCACAAATTAAGTCAAGGCCTTGATTTGGTAAGTAACCCCAAGCTTCTCCACAATTGGCAATCTTGACATGTAATTTCACTCAAGGGATGCTTAGTGAGGCAAAAATGGGTTGAACAAGTTTGGAACAAAGATGTAACTTGCAAGTTCTAGCATAATGCATTATGTTGAGATGAGGAGGCGCCCAGCATTGGCCAAGTATTTGTGGATTGATGATAAGGCAAGATCATTCAATGGCTGTCATGTACTTCTTATGTACCAAAATTTGCTTGTTTGTTTCAAGTGTTGTATTTGCATGCTGAAAACTAAGTTTTTAGAACAACTTTCTTGTTAGCTTTTTTTCCATATGATATTTTTACTCACACCTCTTCCAACCCTTGTGAAGTTCAATTGAAAGTAATAGTTGGCAATGCATGTTGAACAGATTGTAATACACATGTGTTGTTGTCTCAAGAACAATTTTGATTATAACACACCATTTCTAGGGTACATATTCATGTTTTGATTAACTTGGGCTCTGCACTCCTACACACTGCCAGTGACAATCAACCAATGGAAAAATGAATTCATTTTGTGGGAATTAAGTTCCATTCAAATGAAATAATATTGGATGACATTGTATGTGACTTCAAATCAATTCAAATTCTTAATTTTAATTCAAATACTAATTATTGAATAGCTTTTCTCATTGGAAAGTTAATTGAAATTACAAAACTTGTTTTGAAAGAAAAGATTAGTTGAGCAACCAGTCCACACTAGAGCAAAGTGCACATGCTAGACTAATAAGTGAAAAAAGGGCAACTTTGGGCAAAACATATGGGATAAAAGTGTGGTGCAATTGGGAACATCTTGGGGAACACATTAGGAACAGCAAACAAAAAAAAGGGGGAAAAAGAAAACCCCAAAATATCAAACCTCACTCTCCCCTTGAAAGAAAAAGCCCTGGGTCTCTTGCATTGGGTGCACATAGCATCACCTCATTAGATGGGCAGAATTTCTATACCTACATTTGTTTGTCACCATTAAGCAACATTCAGTCAAGGGATTTATTGCCAAGCATGTGATTTGGTCACATATCTGAAACCACCTAATTTCCATAGACCCTACATACATATGCGGATATTTTATTGTTTGTGCATTGATAGTGAATTAATCTGGAAGCAAGAGAATGTACTCCAAACAACTAGGAAATAATACTCTAGCATTCATACTTTGAACTCCAAGCACTCCAACTCCCCCCCTCCCCTCCCTCTCTCCCTTCCACCCTCTTCCCTTTCTTTTAATTCCAAAAAGTATGAGATGTAGTGAACATTCTACTACAAATTATTTTTGGTTCTACAACCTTCCCACATTCCTTCCTACTATTTTCGAATCAGGGTGCTCAGTAACCCAAAAATTCAAAAAGAGGAAGAAAACAAGGAAAAACAAAAACCCCAATAATCTAGAATATGTATACTGTATACCTATTCCTCAAACAAGATACATTCATTCAAAAGTGGCAAAATAGCACCGACTTACAAAGGCTTGGGCTAGCTATACTCATCGAAATTACACAAACAAGTGACCAAATGTCCCCTACACTATGGCCCTACACTACTACATAGTCTCTAAGGTACATGAGTTTATCCTACTGGGAAAATGTGAGACCAGTTCCATTTGCCCAGAATATTCAATATTGTCAATTTAGTTTTAATCACAAGAAAAGTAAGTAACACGACCTGTGTAAAAAACACCACTACCTCAAAGATTTTCCTAGTGCCATGGAAAAAAGAGTGTTTGTGGAATGCACACTCTCTAGGAATCAATGATGGTAATTAATAAAGAAGAATTTGATGAGAAAGTTGCGAAGCCTCGGCATGGGATTGCCAGGATATAAAATTCATTGTAAGACTCTCTCTCCTGACTTTGTCTGAGCTTGACCTCTTTAAAGATTGAAAAAGGTGCTGTTGTACATCAAGAAATTGAGCACATTCCACATCTTTACACAACTCCCATGCATTTTAGGGTTTTGGCATGTGAAACAGAATATATTTGAATATTTGGATGCATGTTTGGAATTTTGGGATTTTTCCTGAACAAATGAATGCTGTGCAACTGAGATTGAGCAATCATGATGAGCAGATATTGTATGGAGAAAGATTGAACTTAACGTAGACAAGATGAAACCAGTCTCTAAATCTCAATCCTGTATGCTACATTTATTGTGTGGTGAGGAGAAAAGAAAAAGGTCAATTTGGATGAGATGAGTTCTGATGAGCTTGCCCCATATACAGGACGCAAATTGCAAGTCCCTTAAGCAAGCAATATACAATTGTGTGTTGTCATAAGGCAAAATTGTGGGCTCCATGAAGACAACCAAGCTTAAATTCCTTTTACTCAATTTGGTGTTTGCAAGGTAAAGAAAGACCCATCTGCAGTTTAGTCCTCTGCCATCAGCAATTTGTGTTTTTGTGTCTGGTCTTTCTGGTTTGTGTTGTGTTCCTCCTCCTGATCTGACTAATGATTTGTGGTCTGTATTCTGCTCCAACCCCATGATCTCTTTGTGAACCCTCTAGGAGGTCTAGTGCCCTTTGAGTTTCCTGCCTACCATAAAACATGGATCTCCAAAAATCTCTCTCATTTCACACCCACTCCTTGACCTCCTTATTCACTTCCTTCCTCTTTGATGAATTTAACTCTGATTCCCAACTTACTGTAAAAATTTTGCAGCTACAAAACAAGTTAAATTTAAATTCATAATCAGTACAATAGGACCTTGTGGTATAATATGCTCTTGATTTGGCAAGTTTTCTCTCTAGAGCTCTCGAGTCTACTACAACTGTCCTTATGCTAAATATGTTAATACGATGAGCAATGAAAGTGAAGTATAAGCTCAGATGTGTGGAAGATTGTCAAAAGTGACCCTGAACAACAAGAAAGAAAGTGTCAAAAGTTCTCACAAAATATTTGTAGATCATCTGTTTCTTATGTGTGTACTCAAGTGTCCATTTAGAACTTGGAAACTGGACCTCTAATTTCAAAATCTTGCACACAAAGTTGTTCAATTGGGTGCAAAGAATTTGCAGAGGATGATGAACTCACCTGTTAAGTTACTAATCATGTCTTATATTTAATTAATTTTGGACTAAACTATTAATTCTGAACTTTTTCTAACTTGTTGGTTGGGATTAAAAGTTGAGAATTATGGAGCAAAACATTCTTTTAACTTTCATTTGTCTGACCATCTAGTGAGACAAAATAAACATAATTAATAGATTTATTGTTGCATCATTTAGTGGGACTGTGACCAGCTAGTGACACAAAATAAAAATAATTAATAAATTTATTGTTGCATCATTTACAGAGACTCTCAAATCAAAGTTTTTCTCTAATTTTTCCAACTAAGTCCAAATAATCAATTGTTAATTCTGAACTTTTCAAAAATCAAAGTTTTTCTCCAATTTTTTCACCTTCCTTCCAAATGATCAATTGTTAAATTTTCTGAACTTTAAAAAAATCCAGATTAACTAAGGACATGAGGGAATGCATTTGAACAAAGTCGACCAGGAAACAGAGAAATTTCTGATGATGGGAGTGAGGCCATGCATGAGAGAGAGAGAGAGAGAGAGAGAGAGAGAGAGAAATTTGTTCAAGAATTGTCCAGTCCTAGTTGAATTGATCATGGCTGGACGAATGGTGAAGACAAGAAGAGAAAGACACAGACACAGACTGGAAACTTGCAGAGATGTGTGGAATGGGAAACAAGTCCTGAGACTGACTGCATCATCGACTGATCCCTCAGTAAAATTGCGACAGTTTTGTACAACACAAGGGTCGTTTACAACAACAGTTGCGCCGAGGAGCTTAGTAAGTACTAAGAGATGGAGTGGCGTCGCCTCCGGAGATCAGCAGCAGCCGCAGCGGCGGCGTCGCGGCGCATCTCTGGGGTTTGTAACCCTGTAGTAGCATTGTGTATGCTCATCATAGAACTCCTGGAATCTCTACCGCCTCGATTCACGAAGGGATTCAGTTTACTGAACCTTCGGGAAACAGAAGAAAGGAATTTATTCCTGTTGCCTTTCTCCATGTCCTGCTTCATGTACACATGATCTTTCTCCAGATCGGTGATTCGCATCCGCATCCGAGCAATCTCAAGTTTGAGCTCTTGATTCTCTCTCCGCACTGATGCATAGTTATCCTTAGCTCCAGGCGCTGTTGCACCGCTGAGGGCTCCGAAATATGGTATTCTCTGAGAGCTGTGAAAATTTTGGCATTGTACTGCTGCTGCTGATCCTGTCGCTGAGCGATGATGATGATGATGTTGATGATGATTATCTAAATCAGAGCTCATCATGCTCAGGCTGCCTCCTGTCTGAAAGTCCTGGAAAGTAGCAGCAGCAGCAGCTCCAGGACCGGCAGTTGCTGCTTTGAATGCGCTGCGTAGCCGTAGTTGTTCGAAGTAGAGAATCTGCACAACTACGTGAATCGGAAGTCTTTCGTTCTGTGCCGCATGCGTGCATGCCTCTTGTGATAGCTTCTGGCAGTCCATTAGCTTGCAAAGCTTCTTCCTTTCCGCCTCTGTCAATACAGGATGTGCCTGAGCTGACACAAAAAAAGGAGAAGATCAATCGCTGTTCAGCAGGCATCATGAAGAAACTGTGCAAAACTGTAGCAAGCTTGATTGTCTAGATCATACAAACTCGATCTTGATCGAAAAAGATTTGAAGAAAACGTACGTGGTGGGTGGTGATCAGATGCATCATGCCGGCAGGCAGGCAGGCAGGGGAGAGAAGAAATTGTCTACCTTGAGGTAGATATCAATAGCTCTGTACAATCCATCGTCAACAGTCCTTGCGTAGTCCGGCAACAGCTCCGCAAGTGCGAGGAACTTGGAAAGCTTGAGATTGGCGTCCGGCGCAATCTCGGCAAGATACGTATCCACAAGCTTGGCAACTTTGATAGAACTTGCAGTTTGCAGCGGTAGTAGTGGAGCTGCTGCTCCCCCGCCGCCGCCGTCCCTGTCATCCGATGACTCGTACATGGTTTGGACATCCTGTGAATAACATTGCACCAAGATCTAGATGGAATCATAACCTGCTGCTGGAGCTCACAATATTATGGACATCTCCTGAGAGGATCAGAGGAGAGGAAAGATGTGATGATGATCGAGACTCATCAGAGTCATGAGCACCCAACAGCTGCAAAACTCAGACCTTTGCGATTTGTGCGTGAGCTCCATGAAGAAATTATTACCTGGAGCTCATGATCTTCGTTCTCGTCTTGTTGCAAGTAATTCTCGATGATACGGTGCACAATGTCGACATCAAACAGCGTGTGATCTCCAGTGTTGGAGAAAGAAGGGATGAGCAAATCGTCAAGGGTTGCTTGCTCCAGTTGCATTCCCACTCGTCGCTCCAGCTCCAGGCGACATTCCAGAGTTGTGTCTAGAATGATAGCTGTTCTCAGCAAGCCGACGAGGAAGCTGCAAAGAGTGGCGTTCTTCTCCGGTGGCAGGAGATTCACTATCGTCTCCACAATCATCCGCAGCTCGTGCTCCAACGCCGTAGTAGTATCATTGACCTACAAGCGACCCCGAGTCCCCAGGAGCAGAGTCTTTAGAGCTCTGGCAGCAAAACCAGTGCACAGAGCTTTTCAGGCGGCATTCAGCTGCAGGAAGTTCTCCTGAGGAGCAATTCAAACGGGGAAGAAGAAGAAGAAAACGAAAGCTTCAAGCACCTTGGACTTCGGCGACCATTTGATTGCATCAGAGTTGCGCGGCGCGGTCTGCTTGATCTTGTGAAGACCCTTGAGAGAACGGTGGGCGTAGAGCATGATGGCGCCACCAATGCTCTCAGGACGCAAGCCTTTGGATCTCATGGCAGCAAGCACTCTTTGATAGAAATCGATGCGAAGGACTGCGAGATTCTCAGCCCACCAGTCTACCGAAGGAGTTCTGGGAGTGTTTCTGTTGAAGTTGAAGTTGAAGTCGGAGCGGCCTGAAGTTCCGCCATAGTCTGATGCGCGGATCAAGCCGATATGAGCTCCTTGTTCCCTGCAGGCAAGTGCATGTCCGAGTCTCGTAAGAAGAAGCTTCACGAGATTGGGTCTTGGGTCTTGTAAGCATATGCATGCCGCGCAGGAGAAGTTCTGAGACTTGGTACAAGTCTATCTAGATCTTCTTCTTCTTCTTCTTCTTCTACTATGCATCTGTAACTTGGGTCAACAGTCTGCAATGTGAGCCTGTGGCATGAGTAGAACTGGGCGTACATACCGGCATGCTTTGGTTGCTGCCGCCTCGATGCATCTGCTAACGATCTTGACATCTTCAGCAAAAGGGAGAAGGTTCTCGCAGTTATGGAGCACAGCAATGGAATCCGCCAGGTTGAGCAGCACCATTTCCGACAAGAATTTCTCTGTGCGCGCTATCAGATTATTGTCTCCGTAGGCTTCTGTCATCTCCAGGTACTCCGCAGCACAACGCAGCAACGCCACATTGTAGATGGTGATGTCGAAGTTGATACCGTAGCAGAACTTGGCTGCCAATTCGAACGCCTCTGCACCGCCTGGCACATCTGGAAGCTGCAGTAGACGGTTGTCTAATTCTCCACTTGTGGATATCAGCGTCCTTATGCGGCCGCAACGTGCCACCAGTGGAAACTGCAGCACGGACACATGATGTCCATAGAGAACAACATAACCTTGATTAGCGGATCATGGTTCAAGCGAGATCATCGGAAGCTTCTAGTTGCAGTTCAGATCCATTCCTTGCTTTCTAGAGAAACAAAAACGGACTTCCAGGGTGAAATCTTCAGATAGCTGCAGCAGAACACATGAATTGCACAGGAATCACAACTTCGGTGCTTGGCAGAAAGTTAATGACAACATGCAGAAGATCAAAACAATCTGGAGTACTGATCCCCAGGAGCTGCACTACAATCCTACTACATTCCCTGAGTATATATATCCAGAGAGATTCTTGCACATGTATCTACCTTGTGAAGTGCGAAGCTGAGGCCAGCAGCTTCAACAACAATATCACTGGGGACATCTGTAGTAAGTGCCCTGCAAAATCGCCAAGGCAACAAACTTGCGTGGTCAGAGTCTTCTTCTTCTACATTGACGTTGCATGAGCACAAAGACTAAATTTTGATTTCTAGGATAGTACATGAATGTATATGTACTGTAACCCGAATCATGAAAGATCAGTAGAGCTGTCAAAGTAAGTAGCTCAGGAATGCATCTTGAATGGGTTTTGTCAAAAGTCTAGGTACCACTCATTGGTCCTCTTCATCAAGAAACTGGACCTCGAGGGTCGTCTACCGCCAGCCATGTTCATCGTTGCAGCTGCTGTGCCCTGAGCTGGTTGTTTCTCATAAGCAGCTGTAGGAGGCTTTGTAACAGTCGTCGTCGTCGTCGTCGTCGTCGTC
>Ga0116231_10014199_pt1 | contig 10809 bp, 9 predicted proteins | sample S1TSphgellanicum_2_FD_89695 | JGI IMG/M metagenome (GOLD analysis project Ga0116231, IMG submission 89695) | Host-associated microbial communities from peat moss isolated from Minnesota, USA - S1T2_Fd - Sphagnum magellanicum MG | ecosystem: Host-associated > Plants > Peat moss > Unclassified... | reverse complement strand
GCCCTGCCCTCACAGGGACAGGGACTATCGCATTGGATCCAACTTTTGGAAGCTTTACCTTATTAGAACCGGTTTCACATTCAGCGAATCGATTTCGTTGATGAAAGCGTATGTATTCCACTCTTTCTTTTCCTCCTCGGAGTAAACAGACCATGACAGAGAAAGTTTCAGCAAAATTTCTCTGGTCAAAATAATGGCATCAAGGGCTTAAGTGGCAGAATCTGCCACAGAGGACCTAATCCTTAACATTAAAAGTAAGGAGTCAAGCCCCATGAGAAATTTGTAGGCCGGCCATAGAGGACCCCTTTCTTGACATTAAGAGTAGGGATGTAGTTTCAGAATGACAAAATCAGCAGCAAGTGCAATTGGGTCTCAACTAAACACCAGGTGAGCCTGAATGGTCAACCCCAGCCCTTTTATTTATTGGAAAAATTTCGCAGAAAAGTGAAATTAAAAATTGAAAAATTGAAAAAGAAGTGATTTTGAGGGAAAAAATAGTAAATAATATTACTATTTAAAAATTTGGATCACATAAGGTGTCAATCTTTTTGAAAAATTTAGACTCATGAGTTAACAATTTCATTGTCAAAGTAATACCCATGGTTATCAATTTACTTGGGTTTTTTAAAAAATAATAAATTATGCATAAAGGTCAGTTTTCAAATACTCACCTTGCAAACCACCAGTTATATTGTCTAGGTAGGGTAGGCTATAGGGTTTTTTAAAGAAAAAGGTAATATGTATTTTTTCTATTTTTCCATCATAAACATGTTTTCTTTTTTTCTTGTTTTTTTTCATAAACTTTTCCTGATTGAGAGGAGAAAGGAAGAACAGGAAAGGCAAGTGCTCGAAATGCTACACGTGACAGGCCCTGCAGGCAGAGTCAGCCATTTTCGGTTGGAGTAAACAGACCATGACCGGACGGATGGATGGACGGATGAATGGACGAATGGACGACGGAACAGATGGATGAAATGATGCTTCACATCCCGACGTCCTTTACTTTATGTAATGTCTGTTTTAAGACACTCCCAGTTGCTCTTAGACACGTTCTAAATGGTATGCAGGTGACCCATTCTTCCAACAACGCAGCAGCAGGCAAATCACGTGAAAGCCCCTATGCTTCTATTTTAAATAATGGGGATGACATAGCTGCATCCGTCCAGATGGATGATGAGACAGATGGATGTGAAATGATGCTTAACATCCCCACGTCCTTTACTAAAAATGAAAACACAATGGGAACAAAAAAATTCCCCCAAATATCTCAAAACCACCTGCCTCCCCCACCCAAAAGAAAGTAAAGGGGGGGCCTCCTGAGTGCATATTGAGCCTCCTCATTGGCTGCATGAAATTTTAACTTTCTACAACTTGTTTGACACCATTTTTAACCTGGTCTAAGAGGGAGGGTACCTTAAGAGGTTTACATATGTTAAAGGTTTTCATATCAGCCTGGTACTGGTGTGTTATTTCAACAATGTTTGGTTCAGGTTTTTTAGTTTTTTTAAAAAAAATTTATCTTTTTTATTTTATATTTTATGTGTTTTCTGTTTTTATTTTTATTTTGTATAATAAAAATATAGTGTTTCTTTTTCACTTTTGTATTTTTGTTTATTTGGATGCAAGTTTAAAGTTTGGAGAAAAAAGACACACCTCATTTTTTTTCAAGTAGGGTTTTTCTTCATTATTATAAGTTTTTTTTAAAAAAAATTTCTACTCTTTATTTGGTTTCTTCTTTTTTGTAATTTTTTTCTCTTAAAATGATTTTACTGTATTTCCTTTTCCTTGTTTCTCATGATCTACCTTTCGTCTAATGGACTTTCTGGTCCCAAACGGACGTAAATTTATAAACAATAAACAATTTCATTTATTTTTTATAGTTTTTGTGTTTTTACTTTTTTTGTTTATGTTTGTTTCATGTTTTTTCTATTCTTATTTTGTCTATCTTCATTTTTAAATTTTTTTTATGCGTTTAGTTATTTATTTAGTTATTTATTTTCTTTTCCAAAAAAATTCTAGTTTTTTAAATATGTTTTATAATAAAATAATTTTAATTTTAATTTTTTTTTTTTTGGTTTGATTAGATGCAGGTTTGAAGTTTGGAAAAAAGACAAACCTCATTTTTTTTTCAAGTATGGTTTTTTTTTCTCTTTCTTTTGCTCTATGTTTTGTTTCTTATTTTTTGTCATCTATTTTTTAATTTTCTTTTAAGATTATTTTACTGTATTTTCCTTTTTTGTTTCATGTTTAAGTGTTTACAAAAAGTTTCTAATTGTTAAAGTGTTTTTCTGTTTTTTTTTTTCCTAGTTTTCCCTTTTAAAAATATATATTTGTTCTGTTTGGATGGATGACGGGACGGATGATGAGATGCAAAGGTGTGCATGTATTTGACGATACATATTACAAAATTACAACTACAAACTACATTTTCAAAACCTCTCTATATACCACATTGGTAGGTTCTTTTTGAGAGAATTTATTTTCATTGTTTCAACCTGAAATTTATTTTTCTACACATTCTAACAATTTTTGTGAAAACGAATGGCCCTAATCACCAAATTTAGAAAAAATAATTTAAATTCATCAAATACATATAAAGCATAAATGTTTTATTCACTATCATTAATATGGTCTATAGCCTAATTTGGCTAAACCCTCTTTGCGGGATAACTAATCACAAAAATTGAAAGAAAGCAAACCTTGTATAATAGGGTTTTTATTTTTCAAATTCCTTAGGTAGGTGCAATGGCAAGGATCCCCAGCTTTAATTTAGATTAAATGGCGATTGTCCTAAGCGGACAGTAGAGTTTTTTCTGCAATCCTGCCTACATCTAGGTGAGGTACATGGACTCACTATCTAAATCTGGTTTGAGCATCTGCCGTGTCTGTTTTCTCCACCCCGTCGAAGTAAATAGACCATGATAGGACGGATGGACTGGACGGATGACTTTATGGACGACGAAAAGATGGATGAAAAGTTTCATTTCATTCCGACGTCCTTTATAATATGTAATAATTTTGAATATTGCCAAATTTGGCTAAATATAAGTATTAATGATCATCATTTGAGTAAAAGTTGAAAATTTGGAAAGAAAAAAAAACACTGGTGTGAAGGGGTGCTTTCAAATACAAAGAAAAAACACCTTGCAAGGAGGATTTTTTTCTTTTCGCATCTGGTGAATTTTTGCACTGTGATAACAAAGAAAATCGGTTAAAAAAAAAGGGATATTTTAAAATTGTAAATTCGAATTTTTTGGGGGAAAAATTCGCATAAATTTCAAAACCAAAAAACTGCCCAAAAAAAAAGAAAAAAGAAAAAAGAAAAATCCAATGATTTAAGACATGTTTTAAAATTTTTAATGTTTGCGTAATTTCGCAACTTGTCGAATTTTGTCAATCTTTGTCAAGGTTCAGATGTTCAAACCATCGTTTGAAGGTAGAGTGTGGCAAACCATCGTTTGGAGGTAGAGTGTGGCAGGCATGCAAAGCCTGAGAGTGTATCGAGGAGAGATAGGGTTTGTCGCCTATGTCCTCTGAATTGATGCATTTGGCTAATCAGAAAGCAATAGCTTTGTACTTAGTTTCTTGCCTAAACAATAGGAGTGTTTTGCTCAAACCAACTAGGTAATTGTCATCAAATGGATCTCTCTGATCCGGGTATTGAAGTTAAATTAAAAGGAAGAAAGAAAGAAAGTTTTAGAAAATGAAAAAAAAAAAAAAGATTTTTTTTTGATTTTAGGGATTTTTCTTAGCCATTTTTCGGAATAAAAATAATTAAATTTAATCACATCTAGACACATAAAGGCACTTCCCAGGTCGGCACTTGTAGCCAGCACTTCTGTGAAAAAATGCTACAGCCCACGTAGGAAAGTCGCCATTTAATTAATATTATTAATTTTGAGGATCCTCGCCAGTGGATGTACTTGAGGGGAGTATGAAAACAAAAACCAAAAACCCTGCTTGAAGTGTGTGTTTTTTATGAAAAAACAATTAGCCAAAAAGGAAAAAAATAAAAAATAAAAAATTGGACTCGGTCTTTCTGTCAGGCGCGCCGTTTCCCGCGCTCGGTCTTCGTGTCCGGCGCGGTTTCCCGCAGTCTGCGGCAACTGTTGTTGTTGGCGGCTGTAGTTGCCCAGTATTTCCCGCACGCTTCGGTAGTTTCCCCGACTCCTCGTCACCGTCGTACTTGCCATCGCTTAGCTCCACCACCAACAACACCACCACCATCGCCACCGCCTTCTTCCTTCTTATTTCTTGCAAGGATTGGCACCTCCTACATTGCAGTTAAGAACTACAGTCTTCGCTACAGAAGAACAACAGTGTGCCAATAATTGCTCCTTTGTTTCTTCCTCTTTCTTTTCTCTTGTTGGGATACAAAGCCGGAGGAGTTGGCTTCGTTTATCTTGGTTGTACCTGCTGCTTTTGTTTTGTTTTATTGCTCTCTCTCTCTCTCTCTCTCTCTCTCTCTCTCTTTTCAATATCGTTTATGTTCCAAGGGGGAGGAGATAGGAGATAATCATAAGTTGCGGCTGCTCTTCTTGTTTACATTTGTTTTGTTTTTGGGACTTTTTGTTTTCGGAGAGGAGCTGCAGTTCTCCGTTGTTTGTAGCGAGAAGTTCGTTCTTTCGCTCTTTCGTTTGTTGGTTCTATCTCGAAGTTTGGAAGCTGCACAAGGGAACTTGCGGACTTCACCATGACCAGCTGGATACGAGAGGTGAGTAGGAAATGATCATGTCCCTTGAGCTTCTTCTAATTAGGAACTTGGAATGATAATGCAGTCCATCCATCCATCCATGCATACACGATCCCAGTCTCCTTGAGTATTTTGGAATGTTTCCTTTAGAGCATCGCCACCACCGACGCTCAGTATGTGACCCTGCACTGGAGATCTTGGATGTGGTAAAGTAGTCGTCTTCCAGTGGATCCACTGGAAGACGACTGCTGTGATCCTGAAAAAATCCACATCTTTCAGACGCCTCGGGCAGCTCTGGAACAGTGCAATAAACACACAAGTCGTTTTTATTGACTGCTTATTGTTTCTGATTAGTTTGTTTGGTCCAGGTGGTTTGCTCTTAGTAGTCTCCCACCTGTTTGCAGTCCGAGTTTCAGTTTTATGGGCGGAGTTGGAAAAAAAAAGTAAGTAACTAAAACTTGGATCTGAGAAATATTTTTGCAGGGTCACATACTGAGCACCGCTAGAGATGCTCTTAAAGTCTTGAAGAGAGTCTGTCTTGATCTTTTGCAACACTCCTTAGCCAGGCTGTAGGAGGAGTTCTTGTAGATAGCAGTCAAATATTACAAAAAATGGTAACGTGGGGTTGGTTGTGTATGCATTGTCTGTTTGTTTTTTCTCTTCTGTTGCTGCTGCAGATGTTCCACGGGAAGGAGGAACCAATGTACATGTCTTCTTCTATTAGTTCTGGTGGCTATACAAACCAGTACCCTCCTGTTACTCTTCAGAATGGCTCTGTGCCGGCTCTTGAGCTGAAGGTTCCCATGTGCTGTGATAAATGTGAGGAGAAAGTGAAAGAAGAGCTGGAGGAGCTGAATGGTGTGCGCAGCGTAATCTGTGACAGGTATAATCAGAGAGTGACTATCATAGGGTTTGTGGATCCCCTTCAAGCTCTCAAGCAAGTGAAGAAAGCCAAAGTGGATGGGAAGTGTGAGCTGATTTCTTCAGGTAGTTACATCGTCAACAGCAACAGTGAAACTCATTTCCATCGTGCACCCAACTACAACCCCAGTCAAGAATATGGGCGGGGTGGAAGCTCTGGTGCTGGCTTAATCCGCTCCAATTCTTTTGGTCGAGAATTGGGAAGGCTTCCTTCATTTGGCAACTCAACATTCCGCGAACCACTGCGACGGGACTTCATGCGCAGAACTGATGATGTTGATCGTAGGAATGATTATTATGGAGATGTAAATCGAGATTCACAGAGAGATTTTTATGGAGTGCGCCGCATGCCATCATTCAACAGACATCGATACCATGATGCTGAGTACATTTCCATGGACAGACAATATGGATCACCTTATGAAGGAGAGCCTGTGTATTCCTCTCACCACTCTCATCGACCTGTCTATCAGTCACAAGTTTCATTCTCAAAACTGCCTGTTACAAACCCTTATTACATGAAACATATTGCTTCTGAGTACTGAAAAACCTTGAAAAAACACATAATGAGTGGGAATCCTTGGTAGAGGAGGAGCTTGTTGTTTGTAAAGATGTAGGTATACCTTTTGAGGTGAGGTATGTCATGACAGTTTCTTGAGTAACTTTTGCTGGTGCAGGGAGCCAGGATTTTTTGGGGGTATACATAGTTGCCATTGACATGGGTCAGGCTCCTTTGACTCCATGGCAGTCAAATTTTGGACAGGAAAATTGCAAGGATAGGTTGTATGTGCAGTGTAATCAATTGTATAGTTGGATTGTCAGTTTGTTGCCCTGCACTTGTGGCCTCATGTTGATAGTTCTTCTGATGAACGAAAAGAAAAAATATTGCACAAAATCGGGTTTGGATTGTGTGGTTTGTTTAAGACCTGCACTAGTTTTTTCAAATTCATAGCACTTGTGACCAATGGGAGAAACTATTTCTCAAAGTAATGAAGGATTTATATATGTGTGTTATGTATTCTCATGCGCTCACATTTCCTTTGAGAAGTGCAATTTTGTTGCTCTCCATGGCATGAGTGAATATCTGGATCTCATCTCTTTCCCTTGAATTCAGTTTTTTGGTCATTCTGGTAATGTCATTAGCACATATATATAATTCACAACACGGAAATGGATATGCCACTAAATATATATGTTTAATCACATGTCCATTCCCATGTTGTGAATTTCTGTTGTCTGCTATGTGTCACCAATCACTCTGAATATACTCATTGTTCACTGCATTCACCTTCAGGCATCATGATTGCAATGGCAGAGGACAGCAAACAAATGGGCATAATGCTGTGATTAGTCTTGACAATTTTCATGTGAACTCTTCATGAGAGATGGTGCAACATCTACTACTTATGTATGCTTAAGAATGTAAGTACAAAGAACCTCCTCAAGCAGGGCAATCCATTGCTGTAGAATCTGTGATAAGGAGACTCAACTACCTGACATCTACAGGAAGAGAAGAGATAAAAACTCACTGCCAGCCACAACTCCAGAATGATTTATGATCCTGATCTTTTCTGATTTTCAATCTGTGGCCCATATGTCCAGCATGATTTGCTGGCATGTTGGAAAATGAAACGAAAATGAAGCATTCACCTATTGTGCTGCATTACATTGAGCTTCTTGGAGAACACATCTAGGGTTTAGGAACTCTTTTTAGGGCTCAGGGCTTCTGCATTGCATCGGGCTTCATCCAGAACTTGAGAACTCATTTGAGGGTTTTGGGCTCTTGCGTGTTACATTGAGCTTCTTCCAGAACTTGGGAACTCTTTTTAGGGTTTTGGGCTCTTGCGTGTTACATTGAGCTTCTTCCGGAACTTGAGAACTCTTTTTAGGGTTTTGGGCTCTTGCGTGTTACATTGAGCTTCTTCCCGAACTTGGGAACTCTTTTAGGGTTTTGGGCTCTTGCGTGTTACATTGAGCTTCTTCCGGAACTGAGAACTCCTTTTAGGGTTTATGACACTTACATTACATTGAGCTTTCTTCAAGAGCTTCAGAACTCTCTTTAGGGCTTTAGAGCTCATTTTAGGGCTTAGTTGGAGAAAGTAAAAAAATCAAGCTAAATGGGTTTCTGGTGCAATGGGGTGTTTCAAAACATTTTTAGGGTTTGCCAATCTTGACCACCCACACTACAGCATGTGTAAACATTGCTCAAAAGCACTTTTTAAAAAAAAAAAATTCCAATGGAAAAACCCAGATTATTCCAAGACACTATTAATACTTCACAGAGATTTATCGTAAATTTATCACATATAAATAAATAAATAAATATCCCCAGATAATGCACACTACTCAGCTGACTTTGCAAGATTGGAGAAAATATAAAAAATTGGCAACCTCAAAGACCTCTTCTCAAAAATAATACAAAAGGAAAAATTGTGTGAAGGAGACTATGGGTCACTTGCTGTACAATATCTTGGGTTTTTTTAAACATAATAAATATAAAAACATGCAGTTTAGTTCTCATCAAAGGTGCTCGTGCCGGAGTGGTTATCGGGCATGACTAGAAATCATGTGGGCTTTGCCCGCGCAGGTTCGAATCCTGCCGAGCACGCCATTACTCAATTGAGCTTTTTGACTGTGTGTGTTTAAGTTCTTTTTGGTGTGTCTGGTTGCCACTCACTCTAGGTCAGTTTCCATCATGGTTAGCTCATTTTTTTTTGCCTTAGTGCCTACTAACTACCCACTAAGCCTTTCCATGTGCACTAACCATTTTACACACAACTACTTACCTAATAGGCTTACTACCTTTCTTAGGTGCTAAAGTATTTACCTTCCTTACATGATAAGTTACCAAGGAAAGAATCATCCTTCCATACTAAGATCTATCCTTTACATGATAAGTTAGTGGGAAAGAATGGTGGGTTTTCTTTTAAGGATAATAATAGGTCTATTTCTATACAAGGATTTTTGAAAGATGATATTTTTGGCTTGTGTTGAAACTTGTGATTAGTTACAGAGTTATGATATCTTGAAGGAAATTTGGTTTCTATTACAGGATTTTTTTTTGAAGATTATATATATATATATATATATATATTTATTTATTTTTTTGCATGATGAAATATTTGAATTTTCATAATTCTTCTTTGGCATTAAGATACTTTGTAATGTAAATGGCAAGGCCACACAGTGTGACACACACACACACACCCCTTGTTGTTGTTGTTGAGGTTATGGGTTGAGTATCATGCAAAAGATCTTCATTGGGTTGGGTTTTGCAGATCTTGTAGGAATTGGTGCTCAAAGAAAGTCTGGAGATAGTAGGACTCACAAAAAACTTCTTTCCTCATCCACAAATCCCCAAAAAATTTTGTCAAATGAGAATCTAGTTGGAGGGACATGTATTCCTCACATTTTGTGCTTGTTGTTAGCAAAACAGATTTTGTTTTTTTTTCTTGTACAAAAAATTTTAGTCTGATGATGTCCAGCTTTTGCCTTTCTGTGCATGACTTGGTGTATTTGTTGGGATCATGTGAGCCAGCATCCAACCAGTGCACCATTCATTTGAAACCTGTTGTTATGCATGCCTCAGTTGTGAAGGTTAACCACGGTTGAGTTACCAAGGTTGGATTCTATCTCAAAAACAAGGTTGGAAAGAGATATGGAGCCTTTCGAAAAACAAAATGCTCTACCCTTTTGTGGATGAAAAATTCTGCTTGATATAATGTGCCCTCTAGATACACTAAATTTTTATTTAATTTTTTTGCCGATGCTTGATGTAAGTGATTACCATGTATGTAGGTGAGTAGGTGCGATGATGCTCGGTGGTTACTAAGGTAAGTAAATTACATGTGGATGGTGAGTACATAAGCTAACCATGGTGATTACATACAGGACAAGAATACAACAAAAAGAGTGTTTCCTGTCCACATATCATCCATCCCGCATGATGCACTGGTGGGTGTTGGTTCAGTCTGGCCGTATCCTTGGCACCACCACCACACTTGCTTCAACTTTTCGTCTACATTGAACATTGAACCTCTCCTCCTCTTCAGTAATAATAAGTGTACCATGAGGTCTCGGGGGGAAGTCCCACACTAAGGGACTTATGCATTGCAAAAACCAAGGCCATTACATTTATCCGTAAAGTTGGCTTGTCTTTTGGGGCCTGCTTTCAACCCCCTATCCCCTCTCTCAGTGGTATTTGCAAAGTAATGAAATTTTATTAAAGCTTAGTATGAAATGCGGAAACTCAGCATTTAATGCACAAGGTTCGAGAGTGATTATAGTAGCTGTAGAGGTAGAAGTAGTGAAAATATATCAGACTTTCTACCACTAAAAATTTAAACCCACTAAAACGCCACTAACTACACTAAGTGGTGACCCAAGGTTGTCGCCACTAAAGGATGAAAAAAAATAGTTAACTTAGAGGTTGTCACAACTCGAGGATGAAAAAAAAAAGTTAACTTAGAGATTGTCACAACCCGAGGATGAAAAAAAATAGTTAACTTAGAGATTGTCACAATCTGAGAATGAAAAAAAATAGTTAACTTAGAGATTGTCACAACTCGAAGATGAAAAAAAATAGTTAACTTAGAGGTTGTCACAACCTGAATATGAAAAAAAATAATCAAAATAGTTAACTTTGTAGTGGTAGAAGGTCTGAAATATATGTAGCAGCCCTGAAGGCGCTCAGGACTAAGGAAAGAGGGGATGAAACTCAGTTTACCACCAAAATTGGTGGAAAAACTAGTTTTGAGTTCCAGTTATTTCGTTTTGCAAAATTGTCATTCCCAGTTACACATTTGATGCCCTATTATGCTGAGACTGGCCGTTCTCGCCCCCTAATCGTGTGACTTTAGAATTAACTCTATTATTTCAGCAACTTCTTACATGAAAAAATATTCATGGTGTAAAGATCAAGGCCATTATTTTTTGATAGAGCCTTTGCGCCAAAGAGGGCTAGGGAACTACCTTTTACACCAAAAAGTCCTAGCCTGGTAACTGAGATCTAAGAATGGGTTGGGTATGGTGGTTTGGTAAAGTCGAAGGGTGATTTTTTGGGCCAGTTTTTTGAGAAAAAAATTAGTCAAGTACCTATATGCCATGGTTTTCAGGGTGTTTTTTTTTTTTTTTTTTTTTTTTTTTTTTTTTTTTTTTTTTTTTTTTTTTTTTTTTTTTTTTTTTTTTTTTTTTTT
>Ga0116231_10014198_pt1 | contig 10812 bp, 4 predicted proteins | sample S1TSphgellanicum_2_FD_89695 | JGI IMG/M metagenome (GOLD analysis project Ga0116231, IMG submission 89695) | Host-associated microbial communities from peat moss isolated from Minnesota, USA - S1T2_Fd - Sphagnum magellanicum MG | ecosystem: Host-associated > Plants > Peat moss > Unclassified... | reverse complement strand
TATGTAGTAAAAAGGATATTAGTATATCAGTGAAAGAGAAAAGGGTAAGTAGGAAGGATGGGTGTGGCGTTGTGTTGATTGGGTTGGGGGGGGGGGGGGGGGGGGGGGGGAATATTCTTGGAATATTCTTGAAAAAAGTCTTTAAATATTTTTTTAAATATTTGTACTATTTTGTTAATGTTTGTGTTAAAAAAATTGCTATAAATATGTCATTTTCAAAATTTTCCAAGTCCATTTACAAGTCCTTTTACTACTTAAAATCAATGGTTCCAAGTCTTTTTACATTACTTTTGAAGGTCCAAATGTTAATGAAATAATTTCATATTTTGTAGATTTATAGAATAAGATATTAGATTTGATAATGTGCAAAAAAATAAACTTATTGTCAAATTTAAATTCTCTTTAAAAAAAATTGGTGTAAAAAACAAAAAATTAAGCAATGGTTATGACTACTTTTGGCTCCTATTAACATAATAGCACCCAATTATATATGATGCCTTCCAAAAATAATTGGAGTTAGTTGTAAAAGACATTAAACATACAACCACACTTAATATTTTGGCCCAACTCCACATAACTTAGGTGATTTTGAAGAAGCAAAACATCTCCTTGAGGTTTCTTTTCTACTATAATTTATTTCGTATTGTGTTTCATGGGTTGCATAAATAGCATGGTATCATCATTCATTCATCATTTGTGTTATTTTATATGTCGGTTGCAATATGAAAGAAAACTTGTAAACAATTGGACATTGAAATGTTGCATTTAGGGTTTGTAGATTAAAAATGTGTTTGATAAATTTGTAACAAGGTCTTTTCAGCTATTGGTGGACAATATATTGAGACATATGGGAAGCATTACACAACCATAGGCAAGCATGTTAAATAAACATTTCCCCTTGAAGTAAAAGAATCTCAAAATTCAAGATGATGCATTTAGTAATGGGCTTACAACATTGGTCAATGGTTACATTAACATAAGATTTTTTTATCTTGAAGAAAAATTCTCAAATCACTTTCTTTCCTTGTTTATTATATATACTCTAAAAACTTTAATCTTGCATTACCTTTGAATGTGCCAAGTTGTATGAAAAAAAAAATGTCACCTATTACAATGTTTTAGGCCTAAACATAATAATTCCTACTATCAAGGAAAGATCGCTTAACAAAAAATGAACTTACGTGGGCAAACAATGAAGATAATCCTCTAGTAGTGGAGTTGTTATTAAAAGTAGCAAACACATATAATGAATGTTTAATGAATCTAAGATCATTTTTGTCTTAAGACATTTCATCCAATGTGATGGTGGGAGAGAATATTGCTTTAAGCTTGTTTTCCTTTACATAAAACCATATGAAATGGAAAATTTAGGTTTTTGTTTGGACAAGCTATCATTAAAACCTTTCTAGGGTCACATCCGAGTTCTATATTCTTGAAATCCAAAGATGGTGCATGTGGTAGATTTGTGAAGTTCATAAATGATCCCTTCTTCTATTATCTATTTCAAATTGTTTGGCTTGTTGAGTGGCTCATTGAATGGTGTTGCAATATAATGTTATGGAATAAAGACCACATCTTGGTCCTTTAAGGTGGATAAAAAATGGCCATACATTATTTAGTTTTTGGTATACAACTCATCCATGCTAGCCCAAACTTAACAAGTTTCATGCATCAACCTCCGATGAAATATCCAATGGCCATAATAATCATCAAACCAATAGAGAATTGGAGCCTCCAATATCAATAAAATCCTTTTCATACATGTTGAAAATAAAAAAATTGAACCATTTCATTTTGATCATGTTAATTTATTTGTTGTATTTTTGGGAAGTTTTGATTTTAAAATCTATGTTTGTATTTTTTTCAAATTTAAATATTATTTAAATAGCAAGTAAAAATAATAATATCATAATAATATTTTACATCTTTTTCATATATCCAAAATTTCATATTTCTATATTAAGTTGTTAGAATTCACATAATTTAATATCAATTTATTTAGAAGTTTCATACTAAATTTGACCATGGACATGATGGACAATATTTTAAGATAACTCTAAAGGACCAATACACATTTAAGGAGGATACCTAGTAGATTTTGTTGTCAACACCATAGCTAAAAATGTAGCATGAAAATTACAATATTCAATATGCTCCCACCCACTCTATGCAATGCTCTTGAAACTTATAAATGACATTGCTACATTAATATTGTTGTCTTATATAATTGTGGACCTAACAACCTTGCAATAAACTTAGGTGAAGGTTGCTAAGTAAAACAATGGAAGCTCATAAATTTTTAAGTCTTAAGGGACTACCAATGGGGAGAGACAGACTTGCTTTCAAACAAATAATTAAGAAATGATTAAACAACTTGGAAAACAACTTGGAACTTCCAACTAATCACAATAAAGACGTGAAGGTAGTTGCTTTCTCTCCTAAACCCTAAACCCTTTATAACAAACTAATCATGAGGACTAATAACCTTCATGTTGTTTTGTCACTACCCTCCATGAATGTTACCCTCCTTGCAAAAATTGGTTTTGCAAAAACTATCGTCCAATAACCTTGATTCTTTAACTAAACAATAGGAAAAAAAACTAATGGAATGTTGAAAATGACAATATTTTACATCAAACAAAAAAAAAAAACTACTTACAAAAGGAAATGAATAAAATACCTGTGAAATCCAAAAATCTAGTTAACTCACAACCATGCTTGTATTACACTAAAATCCTCACAAGATTACACACATAGAATATTAATGAATTTTTCATAGAAGATAATAGAATGAAATTACAATGATAAATGAGATGAAGAATGGGGAACCAACAAAACTCCCACACCCCATAAGCCCCAAAGGTCACCTCATCCTTTCCTATAATCTAGGCCTTTATTCAATTCTCTTCGACAAACCCCTAGTTATTGGCACATTAGTTTTCAACCATCCTATCATCAAGGACTAACTACCCAAGTAGTGTCATGGAGACACTGAGTATGAACCTATCACTAATAATTAGGAAATCATTAGGTTATTCACTAGGATATTTTATTTTATTTTTCCTTTTTAATATAACCTTTTTGTAGAGATCCACAAAGATGGAGATAGTGAAGAACAATTTTTGGCTTGTTGAAGCTACTTTTGTGAATATATTATTTTCTAAGTTTAAAATAGTAGGTATTAGTTAAAACATAGGTGCAAATTGTTTCCATTTTTGACAACTTGTCACTTTTGTCCTACTTGTATGTTACTAACTTGTTATATTAGTCATACATATATGCTAGTTGGTCCTTTTATCATGAATCTATTTTTGACACCTTGAATAACTTTGAACTTGTTTCATGTAATCCGGGATTAGGGTCCTTGTTTTTAGATTTTTGTTTCAAACTGAACACTTGGAACCTTTTCATTGTAAGTAGTGCTTTCAAGCACATAAAGGGAAGCGGCTTGTGCGCCCAATGCAAGGGAAATTGAACATGAGCAATTCAAAATTGGGCAAGTAGAAAAAACAACATTACATGTAAGGAAAGGCCATCTAAATCTATAATTTACAATCCATGTAGTTACATGAGTAGTTTGGATATTGGTAACACATTGTCTTCCTTTAGTATCATGTACAAATCACCTTCGATCATGGTAGCATAGTTGCAAGCTACAATACTTGATCATTTTTTATGTTTTAGGAATCCGTTTTGGGCAAAATTTAAAACTATAAACATGTCCCATAAACACCATCCCTTTCTAATCACAATTGAGTCACCTTTATAAAATTTATTTTTCAAAAAACTCATATAAAATTCTATACATTGAAAAAAAACACAATAGAATGACAAAGTCGGAAAAAATAATTAAAAAAATTCTCTTAAAGGACTTTTGAAAATTAGGTTACTCTAAGACCATTCAAAAGTCCATTTAAGTATCAAGTTTTTTGTCAATGACACTTTAAATCAAAATTCTAGCTAGCTAATCCCCTACATTTTAAACGAGTCTTTAAATTGGAGAACTAATTGACAACAATGAAATACAAAGTTGATTCTCGTGTAATTAAAATATGTATTGTGACAAAATTGTACAAAATTTTGAAAGTCCATCATGTGGTGTGCAAAAAAATAAGGTCACAACTTATTATATAAAAATATTTTTTGGTAATTTACTTAAATGTAAATAAGATGCCTATTATTCATTGTGAGAATATAGTTAAAATATAACTAAAATATTTCATTATTTCATAACACACTAAAAAACACCTTTTTATCTCAAGTGCTTCTTCAAATATATCTCAAGTGCTCCCATGCCACTACTTGAAGTTATTGTGCATCCACTTGATGTTGCAATTCCACTTGTAGTAGAGTTAGGCTATAAAAAATCTTGATTATAGTAGAAATGGGTTATACTATATTTGCATCATTTTTTTCTACATCATTATTGTCATCGACTTTGAAGTGAATGTGAAAAGAAAGGGTCAAATGCATTAACATAGTTGCTACTTGAAAGTCTAATGTGAATGTTTTTGCTATTCCAATTTTTTCCCAACCCTACCTTTCTTTTTCATCTCTTCAATGCACTAAAAGAAAAATTGTCATTTGCAATAAGTTGTTTATGACTATAATAGTTATAAATGACTGTCATTTGCGCCTATTATAGTTGCAAACAACATGTTTTTCTTTTAGTGATGCCTTGCACTTGTGTCCAAGTTGAATGGAACCACCCACAAATTTGAAGTTTAATGTTGTTCATTTTGAAAATCAATGTGTGTATATTTTCAATCACAAATTTGTTGTTTTATGACATTTGTAGTCCACATGTTGAAATTGACCTTGAAAGCATGTTCAAAGGTCATTGTTTGATAACACTTACAAGTTGCAATTCATTCTAGTACAATTAACAATAGCAAAGACAACATTTGGATGCTTTTGTTTTACCCAATCAAAAAAACATTTTATTTTCATGAATTTTCCAACAATCAATCATGCATATAAGCTTTGATTTTCTTTCAATTAAATTGCTAGATTTGATTGTGCAAGTAGGGTAACAAGATATCATGGGCAAAGTCCTTCGTTCTTTAGAGCATTGACCAATGATTATCATTAAATGTAAAATCCCAAACTAAGTTTATGCACTTCATTTTTCCTTCGTTTGAAGGTGGTAAACATTAATGTGGGGCGAATATTTGATTTAAAAAATATTTGTTGGTTCTAGGTATTTGAAAAGTTTAGGATCAAAAAACTATTGGTTAAAGGTATTTGAAAATTTTCAGAATCAAAGAATGGTTGAATTCAAGTATTTGAAAAAATCAAATTCAAAGAATCGCTAATTTCGAGTATTTCAAAAAATTCAAATAATCATTGGGTTTCATGAAAGAACTAACAAAAACTTGACAATTTTTTAATAATCATTTGATTTTCTATGAAAAAAATGAAAACCATGGTTATATATCATAATCATTTTCTTTTTGGATAATTGTGGTTATATATCAAAACTAGGTATTTGATTCGTTTGATAAACACAATTATCAACTTTTGATATTTGGTGGGGGTTTGGTGCAATTTCTAATACGTGTTCCATTGTGGCACATAGGGGTTGTACCTATGAATATAACATGTTTAGAAAAGAGGTACCCATTTGCAACTAAAGATATACCATAGTAATTTGACTCTTGTCCTTCACTCTTGACACCTAAATGTGTCTTGTACTTTTATTTTTGCAAGTTCTTTTTTTCATTATTTGACCAAGATGCACCCCATTTTAGTCATTGTTGACCATAAGGTTTAGAAGAATGGAATGGGATTTCATTAGGTAAGCTAACACGTACACCATGCAATTTTGTTCATGCCAATCTACTAGCATTTTGCTAGTTGTTGTGATTGCCACATGAAAACATTCATGTAGTCTTTTAAAAACTAACTAGTCCATTTTTTTGTGATAATAAAACCTTGATGACCATTATGGAAAATCTTAAAAGCAATGGATTCTATCATAACAATCAAAATTGGTTGAACTAATTTGAAGCTGTATTGATAAAATCCAACACCTAATTGGTATACAAGGTTTGTCCAACACTTCTCATTTTCTACAACATTATGACAAGTTCATTTCAAAGTGTGGGGTACTCTTTTAGGATTGGTGAATGATGCTTCAAATGTCTTATTGGTGAACCTTGTTGGGTTGCTTGAATGTAGTTTGGTAAGAGTTATCCCTTTGATGTAATTAAAGTCCATAAACCTACTTTAGTTAATTTCTCATACGGACTTGCAACTTTTGGGCTTTAGTAAACAATTCACAAATAATGAACAACATCAAAATTTGCATATAGTTTTGAATTGCTATCACTATGGATGGCCATAAATGTTGTTAAAACTAATTTGTATATTGTGTTTTTGTCCTTTTGATTTTTGACAATTGGGCTCACTTCCATCTTGATATTGGTTGTATGCACCTTTATTTTCACTCTCATTTTGTTCAATCCATCTTTCAAATTTTAAAGTTGTTGAAAATATATTTCAATGCCCAACATGGCATTTCTTTACACTCTTTTCCCTCTTCATTCAAATATTCTATGCTTGTGTGTGTAAAATAACATTGGATTGAACGGGTGGTTTAAAATTTGTCATCTATTCCAAGGTGTAATGAGAGCTTACTAATTTATGTTGAACAAATGACATTAATAATTGCCAATATGGCCAAAATTATTCAAACTCATTGAGTGAGGAATTTAGGTTAGAACTAAGAAAAATTGCAATGTTCTTCATGGTGTTATGATTGTGTGTACATTTTACATTCATAAAAAGCTTTGTCTTAAGACATCACACAAATTTCACATGCACATTTGTGATGTCCTAAGTATGTTTGTATTTTTTATTTTGATTTTCTCCAATTGTAGGGGGTTGTTACAAATTGTGGTCTTAATTTTGTTTTGTACAATATGCCTAATATAACTCAATGTTCTTGTGACTTGTTGGACAAATATAGATTTTTTTTTCCAAACATGTTTTAAATTTTTAGATTGTTAAAGTCTTCCTATTAAATGGTTGTCTATTTTTGTTTTGCTTGCTTGTGGTTGTTTGTCAAAAACTTCATTTTCAAATATTGATTATTTAAATCTTGCTTTTCTTTGAAAGTTTTCATGTTGTGGTATTGCTTAAATGAATCTTGCTTGTGTTTGGTTGTTTGTGAAAGTCATAACATAGTGCAAAGTTTTTATTGATAGAATCATGATTGTTTGAGTGTTTCTTTTTAAAGATTGTTAGTTAGGGTGAAAGGTTAGGTGGACAATTTGGATTGTCATAGTTCTAGTTTTTCTAGATTGCAAATGAACTTGAAATGTAAAACCATATTGAATACTTACATTTTCAAGTTTTTAATTATCCACATTACAATATACTTTAGTCAAAATTGTATTAAAAATGATGGATGAGTTCTAAGAAAAGAATGGGCTCATAATGAACTTTTGAAATGATGATGTTTGTCATGTAAAAAATGTGTGAAAAATGTGAACTTGCAAAATATGGTTTGATAGTAGTATCAAAATAAAAATTAAAACATATGAATGTTTAACATGTGTATATCAATTGTGGGTGTTAACCTAAAGTTGGTTTTTACCTTAGCCTACATGCTAGTTTAATTAGAAGGGCAACCTAGTAAAAGATTTTATCCATAATAATTCTTATTACTATCTCCTTTGGGAGGTGATGCCCACTAGTTAGATAGGATTTAGGTTGGTAGGTAGAATTATGAATCCACACCTTGTAGAAGGTGAGGGTTGGTAAGTCATCTACTTACAAGGTAGGAGTAGTTTTAGGAGGTAACCACCCCTAGTTAAATTAGTGGGATACTTTTTTGGGTGATCTTTAGGGGACTACCAATTAGGGGTCAAATGATCCTTGGGAAAAGGGAATAGGGGGGGTTCAACCCCTATTCCTTTGGGGTGGTGTTCTTTTTTGTGGGTCTAGGAGGTTTTGGGGGCTCTTTTTTCTTTAGTTAATTTCCACTTTCTCTATGACTCTCCTTTGTCATTGTCTTTTTCCTTCTCCTCCTTCTTTTTCCCTTTTTTGCATTATTCATTCCTTAGTTGACCTCCCAAGGTGGTAGATATTCTAATTTGCCATTTTTTATTTTTTATTTCCTTTTCCCCTTCATATTGTTACAAGGCAAAATTAAAGTCCATGTACCTTAAATCTTGTTCTTTCATTTTGTTGCCTTATTGTTTCCATAGGTTGCTACCTTTGTTTACATGCTACTAGGATGGTAGTCATAATGGCAAAGTACCATATTGTTCAATGGACACATTTTATTTATTTCATATAACGTTTTGTCATTCTTATGTGAATAGTTGTAATAGAGTAACTAAGGAAGGTAAGTAGGTATTTAGGATGTAATGAACCTAACCTTCCCTAGTACTATCATCATTCAAGATAAAATTATCAAGGCCTAAGAAAAGGTCTATTTATAGTGGGGTTTGAGCCTTGAACTCCAAAGTTGAAAACCAAACCCTTTGCCAACAATACAACTTGTTTTTCTCTAATACAAGGTGAAGTGAATTGTATTTCAAACATATTCCATTTTTAATCATATACAAATATCAATTTTGATATTCAATGCTTATTGATATTTTGTCCAAATGAAAAATTTGAAAATTCATTTAATTTGTTTTTCAAAGATGCTTACATTTATATATATATAAAAAAATAGTTGGAATTAATTTGAATATTTTACATAATAATATTTCAATGCCAATTCCTTAAAGAAGACATTCAAATACATACTTTACATATTTTGAAATGAACTTTCATAAAATTTTAAATACATAAATATAGATAAGTGTACACAATAATGAAAATTTAATTCAATTAATTCTATGAATTATTTTATTAATTTAATATTTTATGTACCCAATTTTAATTTTAGAACATATTAATTAACACTAAAAATTTCACAATATTTGATAATAAATCATAAATTATCCTAAATATATAATTCAAGTTTTTTGATCAATTATTATATTATTTTATGATGTACAATAATATAATTATTAAATTCTTATTTACAACATATCAGTCAATGCTAAATATTTAGATATTCTTATGAAATAAATTTATTAATTACATATATGTTTATATACATGTAATATATTCATTTTAAAGTATTTAATTTGAATAGTACCATAAAATGAATCATAAGTGACAAGTCAAGTCACATCACCTATCCTAGGTTAAGTAGGCTACGTAGCTTAGGCTAGGCCACCTAACCTACTTGATATAGGCCACATCGGTTAAAAATATGGGCTAAGGTTAGGTGGCCTAATCATGTAGTCATATTTAAGAATAGAAATCCATGACTAATGGCATATACAATGACATGACTAAGTTTGGTCATTAGACAAATCTTGTTCTATTTGTATATGTCAAATTTTGGTGTAGTGATACATTATAGTCAAATGATGATTTTACTTTGAACCATCATCATAAATTGTGAATTACTTTTACTTTTTAAAGATGTTAAAAAATCAAAATCTAATATTCTCAAAATTATTGAAAATTCTAATATGTTTCCCAAGAAGGGCCATATGTTTTTTTTTTTAACATGCATCCTGCACATTTGATAAGGAAAAGAGACTTTGAAAATTGAAAAACACCTATCCACTTCCTTGTTTTAACTATTTAAAATATTGCAAGGTTCTTTTGTATGTTTGATGTAGGATTTAACATACAAAAGAAGCCTTACAATATCATGAATTTGCATAAAATTTTTGTGCTTGCAACTTTTCAAGTTAGAAAACTCATTCCAAAAGAAACTCTAGTTGTCCAAATTATTGCATTCCATGATGATTTTTCAAAATTATAGGGGTACAATTCTAAATAGTGTCCACACCTTGTGTAGCTCCTTTTATTGTGTTTGAACCTTGGGATGATTTGTGGAAAAATGATTCCAATATTTGAAATCTTGAATGAGGTGGTAGGCGAATCATTGATTGCGAAGAATCATACTTGTTTGAGAAAAGTAGTTGGATTTGTGAGACATAGTTTCAAATAAGCAAGATTCTAATTGATCACCTTTAGAGAGAGTTTGTAACAAGAACAAAATAATTTAGAACATATTCTCTTGTTTCCTTATGACTATTCGTGCAAGTTCCCTCCCATTCTTGTTCTTCAACGATATATGCTAAGTGTTTAAAATTGATAGGCAACCTTTATAGGGAGGATTAATTGGGTTTTGTAACATTTCTTTAAGCATCATGAATTGGGAAGGGAAAAAAAAGGGTACAATATTGCAAAGCAAAGCATAACAACTTGAAGGCCACATGCATAAGGAGGATGAAAGATAATCTATGTTTGATTTCCCATCGTGTTCTCATCATAATTGATTGAACCATGTGTGGGCAGTCAAAACCAGCTACAAAAGCTGGACAATAGTCCTTCTCCATGGATGATGCAATTTTACTGAATTTGCAAACAAATCCCTGAAATGGGTGTTGCTAGATTGTTGGACTCTCTAAAGGGTAGGTACTTATTTCAGAGCTTCTGAATGCTCCCCCATGGGAAGAAGACTCATGTCCAACAACAATAACAACAAGCAGCTCAATGTTGTCTCTTCAGGTATGCAGAATTGTGTTTGTTTTTTTTGTGGCTGTTGATTTTTGTGTGGCAGCAGTAGCTTGGGATCCAGTGAGAATGAATGTATGAGTGAAGCAGAGTTCAAAAGCAAATTTTCATTCAGACTAGAATCTCTGGTTTTCCATGGATCAGTTGAGATTTGTGGGGGGCGGGGGTGGGGGGGGGGGGGGGGGGGGGTGCGTCGTGGCCTCCTCTCCCGCG
>Ga0116231_10014197_pt1 | contig 10813 bp, 8 predicted proteins | sample S1TSphgellanicum_2_FD_89695 | JGI IMG/M metagenome (GOLD analysis project Ga0116231, IMG submission 89695) | Host-associated microbial communities from peat moss isolated from Minnesota, USA - S1T2_Fd - Sphagnum magellanicum MG | ecosystem: Host-associated > Plants > Peat moss > Unclassified... | reverse complement strand
TGCGCATATTCTATTACCCGAAGCACAAAAAAAACGAGCCCCAGGTGGTCTACACGCACCCCATCGGCATTGGACGGGTGGGTTGGAAGACCCCCGAAGGCACGACCAAGATCGTCAGCCGCACCAAGGACCCCGTGTGGGTGGTGCCCAAATCGGTTCGCGACGAGCACGCCGAGAATGGCGACAAGCTGCCCGCGACGGTGCCCGCGGGGCCCGACAATCCGCTCGGCCAGTACATGTTTCGCTTGAGCTGGCCCAGTTACTTGATCCACGGCACCAACAAGCCCTACGGGGTCGGCATGCGGTCGAGTCACGGGTGCATACGGCTCTACCCCGAGGATATCGCGGTGTTCTACGACCTGATTCCGATCGGCACGAAGGTAACGGTGGTCAATCAACCGTATTTGTTCGGCTGGCGCGACGGAACGATGTACTTCCAAGCCTATGCCGTCATGGAAGATGACTCGCGCGACTGGCGTAAGAACCGGCAACGGCTGCTCGCGCATTTGCTGACGCCGAAGGTGCGTCCGGAGATATCGGTGCGTAACGACGCCATCGACTGGCAGCGGGTCGGCGATCTTGCTCATGAGCCGCGCGCGCTGCCCGTGCCGGTGACCGGGGACCACGAGGGAGTGGACGCGGTCGTGGCCCACTCCTTGCTCGTGTCGAACACCTTGCCGGAAGGCTCCAACTGGGACGGCAACAGCGGATTGCTGATCGATGAGAAAACCTTCAACGAGCTGGTCGGCGGTCAATCGAAAGCGCCACCCATCAGCCAGACGCGGCCCTCCGAATCGCGGCCATCCCAATAAAAAGGTCCTCCCCACATGGCCGTGTGATGTGGCGTCTACTCGCGACGGCGCTGACTCTGAACTCCGTCGGGCTCGCGGCCGCGGCGATTGCCGATGCCACGCCGAGTCAGGCGGCCGATTTTGCGCCGATGCAATCGGGTCTGGATTACCATTCGTTCGCGAACGTCGAGCAGTTCCGCGTCACGCGATTGGAACTCGACCTGCGTGTCGATCCCTTCTTCAAGACGCTGCGCGGTGTGGTGGGATTGCAAGTCAAACGCCTCGATCCGAGGGCCACTGCGTTGATTCTCGACACGCGCGACCTCAACGTCTCGGACGTGACCGTCAAGGCGCAGGATGTGCTCGGCGCCACCTCCAAGAGCGAGACCACCTGGGTCAGCAGGCCCTTCCATTTCGAAAGAAAAGACCCGATTTTGGGCGAGGCGTTGGTCATCGAACTGCCTCCATCGAACAAGCCGACCGTGTTCGTACGCATCGATTACGAAACCTCGCCCACGGCGCCGGCTCTGCAGTGGCTGACCGCCAAACAAAATTCGGGCAGGCGCACGGGCTTTTTCTACACACAATCGGAGCCCATCGGCACGCGCAGTTGGATTCCATTGCAGGACACTCCCCTGGTCAGGGTCACGTATTCGGCCACCATCCACACATCCCCGGGCGTGCTCGCCGTGATGAGTGCCAATAACGATCCCAAGGCGCATCGCAACGGCGTATTCACCTTCGAGATGCCGCAGGCGATCCCGTCCTATCTGATTGCGTTGGCGGTCGGCGATCTCGAGTTCAAAGCCACCGGTCCGCGCACGGGCGTGTACGCCGACAGGTCGATGATCAAAGCGGCCGCCAAGGAGTTCTCCGATACCGAATCCATGATCGAGACTGCGGAGAAGCTGTTCGGACCGTATCGATGGGACCGCTACGACATTTTGGTCATGCCGCCGAGTTTCCCGGTGGGCGGCATGGAAAATCCCCGGCTGTCGTTCATCACCCCGACCGTGATCGCCGGCGACAAGAGTTTGGTGTCCGTGATCGCGCACGAACTGGCGCATTCGTGGTCAGGCAACCTCGTCAGCAATGCAACCTGGCGCGACTTATGGCTCAACGAGGGTTTCGCCGACTATCTCGAGAGCCGTATCGTCAACGCGGTGTACGGCGAGAAGCGCGAGATGATGGAGCGGGTCCTCGGTCTGCACGCCCTTAAGGCCGCGATGAGCACGCTCCCGCCGGCGGATCAAGAACTCGCGATCGACCTGCGCAACCGCGACCCCGATGCGGTGTTCAGCGATGTCCCGTATGAAAAGGGCCGGTTATTCCTCACGTATCTCGACGCCAAGTTCGGTCGCGAACGGTTCGATGCGTTTTTGAAAGGGTATTTTGATCATTTTTCGTTCAAGAGCATCACCACCGAACAGTTCGTGGCCTATCTCGAAGAGAATCTGCTCGACCGCTTTCCGGGACTCGTCACCCGCGATCAAGTCATGGCCTGGGTGACGGCGCCGGGGCTACCGTCCGATGCCGTGCTGCCAACCTCGGGTGAGTTCGCACCGGTGGATGCCGCACGCACGGCATGGCTCGGCGGCAAGGCCGCGTCCGCGCAGTTGAAATCGCAGGCGGCGGGCTGGGTGGCACAGCAGTGGCTCTATTTTCTCGACGGCATGCCGGCCTTGACCGTCGCGCAGATGGCGGATCTCGACCGGGTCTTCGCCTTGACGAAGACGAGCAACGCACAGATCGGCTGCAGTTGGTTCACGCTGGTGATACGCAATGGCTACCAGCCCGCCTACGCCGCGCTGGAGCGGTATCTGGAAACCATCGGCCGGCGCAGGCTCGTCACACCCTTGTATGAAGCACTGATGTCGACACCGGCCGGCGCCGTGCAGGCAAAGCGGGTCTATGCCCTTGCCCGCCCCGCATACCACGCGGAAACGGCCGCGGCCGTCGATGCGATCGTCAACGCAAAGTCCGAGGAATCCGATGAATAGCGAGTGGATCAATGAGTAGCGAATGGATGAAAGTGATGCTCGACGAGATCGCGCGCAAGAAGGCCGAGGCCGAGCAAGAGCGGCGCGAAGTCGAACGGCGCGACGCGGAACGGCGCGGTACCGAAGTGCGGCGCGCCGAGGTGCGGGGCACCGAACAGGAGTCGGCGGGGGGCCCGGCTTCGGGGAACCCCGATGATTCCGCTTAAGGACGACAACGCTTCTTCGCTCAAGCCTTATGTCACGATTGCGTTGATCGCCGTGTGCTCCACGGTGTTTCTGTGGCAGCGGTCGCTGGACGTGGGCGAGAGTCGTCGCGTCGTCGATGCCTTGGGCGCCATTCCCGCCGTCTTGACGTCGGACGCACGTCTTCCGGCCGATCTTTCCTGGATCCCCCGCTACTTGTCGCCGTTCAGTTCGATGTTCCTGCACGGTGGGTGGTGGCACCTGCTCGGCAACATGCTGTATCTGTGGATTTACGGCGACAACGTCGAGGATTGCCTGGGTCACGCCCGCTATCTGCTGTTCTATTTCTGTTGCGGTGCCGTTGCGGTGGCGGCGCAAGCCCTGTCGGAGCCGCATTCGGCCTATCCCATCATCGGCGCGAGCGGCGCGATCTCGGGCGTCTTGGGTGCGTATCTGTTGCTGTTCCCGCGGGCCAAAGTCCTCACGTTGGTGTTGTTGCCGTTTTTTTTCACGACCTTGCGGTTGCCCGCCATGCTGTTGCTGCTGCTGTGGTTCGCCGCACAATTGGTGAGTGACCTGGCGGTGCATGATGGTGGGTCCACTGTGGCATTTCGTGCGCACATCGGCGGATTCTTAGCGGGCATGCTGTTGGTGCCGCTGCTCAAGCGACGCGGCGTGTCGTTGTTCGCGCCCTAGCCCTGCACAGCGGCCTACCGGGTCCGCTGGTGAGCCTACCGCGTCCGCTGGAGAACCTACCGCGCATACACGATTGAGCCTACGGCCTCTCGCGCCTGCTGCTCGATGTCGCTGTGTTACAGTTCACGGGCTTTCTTAGGGGAATTTCTCAAGTGACGCCCATTCACGTCGGGTTGCGTTTGGAGCATGAGCGAGGGCTTGACGCCCCGATCGCGCGCCTCGGCACGGCGCGCACCGCGTTCGTGGGTCGAACGCTGCGCGGTCCCGTCAACCGGCCGGTGTTCCTCAGAACCTTCACCGAGTTTCAGCAGATCTTCGGCGGTCTATGGCAGCCGAGCCCCTTAGGCTACGCCGTCGAACAATTCTTCGACAACGGCGGCCGCGAAGCCATCGTGGTGCGGGTGGTCAATGGTGCGCGGGCGTCGACCCTGACCTTGAAGGCGGGGGCGGGCACTTTGCTGTTGCGCGCGGTGCGTCCGGGGACGCGCGAGTTCCTCCGAGCATCGGTCGACTACGACAATATAAGGCCCGCCTCGGCCAGCGAGTTCAACCTGACGGTGCAACGCGTGCGCGTGCAGGGCACGCAACAGGTCGATGACCAGGAAATATTTACCGCGGCGTCTCTCGCGCCGGGAGCCCGGCGCCATCTCGCCGACTTGCTGGCCGAGTCGGAGTTGGTACAGCTTGCCGGTGACGTACCGGCGCAGCGACCCGACAAGACCATGGACGCATCCAGCGGTCTGGCCACGCGCTACGTCACGTCGAACGCGGACGGCGACGATGGTGCTCCGCTCACCGATTACGATCTCATCGGTTCCGAAGTCGAAAAGACCGGCCTGTTCGCGCTCGACAGCGGCGATGAGTTCAATTTTCTGTGCGTCCCACCGCTGTCGCGCGACCAGGACGTGGGGGCGAGCACGCTGATGGTGGCGGCGCGTTTTTGCCGGCAACGACGCGCGCTGCTGATCGTCGATCCACCGTCCGACTGGCATACGGCGGACGATGCGCTGCGTGGCCTGCGCCACTGGCAATTCGGCAGTGAAAACGCGTTGATGTATTTCCCGCGCATCCTTGCCCACGACAAGTTGCGCGGGCACTTCGAGTCGTTTGCGCCGTGTGGCGCGGTCGCGGGAATGCTCGCACGGTCGGACGAGAGCTCACCGGTGTGGGGCCTGCCCAAGCTGGAAGACGCCACTCTTCGCCCCGGTTATCGACCGAGTTGCCTGGTTGCGGACGACCGCCGCAAGCGTCTCGCGGCCCTTGGGGTCAACACGCTCCAAGCCGTCCGCTCGGTTACGCGCTTCGGCGTCCGGCCACGCACCTTGGCGGCCGGCACCGCAGGCTGTGCGGACTGGCAGAGTCTCGCGGCGCGGCGCATGGCGCTGTTCATCCTCAACAGCGTCGAACGCGGCACTCGTTGGGTCATCGCCGCGGATTCCGGTGAGGACGTGTCCGCCAGGCTGGAGGCGCAGGTCCGTGCGTTCTTCGAACGGTTGTACGCGGCCGGCGGCTTCGGGCAGAGACCGATGGAGGAGTCGTTCTTCGTGATTTGCGACGGGCGCGTGAACCCCCCGCAGGCCGTGCGTGCCGGCGAGTATCGCTTGCTGATTGGGTTCGCTGCGTCACGCCCGGGTGAATTTCATAGTTTTCGCATCGTGCATTCGGCTTCGGCCAGCGAGGTCACTCCGGTGAGCTTGAACCGGCTGAATTCTGCGCAATACAGCCCGGAAGAGCTGCGCTGGGTCGATGCGCTGGCTGGTCAGCTGCGCTCATGAATCAGTTGCCCATCGCCGCGGCGCGGCGCTCGATCTCGAGCTGCAGCGAACTCACCGGCCGATGGCCGGGAGCGGCTGGTAACAGTCTCGGAAGATCGGGGATCTCCTCGATCATCGCCGCGGCGTGCGTGTAACCCAAATCGATGGCGCGGTCGAAGGCGTGCCAGTCGAGCAGATCCACATGGTCCAACGGTGGCTTCAAGAGCACGTCGGCCAACGTGCGCTGGGCGGCGGCGCTCGCGGAACTGTTCACCATTCCGGCCTGGACCAGGATCTGGAAGATATTGATCCGATCCGTCGCACGATGGACGCGTTCGGCGCCGACGTCGCTGCCGATCACGAGTCCGGGCGCATGGCGCTGCATGACGTCGACGGGCAAATTGTTGATGGCCGCGCCGTCCACCAGCACATTGTTGTCCCACGCCACCGGCGGCATGACGCCCGGAATGGCGACGGACGCCCGCAGGGCGAGCGCGAGCGATCCGTCGCGATGCTCGAAGGCGCGGCCATTCGTGAGGTTCGAACTGATGCAAAAGAACGGCAGGCGTAAATCCTCGATTAGGACCTCGCCATACTCACGCTTGAGGAGCCGCGACACCTTTCGGCCCCGCGTGAGCGCGACGATCGGAAACGTATAGTCGTTGACGGGATTGGAATCGACGAAGCCGCGACGGTAGATGAACCGCATTTCATCGTCGCTCCAACCCATGGCGACGCCCGCGGCGATGATGGCGCCGATGCTCGCGCCACCGACGAAATCGATGGGTACGTGCGCCTCACGCAGCGCCTTGATGACCCCTAGGTGAGCGAATCCACGTGCGCCTCCTCCCGACAGCACGAGCCCGACGCCGCGACGCGTGAGCAAACGGGCGAGCCGCGCGACGTCGGCGAGATCGATGAGATGATGATGGGAGGTCGTCGGCGACGCCGCGATCCAACGAGCGGCCGCGCCGACCACGAAGGCGGCCTCGTGTAAGAGCGCGAGCTCGATGCGCGCGCCGCGCCCGACCGCCGACGCCACGCCGCGCGGCCACGGGCGCGCGGCGGCTTGGGAACGCGCGGCAAGCAGGATGACGTCGGCCTGGCGGCAGCATTGCTCCGTCCACGCGGACTCGATCGAGTCGGCGACGTAGACGACGTAGTCGTTCATTTCCTCGATGCGGTTGAACCAGGACAGGGTTTGCAGGCTGGCCCTTGCGTCCCAGACGAGTTCCGCGGAACCGCTGCGGCCGAATTCGACGATCAAGCGGTTTGCGAGCTCGGCCACGTCGATTTCCTCATTGTTGGGAACGACGACGAACACACGAGCGCGCTTCAAGGAGCGATCCTGGCGGTTGCTGCGGCCGAGACGACGCGCAGCCAGGCGCGCCAGTGCCAGGGACAGCGTGCTCGACTCGCGTGTGGCCAGATCCATGCCGGCATTCGGAATGAGAATGATCTCGCTGTCGCGTAGCGCCACCACCGACGCATTGCGCGGCTCCCGGAGTAGCCAGCCCGATTCGCCGACCAGCTCGCCGCGCTCGATTTCCGCCACCCAGCGTGTAGCACCGGTGAGCTTCACGCCCAAGCGTCCGCTGACGAGAAGATAAACGCCTTCGCAGGCGGACCCAGACTCGAATAGGATGTTGCCGGCGGGCAGCGAGAATTGCACGGCAGCGGCTGCAAGGGTCTCGACCGTGCGTGCATCGATTCCGGCCAAGTCGGCGCAGTCCTCGAGGCAATCGCTGACCGGCCGAATCGATTGCAAAACGCTCGAGAGTTCTTCGTCCAGTGCCATGCAGGTGTAACGGCCGGTACACTGTGTTTCTTTACCCCGCGCTGCGGTAGGAGGCAGCCCGATGCGAGCGGATACCGTCGTCTTTTCCCATGGCAAGGAGAGCGGCCCCTGGGGCTCCAAGATCACGGCCATGGCGGCCGTGGTGAGCGAGCTCGGCGCAACGATCCTGTCCGTCGACTACCGGGGCATGGACGATCCCGCCGCCCGCGTCGACAAGCTCGTTGAAATTGCGGCGCCGTTGGACGCACCGGTGCTCGTGGGATCGAGCCTGGGTGGGCATGTGGCCGCAGCCGCGGCGACCCGGGTCGGCGCGTGCGGACTATTTCTGCTGGCACCTGCGTTCTACATGCCGGGGTTCGAGGCTTACACGCCGCGCGACGTGAGCTGCTCGACGGCCATCGTGCACGGCTGGCGCGACGATATCGTCCCGGTCGACAACAGCCTACGGTGGGCGCGCGAGCACCGCGCGGCATTGCACGTGCTCGACTCGGGTCATCGGCTCGAGGATCAAATCGCGGTCATCTGCCGGCTGCTGCGCGCTTTTCTGACCGATTTAGGCTAGCAGCCCGTCCGAGTATTCAGTGCGGCAGCACCGGCGGTGCGGCGATGCCGGCCGGCGGCAGCGTCTCGGGCGCGGGTTGCCGCTGCACCTGCGCGAGTTCGCGCAGACTCTCGCCGAGTTGTTCTCCCGTACGCCGGCCCATGGCGTCGAATCCCGCCCCCATCGACGCGTTGTAGGCGATGACATAGCGCTTGCCGGGCGCGGATTCCATGAACGCCAGCACGTGCTTCAGATCCGAGTCGCTCAGGTCGCGATACCCATACGCCATGAAGCGTCGCATCGGCAGACGCATGTTCTCCTCCATTTCCGCGCGACTCGACTCCCCGGACCGATGGGCGCGCTCGGCCACGGCGGCGGGGTCCATGCCGGATCCCACGGCGGTACCGATCGCGACGGCCTGACCCATGCTCAAGAAAATATCGACCGTGGATTCAGTAGAGTGGGTGGCACGCTCCAGCTTGTCGACGATGACGTCGCGCTTGGGGGTCGAGGGTGCCGTGATCTCGCCGTTCATCACCTTGTCGATCTTGGCTTCCCCCAGCGTCGCGAGCGCGACGTCCGCGGCGACCATGCGCCTGCCCACGTCACTGGCGAGGAATGCCTCGGTCCGTGCCACCGTGGCTGAATCGAGATGATCCGCGAAAGCCTGCAGCGCCGGCGCCTCGAACACGTCGATCCGGAAGCCGCGCTGGGCGGCCGCCGTGACGGCGGCCAGCTGGGCATCCGACAGCTTCGCCGCGCTGTCGGCGGCGAACAATTGCCGGATGTGTTCGGGCATGGCGCCCAGGGAAGCGCGCACCTGCTCGCGGATGGCGGCAGCCTGGTACACATTCGCCGCCGTGTCGATGTCGACCGTCGATTCCGCTGCGTGCACAGTGGCCGCCAAGCACATCAACAACAGGAATCGAATCATGCATGAACTCCGGATGACTATTGCGCCAACGATTGTACACTCACGGCCTGCGGGGGCCGTTTGTCCGGAGGCGAGGGCATGTCGAGGAGATTCACCGTCTGGCTGGCGGTTGGTTGCATCATGGGGTGTTCCGCGGGGAAGGGCACCGATCCTGAGAAGAACGCCGCTCCCGGGAAAAGTGCGGACCCCCCGCAAAAGACGGTGTTCGATCCGTTGACCCAGCAACTCGATCGCGCGCGCGACGTGCAAAAGACCGTCGATCAGAACACGGACGCGACGCGCAAAGCCGTCGAGAGCCAAGAGCACGGTGACGATCCTCCCTAGTTTAGGATCCGCCTGGCACTGGAGCGTCCGCAAGATCATCGGGCTGTGGGTACGGGTCACCCTCAAGCCGGACGATGCGGCCGCCGAGATCGCGGCGCTGCCGCGTCCCGTGTGCTACGTGCTCGAGCACGACAGTCAGACCGACCTCGCAGTGCTCAACAACGCGTGCATCGCATTGCATTTGCCGAGTCCGGAGCGGCGCCTCATCGTGGGACAGCGCCGTGCGGGAAAGGCCTACATGGCACTCGGCGAGCGCGGCAGCCTGTGGCGGCGGCGTGCCGTACGCCGCGCGCCGCGCCCGTTGGAGCAGCTCGTTCGGGCGGCGGCCAAGGACGTCGATTTCGACGTCGATCTGGTGCCCGTGGCCATTTTCTGGGGCCGTGCGCCGCACAAGGACGTGAGTTTGTGGCGGCTGTTGTTCGCCGAAGATTGGGCGTTGGTGGGCCGCTTCCGCAAGCTCCTCAACGTGCTGGTCAACGGCCGCAATACGCTGCTGTATTTTGGAGCGCCCTTAAGGCTGCGCGACGTGATGGAGGAGGGCTTGAGTGCGCCGCGCGTGGTGCGCCGGACCTTGCGCACGTTGCGCGCCGGATTGCGCGCACAGCGTGCCTCGACCATCGGCCCGGATTTGTCGCACCGCCGGACGCTGGTTGCGCAGATCTTGAAGACCCAGGCGGTCCGGCAAGCGGTGCGCGCGGAGATGCGATCCCGATCCGCGGCCGGGCGTCCCATCGGGCGGCGCCAGGCGCTGCTCGTGGCGCGCAAGCACGCCGTCGAGATCGCCGCGAATTACTCGCAGTCCTTCATCGGCTTCATGGACATCATTCTCGGCCGTCTGTGGAATTGGCTCTACGACGGCGTCGATTTCGAGCACGTCGAGAAGCTGAGCGATATCGGGGACGGCGCGGAGATCATCTACGTGCCCTGCCATCGCAGCCACATGGATTATCTTCTCTTGTCGTACGTGATCTATCGCAAGGGGTTCGCGATTCCACACGTCGCCGCCGGTGTCAATTTGAACCTTCCCGGCATCGGCCGCTTGCTGCGCAAGGGCGGCGCGTTCTTCCTGCGGCGCAGCTTCAAGGGGGACGCACTCTACGCCGTGGTGTTCGCGAAGTATCTCGGCGTCATGATGGCGCGCGGCCACCCGCTCGAATACTTCATCGAAGGGGGCCGCAGTCGTACCGGCCGCCTGCAGACACCGCGTACCGGGATGTTGTCGATGACCGTGCGCAGCTTCCTGCGGGATCCCAAACGGCCGGTGATTTTCATGCCGGTGTATTTCGGCTACGAACGCATCGTCGAGGGTAGAACCTATATCGGCGAGCTATCGGGCCGGCCGAAGGAGAAGGAAAGCGTCCTCGGGCTGGTCAAGGCATCCATCCTCGTGTTGCGCAGCCAGTTCGGCAAGGTGCACGTCAATCTTGGCGAACCGATCGCGCTGGAGACGGTCTTGCAGCGTCACCAGCCGGACTGGCGCAGCGTTCCTTTCGAGGGTGAGGCTGCGGGCGGCTGGCTGCGCGATGCGATCGGCGATCTTGCCGTGTCGATCGTCACGGGGATCAACTCGGCGGCGGCGGTCACTCCCGTCAATCTGGTCGCGATGGCCATGCTCGCCGCACCTCGGCAGTCTTTGCCCGAAGCCGCGCTGGTCAACCAGTTGGAGCTGTACAAGAGCCTGTTGCAGGCGGTGCCTTATGGACCGCTGGTCACCGTGACCGCGGATTCCGGCGCCGACATGGTGCGTTATGCGCAGAGCATGGGCATGCTCGAAAGGCAGCACCACGAACTC
>Ga0116231_10014195_pt1 | contig 10815 bp, 8 predicted proteins | sample S1TSphgellanicum_2_FD_89695 | JGI IMG/M metagenome (GOLD analysis project Ga0116231, IMG submission 89695) | Host-associated microbial communities from peat moss isolated from Minnesota, USA - S1T2_Fd - Sphagnum magellanicum MG | ecosystem: Host-associated > Plants > Peat moss > Unclassified... | reverse complement strand
GAGCGTCAGCAACATCAGGTTGCCCGACAGCGCGCAGAGCAGCGAGGCGAGGACGAACACGACGAGGCCGACGATATGAACGCGGCGATAGCCGACGACCTCCCCCAGCGAGGCCAGCGGCAGCAACGACATGGTGACGGCGAGCTGATAGGCGTTGACCACCCAGATCGATGCCGCGTCCGTCACCCGCAGGTCATGCGCGATGGTGGGCAGCGCGATATTGGCGATGGCGCTGTCGAGCACCGCCATGATCAGCCCCAGCGCGATGGCCAACACCGCCCATTGCAGGCGGGGAGAGGGCAGCCCGTCGCGCGGCTGGGTCGTCGCCAGGGTCATGCGGTTTCTTGGCATGAAGCCGCCGAGGTGGACAGGGGCGGTGGGCCAGGCGCCGTTTCACCCGACGAACATGGAATTGCATCAACGCCGAAAGCAATCCGCTCCCTTCGGTATGATACGATCATTCGTTTTAAGAAAGAACGTATCGCCGCCATGGGACAGATCGCTGAAATCCTCCGCGACGCCGTCCGTTTCCGTATCGTCCCGAACGCCCCGCGCCACAGCGGCCCCACGCTTCGCGCGCTCACCGCCGACCCGCTTGCCTGCCGCATCGCGATCGTCGAATTCGATGACCAGGGCGTGTGCTTCGATCGGTCGGTCCTGCGCGATGTCGATGCCGCGCTGGCGGATCTCGATGGAGCGAGCCCGGTCATTCTGGTGTTCGTCCATGGCTGGAAACACGATGCGGCGGCGGAGGACGGCAATCTCGCCTCGTTCACCTCCCTGCTTCAGGACGTCGCGGCGGCGGAGAAAGGGGGTGCGGCGCGGCCGGTGCTCGGCGTGTTCGCCTCCTGGCGGGGGCTGAGCCGGTCAGGCAACTGGGTGTGGGAGCAGTCCTCGTTCTGGGATCGCCAGCAGGCCGCCCAGCGCGTGGCGGCGGGCTCCGCGCGTGAATTGCTCGGGCGGCTGAAGGCGTTCCGCAACGGACCGTCCGGCGACAAGAACGCCCCGCGTGCCACGCTGATCGTTGTGGGCCATAGCTTCGGGGGACTGATCGTCTACGCGGCGCTGGCGCAGTCGCTGATCGAGGCGGCGGCGTCGGAGGGGGCGGTGGTGCCGTCCTTCGGCGATTTGGTGCTGCTGGTGAACCCGGCGTTTTCCGCGATTTCGTATCTGCCAATCCACCAGATCGTGGCGGAGCGGCAATCCGGCGCCGATCAGCTGCCGGTTTTCGTGTCGGTGACCGCGCGGAACGACTGGGCGACGGGACTCGCCTTCCCGGTGGGGAATGTCACGCGCCTTCTCACCGAGGCCTGGCGCGGGCCGGCGCAACGTAAGGCGCTGATCCGCACCATGGGTCATGTGCCCTGGATGCGGACGCATGCGCTCTCGACCGGGGATCCCGCCGGAGCGGGCCCGGGCGCGGCCCGTTTGCCGTTTCGTGCGCTGGCGTTCCCCGGCATGCCGCAGCAATTCGGCAACGTGACCGTGACGCGGGAGGCGGGTTCGCCGGCTGGGCCATTCTGGGTGGCGTCAGCCACGAAGCCGATCATCGACGGCCATAACGGCATCTTCACCGCGAATTTCGAGATGTTCGTGCGGGCTCTTGTGCTGGCGCATCTGGCTGCCTCGCGGCTGCGGTGAGGGTCAGGATGCGTCCTTGTCAGCCCAGAAATCCGCCTGCAGCGCCGCCGCCTCGTCCTCCAGCAGCGGGCCCACAACCTCGACCGCGCGTTGCCCGGCCTCGAACACCGCGCGGCACGGCAGCGCCAGGGTCGGGTTCTCCGGGTGGGCCCCGGTGACGCGTTTGAGGCTTTCCTCGGACTGGCCGTAGACGACGCGGCCGATCCCGGCCCAGTAGATCGCGCCCGCGCACATCGCGCAGGGCTCGGCCGAAATATACATCGTGCAGCCTGTGAGGAACGCCGTCCCGTAGGCTTTCGAGGCGCGGGTCGCGAGCAGGCGCTCGGCATGCGCCGTCATGTCCCGGCCCTCGGCGGTGAAGCCGTTGCCTTGTTCGAGCAGGATCGTGTCGTTCGGCCCGACCAGGACCGCGCCGAACGGATGGTCTCCGCCCGCGCGGGCCTGGCGGGCGACGGCGAAGGCGGCGCGCAGATGCGCGAGGTCGTTAGGCATGGTCGGCACCGGATTTGGCCGCGGCCATCGCCTGCCAGATGCGGTCCACCTTCAGCGGCGTGGAGAGGAACCGCACGCCGGTCGCGTCGCGCACCGCGTTGGCGAGCGCCGGGGCGACGGGGTTGAACGGCGCCTCGCTCATCGACTTGGCGCCGAACGGGCCCAGCCGGTCCACCGTGTCGGCGAACAGCACCTCGGTGCGCGGCACGTCGGCGCAGGTGGGGATGTGATAGTTGCGTAGGGTGCGGGAGGTGACCTGGCCGGTGGCGTCGAGCGTCACCGCCTCGTAGAGGGTGGCGCCCAGCGCCTGGGCGACGCCGCCCTCGATCTGGCCGCGGCACTGCATCGGGTTGATCACCCGCCCGGCATCGGCGGCCTGCACGCTTTGCAGGATGCGCAGTTCCCCGGTGCCGGGATGCACGGCGACCCGGAAGCCATGGACGTTGAACGCCACCGAGCGCGGCGTGCCGCCGAACCGGCCATGCGCCTCCAGCGGGCCCAGTTCGCTCAGCGCCACCCGCCGTCCGGCGGCCGAGGCGGCATCCGGTCCGAGCCCCACCTTGGCGACGGGCATGCCCAGCCGGGCGGCCGCGCGTTCGCGGATCAGCGCGCGTAGCGCCTCCGCCGCGCGCATCGTGGCGGTGCCGGCGACCACCGTGCCGGTCGACCCGTATGCCCCGGTGTCATGGCCCACCGCGTCGGTGTCGGATTGGCGCAGCCGGATGCAGGAGGGCAGCGTGCCGAGGATCGAGGCGGCGATCTGGCCATGCACGGTGCTGGTGCCGTTGCCGAATTCGGCGGTGCCGACCGCGAGGTCGAACATGCCATCGGCCGCGAGCGCGATCCGCGCCTCGGCGATGTGGCCGCGCGGCGGGATGGTGTCGATCATCGCCAGCGCGATGCCCTGGCCGGCGAGCCATCCCGCCGGCGCGTCGGGGCCATTGCGGCCCAGCGCGTTCTCGACCAGGTCGAGGCATTGATCGAGGCCGTAGCTGCCGTATTCGACGTCGTGAGCCGCCGCCTCGAACGAGATCATCGGGTCCCCGTCGCGGACCACGTTGTGGCGGCGCAGGGCGAACGGGTCCATGCCGAGCCGGCGCGCCAGTTCGTCCATGGCCGATTCGATGGCAAACACCGTCTGGCTCAGCCCGTAGCCGCGGAACGCGCCGGCGGGGAGCGTGTTGGTTTTCACCACCGCGCCCTCCACGCGTTTGTTCGGGCATCGATACACCGCGACGCATTCGCCGCAGCCGTGGAAGAGAACGCCGATGGCGTGGTTGCCATAGGCCCCGGTGTCGGACAGCACCTTCATCTCGATCGCGGTCAGCGTGCCGTCGCGCTTCGCGCCCAGCCGCACGTCGATGCGCATGGGGTGGCGGGTGGTGGTGGCGGAGAATTGCTCCTCGCGCGTCAGTTCCAGCTGCACCGGGGCGCGGCAGCGCAGCACGGCGAGGGCCACGATGTCCTCGACCAGCATTTCCTGCTTGCCGCCGAACCCGCCGCCGACGCGGGCCGCCTCGACATGCACGCCGTCGAGGGGCAGAGCGAACAGCGTGGCGAGGCTGCGGCGCGTCAGGAACGGGGTTTGGGTGCTGGCCCGCAGGCAGAGCCGCCCGCCATCGTCCAGCCAGCCGATGGCGCAATGCGTCTCCAGCGCGACGTGCTGGGTGCGCTGGGTGTGGAACCTCGCCTCGTAGGTGACATCGGCTTCGGCGAGGCCCGCCGCGATGTCGCCGATGCCCCCCTCGACGCGCGCCAGGCAATCGGACGCCGGCGCGGCCTCGGGGTCGAACACCGCCGGGAGGATTTCGTATTCCACCCGCACGAGCCGCATGGCCCGCTCCGCTATGGCCTCGGTCTCGGCCACCACGGCGGCCACGCGTTGGCCGACGTGGCGGACGACGTCGTCCAGCACCCGGGTATCTGCCGGATCGTCATCGGGATGTTCATGCTGCGCCGTGGAGAAACGGCGTTCGGGCGCGTCGCGATGGGTCAGCACCGCCCGCACGCCGGGCAGGGCGAGGGCGGCGGCCGCGTCGATGGCGAGAATGCGGGCATGGGCGTGCGGGGAGCGCAGAAGCTTGAGGTGCAGCAGGCCGGGCATCGCCACGTCGAGCGTGAAGCGGGCCTTTCCGGTCACCACCAGCGGGCCGGCGGGGGCGGGGAGGCTCTGGCCGCAGGCATGCCCGGCCTCGGCGCCCTCGACATGGGCCGCGCCGGCGATGGCGTCGGTGACGGCGCGATAGCCGGTGCAGCGGCAGAGATTGCCTTTCAGCGCGCGCGGCAGGGCGGTGCGCTGGGCCTGATCGAGACTGGCGGCGGTCATGATCATCCCCGCCGTGCAGAAGCCGCACTGGAAGCCCTGGGCGGCGAGGAACTGCGCTTGCATCGGGTGCGGCGTGCCATCCGGCGCCGCGAGCCCCTCGATGGTGGTCACCTGCCGCCCCAGCGCGCGATGGGCGGGATAGAGGCAGGAATGCACGGGCTCGCCCTCCACCCACACGGTGCAAGCGCCGCAATCCCCGGCATCGCAGCCCTTCTTGACGCCGAACCAGCCTTCCTGACGCAGGAAGGTCCGTAGACATTGCCCGGGGCGTGGGCGCGCGGCGACCTCCCGGCCGTTCACCTCCATCGTCAAGCCTCCATCAGCTCCCGCCGAATCTCCTCGGCGAACAGGAGGCTGACATGGCGCCGCCATGCCGGATCGCCATGGATGTCGTCGTGCCAGAGGCCGGGAAGGGACACCTCCGCGTCGATGCGCCCGGCCTCCTCATCCGGTGTCGGCGGGGTGGGGAACACCAGCCGGACCGGCCGCGTGGTGGCGGCGGTGAGGGTGAGGGTGGTGACGCCGTCGCGGTCGCGCGTGCCGATGAGCAGCACGCCCGAGCGGCCGAGCGGCGTGAGCGACATCCGGCGGAAGGCGAAACGCTCCCGCAGGGCCGGCAGCGGCAGCAGGATTTCGCGCAGGATTTCGCCGGAGGCGAGGGAGGTGCGGTGATCGCCGGTGACGAGGTCCACGACCGGCAATCGCCGCTCTCCGCCATCCGGGGTCCAGATGGTGGCCGTGCCGCCGAGCGAGGCTGCCAGCGCGGTCATCGGCCCGGCGGGCAAAGCGAGGCAGATATTGCCGCCCACCGTCGCCGCGTTCCACACCTTGAACGAGCCGAGCAGGGCCTCGCAGCACAGCCCGATCAGATCCGCCGCCCGCCAGTCCGGCGGCGCCACGAAGCGGGAGAGGTCGGCGATGGTGCAGGTGGCGGCGATGTGCAGACCCTCGGCATCGACCGTCAGAGGCTCCCAGCCCAGAGCCGCGAGATCCACCAGCGTTGCGAGGCCGGGCTGCGGCTCCGAGAACAGCCAAGTGCCGCCGGCCAGCGCGGCCATGTCTTCCGACCAGCGAGGCAGGTCCGCGCGGGTGCGCGGCAGCAGCACCTCCTGGAGGGAATGCAGGTCCATCAGCCGGTGGCTTGGAACGCGCGCCCGAGCATGGCCGGCCGGTGCAGCCGGATCCGCCGCCGGTCGCGCGAGATCAGCACCAGCACGACGACGGTGCCGAGATAGGGCAGCGCCGAGAGGAACGCCGACGGCACCGGCACCCCGAGCCCCTGCACATAGAGGGACAGATACATGATCCCGCCGAACAGCCACGCGCCGATCAGCAGCCAGAATGGCCGCCACGCCGAGAACGTCACCAGGGCCAGCGCCACCCAGCCGCGCCCGGCGATCATGTCCTGCGCCCAGAGCGGCGTGTAGGCGAGCGACATATAGGCCCCCGCGAGGCCGGCCATCGCGCCGCCGAACAGCACGGCGAGGTAGCGGATGCGGATGACCTTGTAGCCCAGCACATGCGCGGCATCGTGCTGGTCGCCGATCGCGCGCAGGATCAGGCCGCGATGGGTTCGCGCGAGAAACCACGCGACGGCGACCAGAGTGGCGAGCGCCAGATAGACCAGAGGGTCGTAGCTGAACAGCACGGCGCCCAGCACCGGGATGTCCGACAGCACGGGGATGTGGATCTTCGGCAGCGTGGGCGCGGCGATGCCGACATAGCCGGCGCCGACCAGGGCGCTGAAGCCGCGACCGAAGATGGTGAGCGCCAGACCGGTCGCGGTCTGGTTGGCCTGCAGCGTCAGCGTCAACACGGCGAACACGACGGAGAGCAATGCGCCGGCCGCCACGGCCGCAATCAGCGCAAGCCACAGGCTGCCGGTCTCGTGCGCGGTCGCGAAACCGGCGATGGCGCCCATCAGCATCATGCCCTCGACGCCGAGGTTCAGCACCGCGACCCGTTCGACCACCAATTCCCCGATCGCCGCCAGAAGCAGTGGAGTGGAGGCCGCCATGATGCTGACGATCAGGTTGATCAGGATCGTCATGCCGTGGCTCCCTTGGGTTTCGCCGCCTGACGCGGACGCCAGCGGAAGCGATGCAGGATCAGCACGTCCGACCCCAGCAGGCAGAACAGAAGGATGCCCTGGAAGATGCCGGTGATGGCGTTGGACAGGCCGAGCGAGATCTGCGCCGCGTCGCCGCCCAGGTAGGTCAGCGCCAGCAGCAGGCCGGCGGGGATCACTCCGATCGGGTTCAGCCGGCCGAGAAAGGCGACGATGATCGCGGTGAAGCCGTAGCCGGGGCTGATATTGGTGGTGAGTTGCCCTTGCGTGCCGGTGACCTCGAACATGCCGGCAAGCCCGGCGAGGCCGCCGCTGATCGCCATCGAGAGCCACACGAGACGGTTCTCGACAAACCCGGCGAATTTCGCCGCGCGGGGTGCCTGTCCCAGCACCCGCAACTGGAAGCCCAGCACGGTCTTGCCGAGCAGCAGCGAGGCCGCCACGGCGATCACCGGCGCCAGCACCAGCCCCAGATGCAGATTGCTTCCTTCCGCAAGCCGTGGGCCTGCGGCGGCATCGGAAAACAACGCGGTCTGCGGGAAGCCGAAGCCCTCGGGGTCCCGCCACGGGCCGGTGACCAGATACACCAGCAGGTATTGCGCGATGTAGGTCAGCATCAGGCTGGTGAGGATCTCGTTCGCGTTGAACCGCGTCCGCAGCCAGGCGACGATCAGGGCGTAGATCGCGCCACCCGCCAGCCCCGCGATCATCAGGCCCGGAAACAGCGCCCAGGCGGGGGCATCGGGCAGAGCGAGCGCGACGCCGCCGGCCGTGATCGCCCCGATGGTGAATTGCCCCTCGGTCCCGATGTTCCAGATATTCGCGCGATAGGCGAGCGAGAGGCCCACGCCCATCATGATCAGCGGCGCGGCCTTAACCGCGAGCGAGGCGAGACCGTCGGGCGCGAAAAGCGGCGAGATGAGGAAGGTGTAAACGGTCAGGATCGGCGGGCGACCCATGAAGGCGAAGATCCCGCCCGAGATCACGGCCGTCAGGATGAGCGCCAGGACCGGCGACCCCCAACTCCAGAATGTCGAGATATAGCCGCGCGGCTGGAGGCTAAGCATGCGCCGTCTCCACAGCCGCGGTTGGCGTTTCCGCGTGAGCCGTGTCCGATCCAGGGGCGGACACGCCGCCCATCAGCAGGCCGATCCGCTCCAGCGTCGCCTCGCGCACCGGAACCGGCTCCGAGAGGCGGCCGGCCGCGATCACCGCGATGCGGTCGGCCAGCAGGAAGATCTCGTCGAGATCCTGGGAGATGATGATCACCGCCGCGCCCTCGCCGGCCAGCGCGATGATCGCCTCGTGAATCGCGAGCGCCGCGCCCGCATCGACGCCCCAGGTCGGCTGGCTGATCACCAGCACCGCCGGATCGAGCAGCACCTCGCGCCCCACCAGGAATTTCTGGAGGTTTCCGCCCGACAGCGACTTCGCCATCGCCTTGGCGCCGGTGGTGCGCACGTCGAAGCGGTGGATGATCGAATTGGCGTAGGCCGTCGTCTTGCGATGATCGATTACGCCGAGCTTCACCAGCGCCCCGCGCAGATGCGCGGAGAGGAACGCGTTTTCGGCGAGCGACATGGTGGTGACGGCGCCGTGGCCGTTCCGTTCCTCGGGCACGAAGCATCCGCCGAGGCGCCGCCGCTCATAGGGCCCCATATGCCCGGCCGGAACCCCGTCCAGCAGCACGGTCTCCGGCTTGCCCGCCAGGGTCTCGCCGGAGAGCGCGTCCATCAACTCGCCCTGGCCGTTGCCGGCGATGCCGGCGATGCCGAGGATCTCGCCGCCGCGGACGGTCACGGAAATGGATTGCAGGGACGTGCCGAATTCGCTCGTCGCGCGCATCGTCAGCTTGTCGAGCACCAGGCGCGGCTTGCCGCCCACCGGCGCGGGCCGCCGCTCGCTGGCGGGCTTCAGTTCGGCGCTGATCATGATCGCGGCCAATTCGCGCGAGGTTTTTTCGGCGGGCGTGCAATGCGCCACCACGCGCCCAAGGCGCATCACCGTGGCGGCCTCGCACAGGGCGCGCACCTCGTCGAGCTTGTGGCTGATATACAGGATCGAACATCCCTCGCGGGCCAGACGCCGCAGGGTGGTGAAAAGGGTTTCGGCCTCCTTCGGCGTCAGCACCGAGGTCGGCTCGTCCATGATCAGAAGCTTGGGATTTTGCAGCAGGCAGCGGACGATCTCGATCCGCTGCCGCTCGCCGACCGAGAGATCATGCACGGTGCGGTCGGGGTCGACCGGCAAGCCATAGCTTGTGGAGACCTTGACGATGCGGTCCCGCAAGCCGACGCGGTCCTTCGCGTCGTTCAGGCCCAGCGCGATGTTCTCGGCCACGGTCAGCGCCTCGAACAGCGAGAAATGCTGGAACACCATGCCCACGCCGAGCCTGCGGGCATGGGCCGGGCTTTGGATGGTGACGTTCTCGCCCTGCCAGATGATCTCGCCCTCGTCGGGGCGCATCACGCCGTAGATGATCTTGACGAGGGTGCTTTTCCCGGCCCCGTTCTCGCCGAGCAACGCGTGGATCTGGTTCCGCTCGACCGTCAGATCCACATGATCGTTGGCGAGGCAGCCGGGAAACTGCTTGACGATCCCATTGAGCCGCAACAGCGGTCCGTTCATGCGGCGGGGTCCTTCGGTTGCGGCCCGAGCAGCCCCGCCGCGAGCGAGGGGCGGTTCGGGCCGTTGACTAGCTCAGCTTGCCCTCGACTCCCTTGACCAGCCACTGCATCTGGTTGAGCGCGACATCGTCCATGGTGACGCCGGCCGCGACCTTCGTGGCGCCGGCCTGATCGGTGATCGGGCCGACGAACACCTTGTTGGTGCCGGCGGTGATATCCGCTACCAGCTTCGTGGCGTCACTCGCGACCTCGGCGGGCATGTTCTTGAACGGCGACATCCCCAGCATGCCGCTGTCAAACCCGCCCCATGTGTCAGTGCTCTTCCATGTGCCCTTCATCACGTCGTCGATTCGCTTGATGTAGTAGGGGCCCCAAAGATCCACGCTTGCGGTGAGTTCCGTCGTGTCAGCGAATTTCGCCATGTCGGTGGATTGCCCGAACGCCTTCACCCCGCGCCCGGCCGCTGCCTGCAAGGGCGCCGGACTGTCGGTGTGCTGGGTGATGATATCGCAACCCTGGTCGATCAGCGCCTTCGCCGCATCGCCTTCCTTCGGCGGATCGTACCAGGAACTGACCATGATGAATTTCAGCCGCGCCTTGGGGTTCACGCTCTGCATGCCGAGCATGAAGGCGTTCAGGCCCTGAACCACCTCGGGCACCGGCACCGACGCGACATAGCCGGCCACGCCGGTTTTGCTGAGATGCCCGGCGATGACGCCCTGGACGTAGCGCGCCTGATAGAAGCGGATGTTGTAGGTTGAGACGTTGACATCGCGCTTGTAGCCGGTCGCATGCTCGAAGAACACCTTCGGGAAGCGCTTCGCTACCTTCAGCGTATAGTTCATGTAGCCGAACGAGGTCGTGAAGATCAGCTTGTGGCCGGAATTCGCGAGATCGGCGATGACCTTCTCCGAGTCCGGCCCTTCCGCCACGTTTTCCACATAGGTCGTCTTGATGGCGTCGCCGTATTTCGCGACGGCGGCCTGCCGCGCCACATCGTGCTGATACGTCCAGCCGAAATCGCCGACCGGACCCAGATATACGAAACCAACCTTCAGAGGATCGGCGGCGGCGGCTGACCTCGTGGCGATGCCCGGAAGGAGCGCCATCGCGGCGCCCCCACCGAGCAACTGGCCGAATTGACGGCGTTGCATCGTTTTCTCCCTCACCGTTTCAGACGTTCTTGACGTCAGAAGTGATAGCCGGCTTCCAGGAAGAAGGCATCCTGTGTGGTGCCCGGCAGGTATTTCGCCTCGTTACCGAACTTATTGTACCAATATTCGAACCCGACGCCCGCATCGAACGCATTCGGTTTGCCGCCGAGCAGCGCGCCGACATCGACCATCAGCTTCGGATGGGCCAGCACCTCGGTGCCGTGGTTCACGTCCTCCCGGTTGCCCTTGCCCTTCGGTCCGATGATGTTCAGGAAGCCTGTAAATTTCATTGGAACGGTGCCGAGGCTGAAGGGATACAGCCAAGCGGTCTCAAGTTCTGGCGCCGGGTCGAAGCTGGTGCTGTTGTTGTGCAGAAAGGCGTTGGTGTTCCACTCGTGCGAAATGTGGATACCGATGTTCCAGAAGCCCTTCGGCAGGTCGACCGAGAAATTTGGGCCGAACACGATGAACCGCTTATAGGACGCGAACTGGTCGTCCTGGGTATCT
>Ga0116231_10014194_pt1 | contig 10816 bp, 7 predicted proteins | sample S1TSphgellanicum_2_FD_89695 | JGI IMG/M metagenome (GOLD analysis project Ga0116231, IMG submission 89695) | Host-associated microbial communities from peat moss isolated from Minnesota, USA - S1T2_Fd - Sphagnum magellanicum MG | ecosystem: Host-associated > Plants > Peat moss > Unclassified... | reverse complement strand
TAAAGATCCACCAGAGATCTAGTTTCTTTGGACAACACGAAAATTTTCCACTGGCAACTATGGGGCCTGAGAAGGGAGTTGACAGAACATTGAAAGGAGAAACAATATGTTGATACAAGGTCTGTTCTCGAAACATAAGGTGGGAAGAGGTAACCATTTCACAATTGATCTGTAGTGAGCATACAGGTGAGAAGGTAAAATTGGTCAGTGACAACCTTATAACTGAATAAATCCTCTCAAGATACTTGTGTTGTATCTATGAATTTGACATATTCAAACCCACTAATGTAGCAGAAACTGCAAGGAGGGTGGAAAGCAGAATGCATCACCAGCATTAGTTGCACTGTCTTGGCTTTCATGTTCTCTCAACAGCCAGAACCTGAAACTTACAGAGTACAATTTGATTTGGAGGGGGCCTTTCTTCCAAAGTCATGAGATTGTGCTGTAATGTTTCACTGTATGTATGTTTTCTGATGTGTTGGGAGGATGACCACTAAACACACCTATCCTGCTTTGAAGGGTTTCTCATGTTAAGCAGTGAATGGTTCCCTGATGACTCACAAGGAGAGGGGCAGTAGCACATTGACAAGCAAGAAAAATAATGAGAGTTGCACTTTACAACTAAACCTAGGACGAGTTGACAGCGGCATCTAAAATTCCAAGAATTATGTCCAGTTCTCTCATTTTAACCACAACACCAGAATGTAAACATGTACCGGGTTGGAGTTCTTCATGTCCTATAAGTCTAAGTCCGCTTGCTGCTTTGCTGCTTGAGCTGACCAAAATGTATGTGCCCGTGTCACCCTCTCAAGCAATTCTTGAGGTACTGGCTCCCCCCTCCGTTGGTGTGGAGCGATGCGAGCTGTGTGTACCAGTGTCTTCCACTTGTCCTGCCACAAGCAAGCAGAAAACATTGTGTGAGCTTAATCTCAACACAATCTGCCTGCAAAGAATGGCAGGGATATATGAACTAGCAATGTACTACACATTTTTCAGACACAGATAGCTCAAGTTCTGGTCCATCCCCTCTTTTACACACTGCTTCTATGTGCTAGAGATATCATTAACTTGTAGGCAACAATTTTTGTCAAATAGAGTGCAATCTCAGATCAACATGAGCAGTTATAATAACAAACAAACCTTCAGATCAACATATGTTCGATGCTTGGCCTGGTCAAAGGCCTGCAGCTTTACATCCCGCCACCTGTACATAGAATTTCTGGTTCAGAAAAATGAGCTTTTGCTGAACTTCTTTTCATAACTGAATTGTACTGCTGGTGATCACACCTTCCTTACACTCTCCATAACCTTGGAACACTACTCACCAGCTTGAGCCAATGTTCATGGACCCTAGTATCCAGATTTGATAGATTTGTCATACCTGCCAATGCCGAGCTTTTCAACAGAATGAACAAGGGCTTCCACTTCAGTCACACTAAAAGGACGGCGCACACGACGCTTCCCAATATCAAGAGGACATGATTTTGGCCGCACAGGGACAAGAGCCATGCCAGGCAAATCCTCTATGCCCATAGTGGGGTGCAAAATCATAGCCCCTGATCCTGCACTAAGGGTGTCATATTTTAAACTGGGCAATGCAGAAGGAAGTTCCAGTTCATTCTTTGCTCGTCGATTGGCATCTCGCTGAGCTCGGATTGCTGCCAAGGCCCCTGCAGCTGCCAATCGTGTTGAGTGTGTTGAAAGTGGCATTTGTTCATTGAGGTGTGGTTTGGTCTTTACTGCATTGCACCTTTTGAATGCACTTGGCACAGAAATTCCAAGGCCTGCCTGTTTGTCCTCAATACCTGGTTCATCCCCAGACAGCTTGGATGGTCTATAAGACCCCTCACTCTCCACTGCAGTTCCATTTGCCTTGCTTGAATGTCCTTGTCCAGGATACTGTCCTCCTGCATCATCACCTGCTGATAGACCTGGTACACCAATGGCAGGGTACCTGCACACCCCCAGGCACATCAGAGACTGTAGAGGTTTTTAAGTCTCTTAACAAACTTGAGACTCATGGTCAAACAAACCTTTTGGAGAAAACATTTTCATCTCAGATTGCTTCAAACTCTAGGTGTGTATGGAAAAGAATCCCATTCATTCCAAATTACTTTCTTTCCCCCACACATACTACACAATCTCCGAGGATGCCAAGAAAGAGCCATGAAAAAGCATTTACTCTTGGAATTGCTTTGAAGAGTATCACTTAGCGTCGTAAAAAGGGGCTCTGAGTGACAATGAAATGCATACCGAGGTGATGGGTGAGTAGCAACACGGGAAAGCACAAGGAGAGGGTCTTCAGAGGTGCCCGACGGGGACATGAGCACTGGACTGGGCTCAAGCATGAAGCTGAGGGACTCTGGCTTTGCAATGCGTGAAATGCCCATTTGTGATAGTGTGGCAGCCTCATCAGGTACCTTTTTTCCTTGCATCAATACCCGCACACACAGACCCCCTCCAAGGAGATTCATGGCTGCATCCATCACTGCTCGCTGTACCAAGGAAGATGAGACAGTCAGTTCAATGAAAAAGATCCACAGAAGTAGGGCAGTTCATTTCTCTTCTATCACATGTAGGACATTCCCCTAAACAGCACAGCAGCATCAATAAACTCAATCTTTAGGACCCAGAACAAACTTGCAACAGAATAAAATTTCTTGCAGCAGAGGAAAGTGAAATCAGAAGGTCAAAAGTTTGCCTTCAGGCTTGAGACAGTTGCTGTTTCTGGTAAATCCACAAAAAGCTCTGGAACAGTGAATGATTTGATGCTAAGATTAACTGCAGCAGGCACACATTCAAAACCATTAACATTTTCAAGCTGCGTATACTTGATGAAAATATGAAATTGAAAGCATTGGCAAGTTCAGGGTGAGTTGGTGGCCTGTCCTTAGATTCCATGAGGCTACTGCAATGCTCAGAGAGAATGCAATGTTTTCTCTTTATCTTGCAGCATAAATAGACCAGTGGATTCAATTCATCAAAGTTTGCACACAACCTCGGGGTTCTGTTGACTTTTTGGAAGACAGTTTTGAAGGTCCATTGGCAGTGGGAGAAGACAGCAGGCTTGCAGGTTTAGCTGGAAACATGAGAACTGAAGTTTAGAATTGGTTTCAGGATGTCAGAATCCCCTGCAGTAGAATGGTTAGATGTACAGGGAAACAATAGATCCAGCACAATTTCATAAGTAGAGGTGCACAGACTTTTTACATGGTCAAAAGAGAAAACAATCACCTTTATGTGCTTAGATCAACTCCCAATTTAGCCAACATGGAGGGAATTCTAATTGCTGGATAGAGACAGCAAGAATTACAAGAAATCAAATTGCTGTACCACTGTGGAGCTTGACTGCAGCTGCAGCAGCCTCACCATCCACACACTTGTAACTCATCTCCACAAGATTGATGGTATTCACATGCAGTTGTGCAGATGACTTTGCACTTCCATCGATCATCCTCTTCCTTTTTGCTGGAAGACCTCTTGTTGTCCGTTGCCGTGTGAAAGCAGCTATGCCACCAAAGAAAGCCTTCTCTTGAAACATTGCCTCTACAGACAACATTGCAAACATAGTTGGATCCTGTCTTGCTTGACACTAAGAAAGCTCACAGGGGGTCCAACAAGTACCTTGTGTAGTCAAGCATGCAAGTCAGTAATTTTCTGACATGACAACATTGACAAAGGCAAAGACAGGTAACAAAGACATGTCTCTTGTGTCCCGCTATACTGATTGATGTGAAGGCTACATGAAAAACAAGTGTGCAAAGATGGACCAAAGCCCCATATAATCAAGCAGTGTGCAGTCTCAGTAAATGTGCAATTAGATGCTGTGTATTGTTGCCTGATACTGTCAGAGCTAACAACAGGTTAAGCCCACTCTTATAACCCAGTTTTGCAGATTGACAAACAGTTCATCAATACTATCACTGGAGACAGCATTGTTTGTCAGACTCTTAAAAGCCAGTTCCAAATAGTGACAAGAGTTGATCAATACCTTCACTGGAGCCTGAATTGTCCATCAAGTCCACATCAGTGTGCTTTCGCTTCGACCTTGTCCCCGAGATGCAGTTGCGCTTTACCACTTTGGCAGCTTTCCGAGCTTTTGAAACCTTGCTGTATGAATCTTTTGCCTTTTTCACCATTGACTCTGGAGGAATGTGCTGAGAAGATCGGTGCCCTTTCATCTTCTCCTTTCTGATGAATTCTCCCTCACTCTTGGTTACTGCTTTCTGTAGCATAATAGTTGAGCTTTCACCACCTATACCCCCTTGAGTAGTAAGCCTAGAGCTCCTGGAGGTCACCCCTGTACAGCGACTCTTCGAATCAACGATCATGCCTTTATCTTCCACCTCCATGCTTAAATTTTCTTCCTTTTCTGCCTTGGCCAGATGTATAGCCTTTTCTTCTTTGACAACATTTTCATCCTCCATGTTGGTGTTGCACTTCAAGTCCATGAGTGGGTTGCCTGTTTCCTCTTTGACAACTTTGGATTCTGCCTCTTGCTCAGGGTCCTGTCCATCCTTCAAGTCACCTAGAGCTTCTGAAGGTTCAAAATTGGCTTCCAAGTTATTAGATGATCCCTGATTTTTCCTTGTGAGTTTTGTTGGACCCTCTTTTGCAGAATGTGGCTTTTGAATTTCCATTTCCACTGAAACTAGAGCCCCTACTTTCCTGTCTTCCACAACCTGCTCACAGACCACCTTCTTAGTGCTGAGAGGTTCTTGAATCTCATTTGAAGGGAACCATTCCATTTCCATGAGACTTCCCTCTGTCCCTGTGGTAGAGTGAAAGCCTTGGACTCCCATGGCAGTAGACCCTGGACCATCATGTCTCCTGGGAACTGATGCATTGCTCTCAGAAATACTCGGCATGTCCTGCAGACAGTTGTCCACCAATTTAGTCCTTGGAAGATAATGTCAGGGAACATCACAACTTGTGGTCAAGTTTCAGCACTTAGTCTTCTCAAGCTAATAGAGTTGGCCTTAAAATCTCAATGGACTGATTTATCCACATGAAATGAACTCACCACAAGCATTTAAGTGTGTCATTTTTTCCCCACTACTTCACCTGTCAAATAAAGCCTGAACTGAATGTTTCACACATGCCTTCTGGAATATAGAAAATGGCTGGCTTCATGGAAGAAGCTTCATTGACAAGCAATATGACAGATTTGACAATAACTATTGAATCAGATGAGACTTGGCTTCAAGTAACAAAACTATTGGTACCTGAGCTTCCTGTGTTATCAAATCTTCTTGAACAGAGTTGTTGCCTTCATCCATTCGAATGACCTTAACAAAATCTGTTCTTTGCTCTTCCTGTAATGGGACAGTTTCAGGGGTCACTGTCTTGATACCATAGTTGATATGTTTACAGTTAACATCTTCTCCAGCCTCTGGAACAACGTGCAAGCCCATCTCTTCCCCACTTGCTTTCTCACAGGCATCTGAAGTGTAAGCAATGGAACGGACTGGCATACATGTCACTTTGCCTTGTACAGTGTGAGTTGGCATGCTTCTCACACCTGGAAGATGAAAATCAATCTCTGGAGATTTTTTTCCATTGAAAATCACCTCATCACAAAGCATCATCCCCTCTTGCTGCTCCTCCCCAACATCTTGTAGAAACTGACCTGCAACAGTTGCAAGCAGCTCAAAGAACCCAGTATTGCCCCCGCTATTTGACTGCTGCTGTGCATTGACATCTCCACACACCTGCTAAGACCAAAACACATTCTGGGTTGGGGTCTTTGACAAGAGACCAACTGCTGACATTTCACAATCAATAATGAGACAGGACCACAGCAAGCAGAAATTAAGAGAAGGCAGATGAACAAATCCAAAGCACCACCAATTCAATACAAAGACAGCATCAAAAAAGCACTGGCATTTTCTCATGTTCTAAACTGAAATTTGCAATGTCAGAGCTACTATGTGGTTGTCTCAGGAATATAACAAAGGGTTTTAGGCTTTGCAATATACAAAGATAGTATGAAACAGGAAGTAGACTTATGATCATACTCGGGAAGACCGCATTGCACGAGGTTGAGCAGGTCCATTGCAGGCAGAAAAGTCCCCTCGTACTCTCCGGCCTCGAGCTTCCATGTCCTTCCTCACATTACCCCACACACTTTCCTCACCTTCTTTGCAGGAAATTACTTTTTGGCGGTTCATCTAATAGCAAACAAACTGAATCAATCTTGTGTGTCTTTCGAGAAGTCTGCATTTCAAATGGCTTCTTGTAGACAACCCTAGTACAGCAAGGAAATAAATGTCAGCTTGCAGCAGATTATTTCAGTTGCAACCATCTCAAGGCAACATGAGTAGACTTGCTTCATGCATATCACAAACCTCAATTGTGTGAACATTTTTCATCAAATCCTTATACTTCTGCAAGTTATGACATGCAGAATGATTCAGAAATGTAAACCCCTCAAAACCTTATTGTGTCCCAATGTCTATCAGACACAAAAACACTTTTTGGTCTTGTAGCCCAGCAAATTCCCTTTAGCATCCCAGCTTCAACACGGAACCAAAAAATTCCCCAAGAAATGTTCAAAGGTTTGATTCAACCAGATGAACTTCATCTTGGCCTGGCATCACCAATCTTTGTGATTGAAGCAAAATCTTTAGACTAGGAATCATGTCACAACAATTTCTGACCACCAGCAACCAATGATAAAGGAGTCATTTACTCAAAAGTGGCTGGAAATGGGCCCAATCGATCAATTCCTGGCATAAACCCTATGAGAAAACCGTTTGAACCCTGATGGTCCGTGATAGAATTGCCTTCTTTCTTCTTGAGATTTACGTCTGTGTCCAACAGTCAGCAAAACAAAACATGCAAAACTGTAAAGACCACGCGCCTGCCTGCCTGCCTGCCTGCCTGCCTTCAACACTATTTGTATTAACCATCGGCATGGAAGCGCACTACTCTCTCTCTCAAGCACCTCACCGGTGACCGCACTACTGAGTGATTCAGAAAATTTGGTGAATCTCTCTGTCTTGATCCAACAAGATGCCGAGAATTCATTCGGTCCCTAGTTTTATTATTGCTGCGCCTAACGACACAGACGTTGCCGTATAAAACAGTTCCAAATTTGGTCCCTGGAGGTTCGCACATGCCGTGCAACCTCAGCGGCAGCTTTGATGATGCAAGGGCTGAACAGCGAAGCAGCAAGACGGAAAGAGTCTACACCTGTAGGTCTCGCTCTGGTTTCACAACTTGGTTGAGATCACTTCGAATTGATAGATTCCATTGATCCGAACACGTTTCCATAGTCAAAGGAGGATCCGATGCGACAGACTACTGTGCACACGAGTTCCTTCTCTCGGACGACGATGAGGGAGAAGCCAGGTTCACAGTGCTTGCAAGAAGACTCGCACGAAAACCGACAGGGAAGTAAATTTAGACGAGCCATGAAAGATTTGACCACAAATCCCGGTACATATGAGAACCGTGCGTTGTTGTTCGAGAACAACCTGTTTGACAGTTCGCTCATGCACCAAAAAGCCTATGAGGCGTTGTTGCAAGGCCAAGAACTCAAAGTAGCACACTTGTTGCCGATTCTATGCGAATTGGACGATGAGAGAGAGAGAGAGAGAGAGAGAGAGAGAGAGAAATGCAATAAGATCAAGAACAACGATGAAAGCTTGCCAAGATGAGATCGATCCAGTGCAATATTGAACTGTCTGAACGATCATGGAGATCTATTCTTCGAAACAAATGAATTCAGAGAATGCAAATGAGCAGCAGGCGGAAAACTCCGTCCGACAACAACAGCCATGATCTGAGCTTTTTAAAACCAAACGAAAAGGCGTAATAACACCCACCACTGAATCCGCAACAACGCCGACGGATCGCGTCGTCATCGCATGATCTGAGAATTCATAAGCCTTCTTCAATGCTGCTACAACTTTAATATTGCCACGCGCACACACCATTGTTAAACCCTCGCAGTAGACTACCGATCTTCACTAAAACCCTCTCCCCTGGCACAAGAAACACATACGAAACTGGAACCAGTTCCCAACTCGCGGATTCTCACGTCAAAAAGCTTCACCATTATCCAACTCAAAGGTGTGGTTTCTGCGATCGCAAAATGCCGGCGAAAGCTTGATCAGAGCCTGGATATCGATCCCCTTTGTCATGCGAAAACGCCTTTCTCTGGGAAGTCTCCATCCACGTATCTGATGGCAGGAAAAGAAAAAGAAAAGAAATAAATCCCCGCATTCATTCAGAGATACACCACCTGGAGATGGAAAACACAAGAACGCGATTGCAGAGAACAAAGAGGTGACGAAAATGCGACAGACAAACAAAAACACGCAACGCAAACGCAACGCACTCAAAGCAACACACGGAACAACACACAACAACGCAAAGGAAAAGAGCAGCACTAACCTGGGGTTATCTAAACTAACTCGGGATTAATTCCTCAACCCGAAGTAACTTGCAACCACCACTCTACTACAGGTATCGCTACGTGGCAGAACTACCGGCTCCGATGCACAGCTACTAAGATCTGGACCTTCCACGTGGACAGAGATTGCACGGGGGGCGGCCTTGCGAGTGCCTGACAGTTAAGAAAATGCTCAGTAAGAATTTCACTCCGGCTAAGTTAAGAACTTTGGCGTGGTAAAAATAGGGGCCATGATTGATGCAATTCACCTATGTAGTACAAATTTACTCTGATATTAAGTACCTACCTACATACCAAATCTCCTATAAAGACGTATGAAAAAATCATACTCACATACGTATTTTAAGCAGCCCACCTTATCCAACGAAATACATACTCTTCACAAATTGTACTATAAATAAGTCTTTACTCATTAAGAGTTATTATCATCATTATTGATACTTTTATTATTATTACTCTTATTGTTTTTTTTGATCCAATCAAAACTCTTAATTTTGGCCCAGAAGTACCCCCAATCATCCATAAGTTTTTTTTTTTTTTTAAACATAAAAAACTGAAGTAGTGTCACATACTGTAGTAGCTTGGCACCTTTCACACATGTCTGTTGAATAATTAATTGATTTTTAAGTTTTAATTTCAACAAATAGAACCTTCTTGAAGATTTCAATGTTTTCCTTCACAAATTTTGTTATTTGGAAATTTTTTTTTTAAGAATTTCAACATTTCAGAAAATTATAAATTAGAGTGGAAACTGCCACAGTTGTAGGGTATATTGGACTAAATTAAGAATCCATGTTTTGACTGGGTAATCCTTTGACTTGATTTATTAGTTGGAACTTGGGATCTGTTTTATTTGACTAGGAACTGGACATGATTAAATTACTAAATTAGGAATTTAGGTAATGAACTTGCTTTTTCCCTTAGGTAATTTAGATTACTAGAAGAGAACATTTGTTTTTTTAAATTTTTCACTGTTTCCCGTTCCTCAACAAGTCTCATTTTTTGTAATATAATTATTATCATTTAGTGTTGTTTCTCTTGTCAGTTCTCTAGACGCTACTTACCAAGTTACCAGGCGGGTACGTTCTCTAATAAGTTTTCAAGACATTAAAAAATTGTCAGGTAAGTTATTATTACTAGAGTAGCCTGTGCTGTTGGCCCAAGTGTGAACGCATTGAGGGCTCAACTGATTTTTTCTTCCAATCCGAATTTTTTCAATTTGTTTGAATTTCCAGCACCAAAATGCACTCAAAAATCAATATCTTCCACATCTTAGCTCTCAAAATTGTGAAATGAACCTTATTAAATCTGATTCATCAAGGACTTTCCAAAAACACCAAGAATGCCTTCAAATTCCAATACAGTTGTCAATTTTGATTTTATTTATTTTTCATTGAGAAAATGATTGAATAATCAATAGCTTTCACGCCATAGCTCCAAACAGTCTCAAACCAAGTCAATGCACCCTTACTCAACAAGAGCTTTCCGAACATACCAAGAGTGCAGCATGAAGCACTACGATTTGGGAGATCTCAGTGTGACAAAACAAACTAGCTTGCTTCATAGATAAATATGAATAAGGGCATAAATATTGATAACATTATCAATAACATGTTATTTTGCAATAACCTGTCAAAGGTTCAAACATTCAAACACGAGGTTAGTTTACTTATGAGATAGTTAAATTGTGGGACTTTTTCTTTTGGTTTGGGTTACTGTGGAACTTTAGGTTAGTGACACTGGTTTTTTTTCTCCTCGTCCATCTACCTTCTTTTCATTATATTTAATCACAGGATAACTTTGCTAAGTACCACCATGAGCTACAAATAATCTAGGTGTTGTGTGAAGCAATGTTGTAACTCGTCATTTAAGGAACCCAATGCAACAAGGACAAAAAAGAGGGGATGGGGGGTCTGGACTTCCTTGAGTCTTCAGATGGGGTCCAGGGTTTTGTAGGAACCAATTTGGACTCAATTGAAGCAAATTGAATCCTTGAGTTGGACCCTAGCTTGCATCTTGATTCTTCAAATCATGAGCTCTCCTTTTGAGCTCTTTTTTTTTGTGGTTTGAACCAATTCATTTTCCCTCCAAATGATGTCATTGAGATTTAGCCTCAATTTGCCACTTTTTGGTCTTGGACCCTCATCTAAATGCCATGGGTCCAATTTATGGCTCTCATCCATTAAGATTGTTCTATTTCATTAAACCTTGGATCTAAAGTGGTCCTTAAGCCCAGTCCCCAAATGCATCATCTTCCTTCTTATGGGCAGATGAGGTTTCAGAGACTACAGGCTAGTTGGGTTTTGGGGGGGGGGGGGGGGGGGGGGCTTGGGGTTTTCCTTGGGGGTGTTGGGGACCCTTGACATCTTCTTTTTTTGTTTGTTTTCGGGGCGGGTT
>Ga0116231_10014193_pt1 | contig 10816 bp, 8 predicted proteins | sample S1TSphgellanicum_2_FD_89695 | JGI IMG/M metagenome (GOLD analysis project Ga0116231, IMG submission 89695) | Host-associated microbial communities from peat moss isolated from Minnesota, USA - S1T2_Fd - Sphagnum magellanicum MG | ecosystem: Host-associated > Plants > Peat moss > Unclassified... | reverse complement strand
GCCGGGCTTTTATTTTAGCTCCGACTTAGTGGGTGTTCCAAGTTTGAAGTAACCTTACGACCACTTGAAATGTGCCACACTTGAAAACCGTCTGTGCCTTGCAGGCAAGGGTTACCACTAGTCAAATGAATTCAACATTAAATTTTTAATTCTAGTTTTAAAGCAATTTCCAGTGTTGGGCAGTTTTATCTGATTTTAAAAACTAACCCCTGAATCTTCAGAATCAGCAACCTGTGGAAAACAAATTTCCAACGAAGTTCTGGGTTTTTTTTAGGGTTTAGTGTTAGCTCAATTTTGCTACAATATTCCAGTGATAAAATGGGCAGAACCAAACACATGACCTTGTGGTCTTCAGTCTGTGGAATCTCTAGCCCAAAATCTCGAAAGACAAATGTGTCCTTTTGACATTTATGTGGAACTTGCTATTCAACTACAGTAACAACTTTGGCAGTTTGCATATTAGAGCTAGAAAAAGTGTTGTAGCAAATCGTTGTCAATTATTAGACAAAAAAGCACCCATCCATAGAATCTCAAATCTTTTCTGGTTGTTTGTCTGGTGGAGCAAGTACATCAATAGAAGTTGAGCTATATTTTGTGGTTGTTTTGAGTCTGGTCTTGTAACGTCCTAAATACTGAGTAAGAGCATCAAGGTCTGAACCAAATTGAGCAGGTAAAGTTGAGGACAGACACCATGGCAGTTATTGAATCTTGGCAGTTTCAATGCAGAAGCTTACTAAGTATCAAATGCAGAACTTGTAGTCCATTATAAACTTGGTTAGTCCTATAACTTGGTACAATTTTGTCAACTCAAAAAAAATTGCTGGCTCTCATTTGGCTTCACATGAAATCAGCAATGCAATTCAAAGAAACAATCAAATCACTTTCAAGTCCAAATTTCATCAGGCAGTGATCTTTGTTTGTTCTTGTTTACAATTCAACAGTTCTCAAGTTTGCCTTACTTGAATAGAACAGTGCAAAAAAAAAAGGTTAGCAGGAGATACATACAGCTGCAATAGGAATCCTTTACATCTGGTTTTTAAGGGCACAGGGACCCACTGTAGCACAGAAGACAGAATCTTCACTATCTTCACTTTAAGAAGGGAATTTGCTGCAGGTCTGCTGTTTCAGAAGTAACTTAGAAACAGCTTGCAAGGAGGAGCACATGTTCTTGCTATTGCTCTGACTTCACATGTTTGTTCAGCCAGTCAATGTTCTGATACTGTGAAGTTTGAACACCATCAACCCATCATCTTAGGACAAGATGGGTCATCCATCCTCATCAAGAAGCCACTAAAGGTCTGGTTGGCAAATTGTTTGGAGTCTTCAGGGACTTTCATTGAATGGAATCGATCATGCACACTGGTTGGTTGAAACTGCAGCATCACAGATGTCCCAACTTCTTTGCAAGGTAGAAGATGCCAAAGGATACTGTTTACACAACTCTGTCAGATTACACCTGCTCTTCATCATCCTCACTACTTGTCCAACCTCCAGCTCCCTTCCTCGCCCCTGAAATGTTCCCCAGGTTGGACAATTTTTACAGCTTTTCATATTACTTTTGCTACTTCCCTTAAACATACTTGACACACTTAAACAACAAGATTCAACTGGAGCCTATCAGATGTTTATACCATTAGCTGCAGAGACTTTGTAAGCTCTGCATATGCAGGAGGCCAACCTGGTGCACTCTGCCATCCAATCAAAACTCAAAGTCAGAGCAATAATGACACACAAACCCAAAATTCACCACCTACCTGCAGTTTATTGTTAGACTGACCACTGACAAGTCTTAAGCCTGTGTCACCCACAGAATCCACCATACCAGCTAAAATTTGGCTTTGATCAGGGGAAATGCTATTATTTTTTCCTTCCAGAGGTCTGAATACAAACCAGCATCTACAGAATCATCTGCAATCCAAGCTTGATATGCAGTAAAGCAATGCTGATTGCCATGGACAGCTGATATACCACTATGAAATGCAATGGCATTCATTAAAGTGGTACCTCAATGGCTCGAATCAAAAACCGCTCCCCATCTTCCAGCAAGCACTTCCTGCCTGCCCGTCCTCGAAGTTGACCTGCTGGTGCACCCAGCATGCTGCACTGCCCTGCCTGCACACATAGCCATTGTGGACCTAGATCAGAATCGAGGCCATTTGTTGGGCTTTTGAGCCACGGTATCATCACTTCACAGCTACATGTGGTGGTGAAGGAGATCAGATGGTGAAATGAGCAAGATACCTATGAAATTGCAGAGAAATGTCCACAACAACAAATGGAAGGCAATTGACAAAGAGTGCAGTCATAACCTTATGGGAGTTGCACACAAAGTGTCAGACTGTCACCCTTTTTTTAATAGCAATAATGAGCTGCCATGACTACCCATGGACTTCATCAGCTCCTGATGGTGGGTGTAGACAAGTATATAAAAATCAGCCCAAAATCTGGGCAAACCCTTATATAGAAACTGTGTCCTGAGTTTCTGTCACATTTCTGGAATCAATGGGAAGACTCAGTCATGATATTGACTAGGACTTACAAGATATAGCTAATTGAAAAAATTCAATACAATCCTCACACAAGCTGCAATAACCTTGTGACTGTAAGCTTCACTTTGTTTTAGCTTGGCCCTGTAAAAGCAAGCATCTAAGCTGAAGGCAAAGAGAGACCCACATAGAGGGTAGTGGTTGGGGCCTGCTGCAGCCTCAACATATCTTGGAAGCTCACCACTGGGGACAAGAGCAAGAGTGGGTTCCACCACCACTAATCAAGCACCATCTGGCAGTTGGAGTTTAATCAACAAACAATAGACAGACTAGGATAAAATATTTCACAGAAGAAATCTCACATAACAGTAGGTCTTGAAAGCTGAGATAGACCTAAGGCATCTAACCCTTCAAGCACTCTCTTGAGACATAAGAGAATAAGTGCTTTATTGGTGCTGTCAAGAGGGCTTGTCCAGTTGGGCTGCTGAGGGAGAATTTGCAGAAAACCCAGAAACAAAGTCAATTCATGGGCATCTCTTCTTCCACCGAAGTAAGGATTATGCACCTGGAGAAGTGTCCAATAGCAGTTTGGCCGAAGACCTGCTAAAGGCTGCAGCATGGACATTGCCTCATTCCACTTTCCATCTGCACAGTTCGCCACAAAAGGCCAGGGCTACTTCACCAGGAAGGAACAGTTATTTTGTAATGCCTCATCTGAGGGATTGCAACCTGGCATTAACAACTGCAGCAACACCAAGCTAACCATTGGCTCTGCAGTAACTGTAAATCCAGATAGCAAATAATAAACCACCAAGGCTTACCTTGCATGAAATATTTGGCAGAAGCTCGCAGCTGCCATGCCATGAGATCAGAATGAGCAACATTGGATGATACAGCAAAAGGCAGGTCTGATAACTTCACTGGTGTGTCTGGTGTGTTGGTTGCCCAAGACCCACAACCAGAATCATGCTCTTTTGCTTGCAACTGATTAATTGTAAGGAGTTCCCTCTTTAAAGGCTCTCCCATCAATTGCCACCCCCTCCACATGGACTCAGACTCACTGTTTCTTCATATATGTGACATGTTAGGCATTGGCAGGCATGGTGAACAATGCACCAGTAGGAAACACAAACCCCTGCAACATAAACAAGATCTGTGCTAATTCACATTGTCTTTCTGTTTCACTCTGCTGTTGAATTCTCTTCACATATACAAGTAGTCCATCCACTAGAAGCATGTGCTTGAGGACAAATTCAATCCAATCAAATCTCAGTTTGACACATATATCTGTTAAACATCTCATCTCATATTGAGATAGAGGTCTAATATTAATGGAATTCAAGAAACATTGTCTGATGAATATCCATGCATTACTACTTGGAGAAGTGGAATTAGCCATTTACTTACGTTAAAGTATGTAGGCTTCTTGATGGTTTGCCCAGATGCAATATGAGGAGATGTGCAGAAGTTGAAGATGCATTCGGCACAATTGAATATGCCAACCAAGGGTGAAGTAATGCTGCATCTCCACATCCCAGTTCCAACTGCAGAGTCCCAAGCATGTCCACATGTTCTATAGCTCATATTGCTGATCAGCCTTTGCATTCTACATACTTTTTCCTCTTGAGGAAAAAGTATGTGAAAAAAAGTTCTTGTCACCTAATGATCCATTTCCCAAGAGAGGATGCTGAACAACTACCTTCATACCTGAAACTAATCATGACTTCTACTATCTTCCAATCCTTTCCTCAACAAGGAAGAGTGTACTGAGGACAGTGAATCAGCACATTGGTACACTGCGGTATAGGAAGAGTACCTCAAGAGGCATGGCTGCTGGCACATCAAATGGTTGAGGGAGTGGTGGGAAAGCTTCATTGACAGCCTTTGCCAATATCCAGTCAAGCATGAGCCAATGACTTCTGGGATAAACTGCTAAACCACCGCATTTTTGCTTTCCACTCCTATCTGCCACAGGCCACATCCTGTTGCATGCTAATGCCCATTGCTACTTTTTAAATGTCACCTTGCACTCACAACTTGCAATTGTCACCAGAATGAAATGCCACCTTCCATACTTGAATTCAATGAGGATGTCAGAACAAACCTGAGAGTGAGACAACAAGAGTTGCAGTCCAGGACGGTGAATGATGTGGCTCAAGCTCATCAAACTGCAGGCCATCAACCTGTCTGTGTTCACAGATTACAGAACTAAAAAAGGTGCACCAGATAGACCGTGCCAGATAAACCAAACATAAACTATGAACACAACTCCTAGTTCAGAGGTAATATATATCCTGGGGCTTTTCCAGAAATCAACTGTGCAACTGCATTCACATCAATTCCCATCTAATCCTCATGGGATTGTCTTGTCACTCATGAAGCCACCTGAAGTGGTGCATATCCATGCATTCATCATAAGAATTAAGGAGGGCAATGCCATGTATTGCAAGTCCAATTATAATGGTGGAAGGAACTAATCCACTTCTAACTCTCCCTCTGCTGCTGCTTCTTTGCTCTCTCTCAAGCTTCCCACCAGGGCAAGTATAACAATGTCCAAATGCAGAAAACAGAAGGAGAGAGACAGCACCTGCCATGATTGATCCCACCATGGCTCCGGTGAAGTGGACCTATCAGTGCAACGGAAACCTGGCATGTGCAGCAGCTGGTGGTGCTCAAGCACAGTGACATCTGGCTCAACTACTCGATGTAGCAACTGCTTTTGTTTTATGCCAAAGATACCTGATTGCAGCTCTTCTACAGCATCACCTCCTCCCATCTCCTCCCTGCTCCACAATTGCGGCAAAATTGCAAAGCCATCCTTGGACAAAGCCTTCTCCATCTTCTTTGATCCATCGAAGCAAGAAGCTCTTACTCCTGACAAAGTGCAGAATAGACCGATCTTTATTTAACCCTTTGCCACTACGATGTACACAGCGTAGTACCTTCATTATCACATGACGCAACAAGGAAAACGGAACATTTCTGTCCACAGCAGGAATTGGAAAAAAGAATTCTCACCTCGCAGATGTCCGCGGCATTTGCAGGAGAGCCGAGACGCCAAAACGGGAGATTGAAAGGAGAAAGAGCAGGAGAGCGTCGTAACGCGGAGAACACAACAAGGTTTTGACGCCATCGCCATCGCTCTGCTGCAATGCAAAGGAGCACTTGTCTAAGACAAGAATCGAACCCGCGACCATTTGAAAGGCAAGCATGACTTTAATACCTTACCTAGCCTACCTTCAGATTTGGCCCATCGAATTACAAAATTATATAAACAGATTTCTCAGAAATTCCGTGAGAATTTTTTAGGAATTGTACAAACAAACAGAGGTTTTTTTTTTTTGTAATGCGAAAATTTTGCAAATTTTAGGGAAATTTTGCACTAAAATATATTGGGAGAATTGGAATATTTTGTTGTAAGATTTCTGGTTTTCTTTTTAATTGTAAAAAAAGGAAAAAAAAAAGAGCAGTTTTAGGTCAAGTTTGTTGCTATTTAATGTTAAATCTCTCTTGAGATGCTCGTCATTAACACAAAAGCATAAACTCGTTTTTAAAAAAAAAACCATGATCCATATACATGAATATTATTTTAAAAATTCAAATTGGACCAATGAAAATGTGAGAATTGGTCCATGTTGTTTAATTACATTTTACAAAAAAAAAGAAAAGTTCCAAATGATTCAAGAACTTCACTTGATACAAGTTGCTTCATAAAAGGAGAAAATTAATCTTTCATAAGACAAGAAAAAATTAATCTTCATAACTAAAAAAGTTTTGAAGATATAATTAAATCTAGTCCAAATTTAGGGTTATAGCTCCACTCTTGAATAAATTTCAACATTTCAAATCACCATGTGAATTAATTAATGAACTATTTATTATCACATTTGAAAATTTTAAATGAATTACATTAAAAAATAAAACTAAAAATGTGTGATCAAATTTCATTATGAAACTATGTAAATGTAATTAATGTTATAATGCAAAATAATTCAAAATAAATGTATGTTTATATATTTATGATGACATTATCCAACATCATGTGAAATGGTGGTCAAATGATTAAGGCTTTGGATTGTTGGAAAAAACATGAAAGTTCATACCTCATTTTTGACATCTTATGATTATGATTTACATGATTTAAAGTAATCATGAAGATGTTACAAATAACAATAATAATACATGAATGGTTGCAATGCAATGTTTTATGTTATTAATTTAATTTTCAAATTATGTCCCAATTTTATTCTAGAAACCTTTCTAAAATTACAATTATACGTACAAATTAAATACACATAACTTACATAGTGCTAATGGGTATTGCATTTATTAAATGTCTATTTTGTTATTGAATTTCTACAATAGAAATAGAAGTTCAAAATCAAAATTAATATTCATTTTTACTCCAACAAAACAAAGAATTACAAAACGCTCAAAATTGTATTAAAAAAACCAAAGTGCCCATTAAGAATATGTTCAAAAAATGTGTACCGAAAGTGTTCCCTCCAAAACTACAATTAAAAACTAGTAAGTAATAATATAACCAATATTTTTACTATGTATTCTATTAGTAACTCCTTTTACCTTTTGTTTAACAATTAGGTAGGATTCATTACTTTGAATGTTTTGATTGTTAAATGAATTGGTAGGTAGGCCACATGGTCAAATATGGTAACCTTGGGTTACCATGATGTTAAATAATCAATATGAGGGATTAATTATTGATATAAAATAAAATAATTCCAAAGTTTAAAAGAAAATAGTCATGCCACATCAAACAACACTTTAATCATGTTAGTCATTGTGAAGTCAATCATTTCATTCTCATTTTAATATTAATTAAATTTTTATTATTTCATAACATACCCAAAAAATCCCTTTATTTTACACATGTTACATAAAATATGGAAATAATATTTTTACCTAGATTTTTAAAATTGAGGCCAAAATTATCCATTATTCATTGCTCTAAAAATATGATTAAAAAAAATTAGTATAAACCCCTAATATGTAATAGAGTTTCTTGGCAAGATTTCTAGTTTTAGTGGGATGGGGCTAGGTGAAGTGCATACCATTTGGAAGAACATCAAATAAAATCCAATTTCATGCAAAAAAAGCTTTGATGCTAATTTGTATTGAAATATTTTTTCACCAAATGAGATCATGTAAAAATATAATGTAAACATACTAGCCTAGATAAATGTTGTTTTATCTAGCTACACTAAAGTGCAATTGATGATCATTATTTATTAATTAAGGTTTCATGTTTAACATTGTCCAAATTTGAAATTTAACAACTTTGATTTCTTACCTACTTGAGAAATGTTCCTAGCAAGGAACTTGTTCTTACTTCAATACCAACAACAACTTGTCCTTTCTATATATATATATATATACATCATGTTATGAATGTGCTTTGACTCAAGGCTATTAAATATTCACATTGAGCTACATTAGTAAAGTGATGGATCAATTGAATGTCACAAGGGTGGTGATTTTTACCAAACAATCATCAAAGACTTGCTCAAGGCTACATTGATGGTTTCTAATTTGATTGGACAAATGATCAAAATAAAACACACACATATACGAAGGTTTAGAAAAACAAATAGTTTGATCACAAAGACCAAAAACTATGATTCTCTTTCATTGAATTGAAACATAGATGATAATAGGTTTCATAATCAACAAAAAGTTTTTGCAATCTTGTTTTGGATTTGTTTCAATTCATGACTACATTCAACTCCCATAAAGCTAGGATGTACTTGTGAAAGAGATATTTAATGTGTAGTAGATGCATTGCACGACATTTTGCAAGGGCTAGGGCAATTGAATGAGCTTTATGCTCTTGCTTAAATTCTTTACCTACTCCGACCTATTTTGCCTTGCATCGAAGACAAAGCATTTGACAACTTTGTATAAACTTTTATTTTCAACTACCGTAGTGGCATACCCTGTTCGCGACCCAAGGTCGCGAATAATTATTTTCGGTCGTTTTTTCCTTTCGCAGTGGACAAATTCCGATTTTCAAGATTTACGCACAGCCCTTGGTTAAGGGTTTTGAAGGTTTTCGCAGGGTTTGCCTGTAGGATCCTGGCCGTTGGTTGACAGGGCAGTCAAGACATCTTAACCGTTCAATTTAGGATTCTGTCGCCAATTTTTTCTGTGATCCGTGCCACTACCAAGTCGCTGGACCTTTGTTGGCACGAAGGAGTGTTCTGTTGATTCAATTTGTGGGAGCTTGGGACTGGGTACTGGGGTTGGCGGCCTTCTGGTCGCCTCACCGCCATGGCATCAGGGAGCAGGGCTGCCACCATCACCCGCTTCTTTAGCCCTCTTAGCAAGGAGGAAGTGCATGAAAAGATAAAGAAAGATTCGACAGCCTGGCAGGAGGAGGAGAGAAACAGAGTAGCCCGGAATGAAGCAACTAAGGCAGCAAAAGAAAGTGCTAGATTGGCAGCAAAACGGCCGGTGGGGAGACCAAAGAGGGTTAGGGCTCAGGCTGTCCTGGTGCCTCCAAACATGGGAGCTGAGAAGCAGGGCGATGCTGCTGGGGCAAGCAATGCAGGCCGGTCTGCGCACAACAGTGAGTAGGTCAACCCACCAGCTAAAAAGCAGCGAGGAAGCTACACCAACTGGTTCGTTCAGGACTTGTGGCTTCATATTGAGGTGGCAGTGAGGCAGCACCCAAAGAGCTTGTATGATGCTCTCTTCTCCTTGCAGCACATTAGGAAGCCTGGTCGGATAGGCAGCCTTTTTGACAAGCTAACCATGAACACCATGGAGGGCTGGTTTGAGAGGGATGTTCAATCAGGCCATTTCAAGTTGCGCAAGAAGTACGAAGAGGGCGTTGTTGCTCAGAAGGCAAAAGTGCAGAAGGGAAAGAGCGGGAGTCGGGGAATCTTTAAAGATCACCCTCAGGCTTTTGACATGATCCTCTCAACATTGAAAGGCATGCGGGATGTAGGCCAGCCAATGGATGCTAATGTTGCTCAGACGGTGATTCTGGGGATTGTGCAAGCACTGGCACCTGAGCTGCTTCTGAAGCGTACGGGAAGGGGGGGGAAGTTGTTTCAAGTCTCCAAAAGGTTCTTTCGGAAGTTTTTGAACCGCTACCTGGGGTGGACGTGGAGAAGAGCCACCACGGCTGCCAGCAAGCTGCCAGAAGATTGGGAGCAACAGGGGGATGAGATGGCATTCAGAATGGCTGCGCTTTGTAAGATGGAGGGCATCCCACCAGAATTGGTCTGCAATTCAGATCAGACGGCTGTTCATCTCCGCCCCTCCACAGAGCAGACGTACGAGGTTAAGGGATTGAAGGAAGTCAAGTGTCTGGGGAAGGACGACAAGAGGCAGATCACGGCGGTCGTTAGCTCCACTGCAAGTGGGGAGCTTGTGCCATTGCAGCTAGTGTTCCAGGGGAAGACGGAAGCAGAAGTTCCAAAGGATGAAGATGTTAAACAGGTTCGCATCTGACCATGTCGGAAAACCATTGGTCCAATTTTGTGACCATGAAGAGCTTTGTTGAGAAGGTGTTGGATCCGTGGCGTGTGAAAAAGTGCGAAGAGTTGGGCTTGGCTCCTAATTCACAAAAGATGGTCTGGCTTATAGATTGCTGGAAGGTGCACATTTCGGCGGGCTTTAGGGAGTGGATGCTCGACCTGTTTCCCCTCATCAAGACGATGTTCGTCCCTGCAAATTGCACTAGCAAGCTTCAGGTGGTAGACGTTGTACTACAGCGACCTCTTAAGCATCGCTTCCAGTAGCAGTTTAACACTTGGCAGGCACAACAAATGGCTCTCCAGGTCCTGGGCAAGGTGGAACCTAAGGACATCAAGTTAGATTTGGGGGTGAAAGAGCTTCGGGGAAAGGTTGTGGGCTGGCTGATGACGGCGTGGGAGGAGCTAGCGGTGGAAGAACAGATGATTAGGAAGGGTTGGGAGAAGTGCAGACTGGGGAAGATTCACAACTCGGCATTCCAGAGCCATGCAATCTCGGAGTGCTTGACCAAGGGGCTGCTGGCAAACTTCGAGCCTTTGGAGGATCGTGAGGAAGAAGAAGCGGCAGTTCAAGCTGCCTGTGATGTGAAAATTGATGAGCTCTCGCTTGCAGCTTCGGTTGCTCAGGTTGTGAACGCCTGCTTGGAGGATCAGGGGACATTAGCAATTTTCGACCGGCTAGACATGGAGGATGCAGAGCAGGCCGATGAATTGGATAATCTGGATGAGTTCGATAACATTGAGGACATTGAGTTCGAGTGAGTTGCTAGTAATATCTACGTGGATACTTTGTCACTAGGTATTACTGTACCGTAGCTCAGGCTCAAGTCG
>Ga0116231_10014192_pt1 | contig 10816 bp, 12 predicted proteins | sample S1TSphgellanicum_2_FD_89695 | JGI IMG/M metagenome (GOLD analysis project Ga0116231, IMG submission 89695) | Host-associated microbial communities from peat moss isolated from Minnesota, USA - S1T2_Fd - Sphagnum magellanicum MG | ecosystem: Host-associated > Plants > Peat moss > Unclassified... | reverse complement strand
CGGTAACAACATGCCACTTCCACCGAGGACGGTTGGCGCCACGCTCCATAACAGACGCTCGCGTTCGGCGAGGGCGATCCGTCGTGGCGAATAGGGGAGACCGTCAAAACCACGTGATGACGAATCCACCCATAAGCCCCAAAAAGAACTCAAATATCCAAGTACAACAGCGTAGAACGTCAAAAGTAATTGCACAGAAGGGTAGCCGCTATCAGGTCTTACGGCAGTGACAGCGAACGCGAGAAGCGCCGAGCAGACCAGAACACCAATCTGTATTTGCGGCGATCTGACAAGAGCAAGCGCACGTTTCGCAGGCCCCATCGCAGAGATGGCCCTCAAGTCTTGGCGGCTAAACGCGAAAAGCTGTTGCGACATCAGAAGAGGGACCCGCATTTCTCGTTAATGACCTGTTCATGATGTTCGCAGATTGGTCACCCCTTTTGCAAGCGCAGATGCGGATTTTGAACCGGGAGTTAGTAAATTTTTTAGACTTTTTCTCGTGACGTGATCAGATTTGCCCTGCGTTTTGGGTTTGTTCACATCACGGACGTGTAAACCTGTGAGAATTTCGCCAAAAGGTAGATTACATCGGCAAAACGACATGCGCTCCGAGCAAGCGAAGGGCGAGAACAGTCGCCAAGACGATGATGACCACGACACTCAGCCCCCATCGCAAGCGTAAATACCCGATCGGCATCCGCCCGCTTCGCCCTGCTCTGGATTCAGTCACCATCACCACGACGAAACCAAAAATCAACAGTGCCAGCCCCCCTTCAGGGGGAAGTGCCACTGCAATGAGCAATGCTCCCCAACCCATAAAGGCTGGGATCACGCCCAAAATGAGCCGTGCACGGGCAATTTTTGCGTCTTCCGCGGTATCGAGCGCCAAACCCCAATGGACGCCCCCCAAAAACGACAAAATCACCGCCCCATATGCCATGAGCGCCGAGAGCATTCTCAGCGCTTCCACTTGGTCGTTCACCACGGAGCCCAAGCCGGCACCAATAAACGGCAGCAGACCCGCCACGCCGAGTAAAATGGCAACGCGTGGCAGATGCGTGTGGCTTTGGGTGGGGATCATTTATAAAGACTCCGCGGGCGCCTCATTATCATGCCACGCCCTGCTCGAACGCACACGTTGCTCACACCAATTTGGCACAAGCTTCGTCTGTTGCTACGCGACGGTTGAAAGCCCGTTCCCGCAAGACAGATGAGCGGGGGGCGAGAAACGTTCCTTCGTCTGAGCGGCGTGGAGCTTGCAAACGGGCGGAACTTGCCGATAGGAAATTAAACGCTCTTATAGCGTTCTGTGTTGCTTGTGTTCACGATTACGGCGCCAGGATCATCGCCAAAACGACCAACACAGTGCAATGAGAGTCTAATTAAAAAAATTGGCCAGGGAAAGGCCTCCCTGGCCAATCCAACCCTTACTCAGCCACTTTTCGGCGCAAATGCGACGCACCAGCCCTCGGGGTTAATCGTGCCGGCGACAATTTTGCAAGAATTTGGCTCAACCCAATTGACGCAAAGGCTGCACTTTGCGCCATCTTTGGGGCTGGTCTGATACTGCACCAAATTCTGTGCAATTTTCTCCTGCGCCAGTTTTCGTCCGGCAAGACCCTCGGCCGCCAGCGCCGGAAGCGCCACCACGCCCCCAATCGCTGCCAACCCAGCCTGTAGAACGGCCCGGCGACAGGCTATTTTCCCGGTCTCTATATCAGTGTCTCGCTTCGTCACCTCAGCTCAATCCTTCTCCGGTTATCTCGGCGGGACATAGTGCTTACGCGGCAGGCCGCAAGCGCAACTCTGCCCAGATGTTTGCCAGTGCCCCAACCAGATGATCAATATCAGCTTCCGTATGCATCGGCGACGGCGTCAGACGCAGCCGCTCGGTTCCCCTTGGAACGGTAGGGTAATTAATCGGTTGCACATATATCCCTGATTCGTCCAGTAACCGATCACTGATCTGTTTGCAGCGAACCGGGTCACCGACCATAACCGGAACAATGTGGCTTGGATTTTCGTGGTGCGGAACGCCAATTTCATCGAGCCGCGCCCGCACCTGCGCGACCCGCTCAGCCTGCATGCGCCGCTCCACAGAACTTGTTTTCAAGTGCCGTATGGCCGCAATGGCGCCTGCAGCAATGGCCGGGGGGAGGGCGGTCGTAAAGATAAAGCCAGAGGCATAACTGCGCACGAAATCACACATCGCCGCCGAGCCTGCGATATACCCGCCCACCACACCAAACGCCTTGGCTAGCGTCCCTTCAATCACGGTCAATCGGTGCGCCACCCCGTCACGCTCACTCACGCCACCACCGCGCGGGCCGTACATGCCCACGGCGTGCACTTCATCAAGATAGGTCATGGCACCATAGGCCTCTGCCACGTCGCACAACTCGGCGATGGGCGAAATATGTCCATCCATTGAGTAAACGGATTCAAATGCCACCAGCTTTGGCCGGCCGGGCTCAATGGCCGCCAATTGCCGAGCAAGGTCAGACGGGTCGTTATGCTTAAAGATCCGGCGTTCGGCGCGGCTGTGACGAATACCTTCAATCATTGAGGCATGGTTGCATTCATCAGAAAGCACCACACAATTGGGTAGGCGCGACGCCATCACGCTGAGAGTCGCCCAATTCGACATATAACCGGAATTGAACAGCAGCGCTGCTTCCGTGCCATGCAGGTCGGCGAGCTCACGCTCTAATTTCACATGATAGTGATTGGTCCCTGCGATATTACGCGTTCCGCCGGCGCCTGCGCCGCACACGTCTAAGGCTTCATGCATGGCTTCCAGCACGGCCGGGTGCTGGCCCATGCCGAGATAGTCATTAGAGCACCAAACGGTGACCGGCGCCGTGCCGCGTTCTTTAAAATGCGTCGCCCGCGGAAAACGCCCGGCATGGCGCTGCAATTCGGCAAACACCCGATAATTCCCCTCACGACGGAGAGCATCGACTTGCTTGCGGAAAAAAATGTCGTAATTCATGGGCCTCCCCCGAGAGTTGCTTCTGTCGGAACGGCGCCAAGCAGCGGCCGTTTTATCTCGGCGCTCTGGTTGCGCCAACCTAGGCTCCACTGCCACATGCCATTCCAAACCCGTAGAGCGGAGAAGGGAACCACAAGAAACCAGTGCTCAAGAATAGCAAGGATCATCATCGTCGTCAGTAGAATGAAACCAGCCGCCTGAAACAAATCATCGCGGACAGCAAAACTATGCTCCGCAAGAAGTACAGCAGCAATAGTAGAAATTGTCACTGAGAAGGGAAACAGCAGATTCATTGGTTTTTTGGTCAGGTAGCTTTTGATGTGGTCCAAATGCGCCGGTAAAAACTCAGCATTCAGATTGGGCACACCCAGAAAAACATTCAGCCGGGCACTTTGATGCATCCACCACAGTGTCACGAAAGTCCATGTACCGAACTGGTTCGTCCCGCCCCAAGTCAGCCAGACAACCAGCCCCGCCCCCAAAAGCACGGCGATTTCGTGATATAAACTGGCCTGAATGGCATGGCCAAAATGCCGCCAGCCATGGCAGCCCGCTTCACACTGATGCTGGCGGGGACCCGTGACATACCCCATATAAAAGCTCATTTCGAGCCAGCCCCAGACCAAAACACCCGAGGTGAAGGCCTTATAAGCGCCCGACACGCTCGAATCGTTGGCGCTCCACGCAAGCCCGTAAAGTGATGCAACCAGCACGAATGTCGCACCGGCCATGCTCCAACGAAACGTGCGCGGGGGCAGCCCATCGAGAAACAAAATGAGACACGTGCTGACCCACCAGATCAGCAACCCGTGCAAAGCTGGCAGGCCGTATTGCGTCATGGCTTACCAGCTCGGCGCCATGAGGATTTGTGCAGGCAAATCATGTCGCACCGGGCGCAAGAGAAATAACCGGCCAAAGGTCAGCGCGGCACCGGCTGTCAAAGCGACCCGCTTGATCGCACCGCTCAGCCCCTTTTGTGCCTTCGCGGCCGCCAATTTCTCAGATATGCGTCGCATGCGTTCCAGCCCCGCTAGGAAAGCGGGGTTATCGAGGTCCAATGTTACCGGAAACACTTGCCGCGAGATTTCTTGCGTAATGCGGAACACCTGCATGTCGTATTGCTTCGGGTCGAGCCCAAGTGCTGCATGAAATAACGGCCGTTGATGATCGCGCACATACATTGTCGCGAACACCGCCAGCAGAAAAAACCGGATCCACAGCTTATTAAACCCGCTGAGCACCTCGGGGTTTGCGCGCATGATCAAGGCAAATGCCTCACCATGGCGGAACTCATCATTGCACCATTCCCGAAACCACTTAAAAATCGGATGGATGCGTTTTTCCGGGTGCCGCTCTAATTGCCGGAAAATGGAAATATAACGTGCGTAACCAATCTTTTCAGAAAGATAAACCGCGTAGAAGATAAATTTTGGTTTGAAATACGTGTATTTCTTGACCTTGGTGAGAAAGCTAAGATCGACGCCAACGCCGAAGTCTTTAAGTGTATCATTGATGAACCCCGCATGGCGGGCCTCATCACGACTCATATAGCCGAACCACTCTTTGATATCTTTGTTCGTCACCCGTTTTTTGATTTCCGAATAGAGTACGCAGCCAGAGAACTCAGACGTCACGGAGCTCACCAAGAAATCAATAAATTCTTCGCGCAAATCATCCGGCATTGTCGACAAATCAATATCGAAATCCGAGTTGCGAATGAAATGCCCTTTATTGACGTCGCGCTTAAACTCCGCCATGAGCGCGTCCCACTCCGGGCGAACCAGGGACACATTGAGCTTATCCATCGCGGCGAAGTCGGTGGTGTAAAAGCGCGGGCTCAGCACCGTGTCACGCTGGGCGAGCTGCGTGGTTTCATTGACCTGTTTCATGCGTGCCCCCTCGACTGAACGTCGGTATTATACCTCACCTGTAAGCCGGTTGAATGTTTCGGTTGGAAGCCGACCTCAAACAGCTCCGTCAATTCAAGAAAAGCGGTAAGCTGGGTCCAAAGCTGCAGAACGGGGCCGGCACGGGTCACGGTGGCAGAACATTCCACGCACAGGGTTTCACCAAACTCAATACGCGATGGCGCGCCGTGCACTTGAACGCTATCACCAGGGCGCAGCATGATGCCCTCTGGAATAGCATGGGCGTGCAGACTATCCGGCGTCTGTTCGATTTCGACCGTGCAGGGAACATCAACGCTGTTTCTCATGACGTCAGGCTCATGATTGCGGGTCTTTCGCTGTCATTATACGGGCGAAAGCCTCCTCATTCGTCGCGCCGAAGGCTTCCATCTCGACCTTACGATGCGTGACAGGATCTTCCAAGGTCAGTCGTCCATCGGCCCATTCTGTCAGACGAAATGGTATCGCGGCCCCTTCGTCTTGCCGCAGACGTTGCCGGGCCAGGCCGCGCATGGTGGCCCGCAAAAATCCATTCGACGCTGGCGGCACAGTCTCGATCGGGGCTTTCGGGTAGCGCGCGTCGAACACTTCCACGCTGCCGTCTGGCTGATCATGGAAGAACAGGTCACGTGACGCCACGGCCGCCACGTTTGGCGTGTTATCATAAATGCCGGTCATCCGGCCCACCCCAGCAAGAATGATGGATCCTACAGCCATGGCGGCAAAACCAATCAGCGCACTGCGCGGAAAACCATGGATTGTGGAATACGCGCTCATGTCTTGTCTCCGTATTACGCCGTTGCGGGTAGGCGGCTGTCGCGCTTCGCGGGATCGCGGATCACCATAATAGGTTGGGCTGGCTGCTCGGCCGATGCGGCGAGTGCGCGCCCAAGTAAAGCGGCCACCTCATCAACTTTCGCGATCGCACGAAAAGTGGGCTCTGATTTCGCTAATTTCCAAGGCCGTGCATGCGGCCACAGCACCAAATAGCCAATGTTTTGCTTGCCCAGTACCGAAAGCGAAATATCGCCGACACCGTCGGTGAAACGCTTCACACAAGCCGCCGAGACTTGCTTAAACGGTATCTGAAGGGTGATCGGCAATGCTACGCCAAATCGCATTACCACGCGTTGATTGGTGATGGTGTAGACGGTAGAGCGCGCCACCAGCCAAGCAAACAACACAAGTATCGCTAAGCCGGCTAAGGCTATCCCCGCAAATTCAAGGATAGCGACGGCCACAGACATAGCGGGTTCACCAGAGCTCAGGCGGCCAAAGATGCCCCAAACGGCAAGCAGCCCAAAGTACCAGGAAATCGTGCGGATATGCAGGGCCCGTAGCGCCAGCCCACGGAACTCCGGTGCGCCTTGCCAGAGAATGACCTCCCCCGCTGGCAATAGCGCCGGCAACCCATAAATCGGCTCACCGTCATATTCTTCGCTTTTGCTGCTCATAGCAGTGGCTCCGTCCGCTCCGCGTCAGCATACATGTGACCGCTGGCATAGTAAGCCTGAATCTGATCTTCTTCGCGCAAAGTCACTTGATCAGGGTTAGAAAGTTTCGGGACATCGGCAAACTGCGTGCTCTTGATAGATTGCACCAAAATTCGCCCTTCGGTCATGTCGACCCGCGCCATTGGCATAGGCAACAACACGTTCCCGCTGCCGGTTACGGTTACTTCTAGGTAGCGCACCATCGCCTCTGACCGATCCACCCAGACATCAGATACAATACCGCCAGCCAAACCATCATATCCAACCACGGTCAGACCACGCGGATCAGGTCCTTCTGGGTCCATGTAATGGTCGGAGGCAACGCGAATGGGCTGAACGCGCGGTTCACCATCTTCATAGTGCCGGTCGGGCTCTGTCGCACGCAGAGCATAAGCTGCTGGGCCAGCCCCAGACAGCATAGGGTTGCCAACGGGCGTCAGCGGTGCACCGGGCCAAAGCCCAACCGGCACGGCATGAAATTCCGGCTCCGGCGGGTCTACGCGTGGTGCCAAAATGGTCCGCCCATCCGGCAATAAAAAGGTTTTCGGAGTCGGCATACCGGGGAAGCCTTCGACCTTTACATTCGCCGAGCGGTCGGACACCAGGGGATAACCTTCCCGCTTATCTTCCCGCCGCAGATAAAAAATGAGAGAAAAGAAAAACCCCCAAAAGACATAAAGTGTGAGTTGTGCGACGTCGATATAACTCGTGATCGCTCCGGCTTGCATAGCATTACCTCGATAGGCTGAACGGTTGCGTGGGTAGGGCGGCCGGGTAACGCGTCTCGACGGAAGCGCGACGCACCAGCGGGCCGATAGCAATCAGCGTGGCGAACAACAGATAGATTTCGATATGGTAGACAACGGAATATCCGGTAGAGGGCAAATCCATCCCTTCGCCGAGCGCGCCGCTGCTGGCAAGCATCGAGACGCCGTCTCGAATTAACCCGCCCGCGGCAATGGCGAGCCCCGCGGCAGAAGCCTGTACCGCGCCCCATACACCGAGCGCCAGCCCGATCTGCCCGCCGCGCGCCGAGCCCATGGCCGCTGTCAAAGTGCAGTGCGCAAACAGACCGGCGCCAAAACCGATTAGCGCAATACCGATGGCAAACAACGGCAGGGAGTCGAGAGGGGCAGCAAAGATGATGGAGCTGAAAGCGAAAAGCCCAACAACGGCGCCCATCGCCGCAAGCCGATACGGATCGGCGCCACGATTAAGCTGCCGCGCCGCCAGCCCAAAGCCCATCAATCCGCCAACCGCAAGCAAGGCACTCAGCAGCGTGGTGGTGCCCACGGGCAGGTGCAGCACCTGCCCACCATAGGGTTCGAGCAAAACATCTTGCATACTAAACGCGAAGGTGCCGAGAGCGAGGGCCACCAGACGGCGCACTGCTTGCGGGTTTTCGGCAAAGCGGTTCCAGGCGTCACGAAAGCTCATCGATACCCGGTTAAGCGCTGTCGCCGCAGGGTTCCGCGCCTCCTGTTTCCAAAGTGCAATGACATTTAGCACCATCGTGGCCAAAGCTGTGCCCTGGATGACTTGGATCAGCTTCACCTCGGTGAAATGCGCCAGCACTGCGCCGTAACACAGCGCTCCGCCCACCATACCAAGCAAAAGCATCATGCAAAGCAAGGCAACGACCCGCGGATGCGACTCAGCCGGCGCAATATCCGTGGCCAGCGCCAAACCCACAGTCTGGGTCGTATGCAAACCTGCGCCAACCAAAAGAAAAGCGAGTGCGGCGCCAAGATCGCCAAAGATGATCGGCCCGTTGGTATCACCTGACAGCACGATCAGAGCAAATGGCATGATGGCGAACCCGCCAAACTGCAACAGCGTGCCCATCCAAATATAGGGAACACGCCGCCAACCAAGCACCGAGCGGTGATTGTCGGAGCGAAATCCCACAATTGCCCGGAACGGCGCAAAAACCAGCGGTAGCGCCAGCATTCCCGCAACCAGCCAGGCCGGAACAGCAAGTTCCACAATCATCACACGGTTAAGCGTGCCGACCAACAAGACAATCGCGAGCCCAACCGACACTTGAAACAAAGACAGCCGCAACAGCCGCCCAAGTGGCAACTCCGGGGTTGCGGCGTCGGCGAAGGGCATGAACCGCGTGCCGACACGGGTCCACTGGCGCGAAAACCGGCTCATGGGGCGGTTGGTCCTTGGCGCCGGCTTAACTCCATGGCTTGCGAAATATAGAACCCGCGTGTCACGCGATGCGAGCGCCCCGCGCGCCAGAAGCTGAGTTCCCGTTCAAGCCGTTTGGCGAGCGCCTTTGGCCCCACCGGTTCAATCGCCGGTGCGCGGTCCCCGCGGGGAAATAGCCGTCCCACCCCATGCATGATAGCCAGCAGCGGTGTGCGTGGAGCGAAGGTAAACACCACCGATTCAGAAGTGCGCCCCGCAAGTTCGCCCAGTGCTTTTCCGACATCCCGCGCAAGATAATGGATGAGGGAGTCCATGGCGACCACATGATCAAAATGACCAAGCTCGGGGTTAAGAAAATCACCTACGTGAAATTCGATCCTTCCCTGGCCGAGATTATGCGGCAAGCGCTCCCGCGCAAGCCCGACCAGCGTGGGCGAAAGGTCAATCGCCACCACATGCGCACCGCGCCGCGCCGCCTCAACCGATAGCGCGCCGGTGCCGCAGCCCGCGTCAAGCACTCGTCGCCCGCGCAGATCATCAGGCAACCAGCTCAGCAGAGTGTTGCGCATTTCGTCCCGACCGGCACGCACCGTAGCACGGATGCTGCCCAGAGGTGCGTCTGATGTCAGGCGCTTCCAGGCTTCAACGGCGGTCCGGTCGAAATATTGTAGAAGCTCGCCGCGACGCGTTTGGTAGGTGGTTGTGGACATTAGTCGAACCCCAACAGGTCAAAAATATCCCGATCGCGCATCGGGCGTGTTTCTAGCGGTGTAACCCCAGCCCATAGCGTGGCTGCAAGACGCATATATTCCATCTGCACCGCTTCCAGCTCCGGGCTTGGCTCCATCTCGAACAGCGTCGATTTGCGCAAGCGGGAGCGGCGGATGATATCAAGGTCAGGGAAATGTGCGACGGTCTTCAACCCAGTGCGCTCATTGAACTTATCGATTTGGTCTGTTCCGGCACTACGATTGGCGATGACCCCACCCAGGCGCACCTCATAATTGCGTGATTTGGCCTGAATCGCCGCAACGATTCGGTTCATCGCAAAGATTGAGTCGAAATCGTTGGCAGTGACGATCAGCGCCCGGCTGGCATGTTGCAGCGGGGAGGCGAAGCCGCCGCAAACCACGTCACCCAAAACATCGAAGATAACTACATCCGTCTCTTCGAGCAGGTGATGCTCCTTCAGTAGCTTGACCGTCTGCCCAACGACATAACCACCGCAGCCCGTGCCAGCCGGCGGGCCGCCCGCTTCGACGCACATCACGCCGTTATAACCGGGATAGACGAAATCTTCGACCCGTAACTCTTCAGAATGAAACTGCACGCTCTCCAACACGTCGATAACCGTCGGAACGAGCGTTTTGGTCAAAGTAAAGGTCGAGTCGTGCTTCGGGTCACAGCCAATTTGCAACACGCGCTTGCCGAGTTTGGAGAAAGCCACAGAGAGGTTGGAAGACGTGGTGCTTTTGCCAATCCCGCCTTTGCCATAAACCGCGAAAACTTTGGCGGTGCCGATGGCAACGCTTTGGTCCATCTGGACCTGGACACTGCCTTCGCCGTCGCCATGCGCCGGAACGCGCCGAATAACCGTCATGCTGCAGCCTCCAATACGCGGCCGTTGGGAAGTATCCCTTCGAGCCGATCTTCCAATTCTTCGCCCGCCTTGCGCAGTGCATCCAAAACCGCGGCGCCGGGGGACCAGTATTTCCGTTCATGCGCTTCAATCAGCCGATTGGCTATTTTGACGGAAGCGGTTGGGTTCAACGCCGCCAGACGTTCGCGCATGATGGGGTCAAGCACAAAGGTCTCAGACAGTTTTTCATAGACCCAGGGATCCACTTCACCGGTCGTCGCCGACCAGCCGAGCGTGTTGGTCACCTGAGACTCGATTTCCCGTACGCCTTCATAGCCGTGCGTCAGCAGCGCCTCATACCATTTGGGGTTCAGCGAGCGGGTGCGGGTCTCTAGTGACACTTGCTCGGCGATACTCCGCACTTTGCCATCGCCACGCGTCTGGTCACCAATATAAACCGCCGCTTTCGTGCCGCCGCGCGCTTTTCGCACCGCCCGACTAATGCCGCCCAGCGTATCGAAATAGTGATCGACCGTGGTTACACCGAGTTCAACCGAGTCGAGGTTTTGATAAGCAATGTCGACGCCGGAGAGAGCATGGGCCAGAACCGCATCGTGCCGGGCGGGCTTTCCCGAAATGCCGTAAGCAAAACCTTTGCGCTTCACAAACGCATCGCCCAACTCGTCAT
>Ga0116231_10014191_pt1 | contig 10817 bp, 8 predicted proteins | sample S1TSphgellanicum_2_FD_89695 | JGI IMG/M metagenome (GOLD analysis project Ga0116231, IMG submission 89695) | Host-associated microbial communities from peat moss isolated from Minnesota, USA - S1T2_Fd - Sphagnum magellanicum MG | ecosystem: Host-associated > Plants > Peat moss > Unclassified... | reverse complement strand
GTGTTTAAGAAGATTTTGATTGCGAATCGCGGGGAGATTGCGCTGCGGATCAATCGTGCGGCGCATGAACTCGGCGTGCATACGGTTGCCATTTTTAGCGAAGCCGATCGGCAATCGCAGCATGTGCGGTTTGCGGATGAAGCGTATTGCGTGGGGCCGGGGCCCGTCGTGCGGTCGTATTTGAACATTCCGAACATCATCTCGGCGGCGCTGATCTCCGGAGCCGATGCGATCCACCCGGGCTACGGTTTCTTGGCCGAGAATGCGCGCTTCGCCGAGATCGCGCGCGATCACGGCCTCGTGTTCATCGGCCCGACGCCGGCGGTGATCGGCGCGATGGGCGATAAAGCGACGGCGCGCCGCTTGATGGCCGAAGCGGGCGTTCCGACGACGCCCGGCAGCGACATCGTGGCATCCGTTGCCGACGCGCGCGCGACGGCCGAGAAAATCGGCTATCCGGTGCTGCTCAAAGCGACCGCCGGCGGCGGCGGCAAAGGGATGCGCGCGGTCTACGAACCTGCCGAGCTCGAGACGGCCTTCGCGACGGCCCAAGCGGAGGCGGAGGCGTCGTTCAAAGACGGCCGGATGTACGTCGAAAAATTGATCATCCAGCCGCGTCACATCGAAGTCCAAGTGCTGGGCGACGAACACGGCAACATCGTGCACCTCGGCGAGCGCGACTGTTCGATTCAGAAGCCGTCGCATCAGAAGCTGATCGAAGAGGCCCCGGCGCCCGTGCTGCCGGACGACGTACGCGAACGGTTACACGCCACCGCGATCGCGGCGTGCCGCGCCGTGAACTACACGAACGCCGGGACGCTCGAATTCCTCGTCTCCGGCGAGCACGTGTATTTCATGGAGATGAACACGCGCATCCAAGTCGAGCACCCGGTGACCGAGATGGTCTACGGCGTCGATTTGGTCAAGGAGCAGATCCGCGTTGCCGCGGGTGAGCCGCTTACCGTCACGCAAGCCGAGCTGCATCCCAGCGGCCATGCGATCGAAGTACGCGTCAACGCCGAGGACCCCGACCACAATTTCGCGCCCGCCGCCGGGACGCTCGGCCGGGTCGAATTCCCCGGCGGACCGGGCGTCCGCGTCGACACGCACGTCTACGGCGGCGCAACGATCCCGCCGTACTACGATTCGATGATTGCGAAGATCATCGCGCACGGCGCAACCCGCGATGCCGCGATCGCGCGCATGGAACGCGCGCTCTCCGAAACGCGTATCGAAGGCGTGAAAACGACCATCGACTTCTGCCGCGACGTGCTGCGTGATCCGGCGTTCCGCGCTGCGGGCATCGGGGTCGAGTGGCTAAAGACCGATTTCATGCCGGGCCGCCACGCCGCGCTTCCCGTCTAGCGCGATGCCTTCACGCCGTCATGCCCGCGAGCTCGCATTGCAAGCCCTCTACGGCGCCGAGGTCGGGCACAAAGAGCCCGCCGAGATGATCGACGAAACCGTCGGCGCCGGCGGCAGCCCGGAGACGCGCAGTTTCGTGCGCGACCTGGTGCTCGGCACGCTCGATCACGCCGCCGAGAGCGACGAAGTGATCGCGCCGCTGCTCGAAGGCTGGACCCTCGACCGGCTGCCGACGATCGATCGCATCGTCTTACGGATGAGCGTGTTCGAATTGCGTCACCGTTCGGAGACGCCGCGCCCCGTCGTGATCAACGAAGCCGTCGAACTCGCGAAAAAGTTTTCGACCGAGGATTCCGGCCGGTTCATCAACGGCGTGCTCTCGAAGGCCGCCTCGTAAGCGATGGCGATCGGCGTGCGCTCGCCGGCGCGGCGCAAACGGAAACGCAAGAGCCCACCCCCGGCGGGCGGCCGACGCGCACGCTCCATCTTGCGCACGTTTGCGATTCTCATCGCCTTCGGCGTCCTGCTCGTCGCGGGGGTCGTCGCCGGGTTGATCACGTCGTATTCGAAGAACTTGCCCGACATCAACCGGATGGCCGACTATCAGCCGTCGCGCGCGACGCAGGTCTTCGGCCGCGACGGTACGCTGCTCGCGAACTTCTATACGGAAAACCGCACGTGGGTCTCGATCGATAAGATCCCGGTGATCGTGCGCGAGGCGTTTATCGCGACCGAAGACCGCAATTTCTACCACCATCACGGGGTCGATTTCGGCGGCATCGCGCGGGCCGCGTGGGCCGACTGGCGCCACGAACAATTCCAGGGCGCCTCGACGATCACGCAGCAGCTCGCGCGGCGGCTCTTCCTGAGCGATCAGGTCTCCATCGCGCGCAAGGTTCAAGAGGCGCTGCTGGCAATCGAGATCGAGCGCTACTACACGAAGGACGAAATCCTCGAGCGGTACCTCAACATCATCTACTTCGGGTCGGGCGCCTACGGGATCGAAGCGGCCTCGCATACGTACTTCGGTACCGACGTCGAGCACCTGACGATCGGTCAGGCCGCGATGCTGGCCGGGATGCCCGCCGCGCCGTCCGACTATTCGCCGTATGTCAGCCTCGCGCGCGCCAAGGACCGTCAGGCGCACGTGCTCGACCGGATGGTCGCGAGCGGTTTCATCACGGCGGAACAAGGGCGCGAGGAGGCCGCGCGGCCGCTCCGGCTGATCGGCGAACGTCCGCAGGGGCTGCAGTCGTACAAGTTTCCGTATTTTACGACCTACGTTCAGCACGTGCTCGAGGGGCAGTTCGGCACCGCAGCAACGCTCGAAGGTGGTCTGCAAGTCTACACGACCGTCGATCCGGCGATGCAAGCGGCGGCGGAAGAAGCCGTCAATTGGGGGATCGCGACCGGGAAACGCGAGGGGATCGGCGCGTCGCAAGGCGCGCTCGTCGCCATCCGACCGTCGACCGGGGAAGTGCTGGCGATGGTCGGCGGCGCCGGCGGCTTTTCGCTCGGCAACCAATTCAATCGCGCCTGGCAAGCGCGGCGTCAGCCTGGTTCGGGCTTCAAAGTGTATGTGTACACGGCGGCGATCGACGGCGGGATGCCGCCGACGACGATCGTCGCCGATTCCCCGGTTTCGTACCCGATGGGCGACGGCACGACGTGGTCGCCGCGCGACGACGACGGCCGGTTCTTCGGGCCGATTACGCTGCGCTACGCGCTCGCGCAGTCGCGCAACGTCGTCGCCGTGAAACTCGCCCAGCAGATCGGGATCGATCGCGTGATCGAGTACGCGAAACGGATGGGGATCAAATCGCCGCTCGATGCGAATTTGTCGCTCGCGCTCGGGACGAGCGTCGTCTCGCCGCTCGAGATGGCGAGCGCGTACGGCACGCTGGCCGATGCGGGGATCCACGTCGACCCCTCGCCGATCCGCATCGTGCGCGATTCGCTCGGCACGCCGATCCTCGACAATACGTATCCGCAACAGACTGAGGTCTTGTCGGCGGGCACCGCCTACGTGATGACCTCGATGATGGAAAGTGTGATCACCGAAGGCACCGGTTACCCCAACGCGATCATCGGCCGCCCCGCCGCGGGCAAGACCGGGACGACCTCCGATTTTCGCGATGCGTGGTTCACCGGCTTCACGCCCGATCTCGTCGCGTCGGTTTGGATCGGCAACGACGACTACCGCCGCATGAACGAGAGCTACGGCGGCGACATCCCGGCTCGGATCTGGGCGCGCTTCATGAAAGCCGCGCTCAAGAAGACGCCGCCGCACGATTTTGCGATGCCCGCCGGCGAGGTGCGCCGGGTGACGCTGTGCGGTACCGGCCGCTCGGAAGTGTTCTTGGCGGGAACCGAGCCGGCCCACACGTGCGGCGACGGTGCGACGCCGAATCCGGCCGCGTTCGGCGGAACGCCGGTGCCGGCGGTCCGGGCAACCGCCAAAACGAAGACGGCCGCTGCCGCCACGACACCGGGTGCCGCAGCGCCGAAGGCCGCAGCAGCACCCGTGCATGCCGCAGCGACGCCGGACGCTCCGGCCGATGCGGTCGGCGACGGGACGAATGCCGAGCCGCTGACGACGACGACGACGCCCGCCCCCGTCCAGACGCCGTAGTGCGCGCGTATCAAACGGTCCCGGTCGGGCGGCTCGCCGTCTATCTCGGCCGGCGCATCGGCGAGGATCCGAAACTGCAATGGCTCGGCGTTCGCGGCGAGATCTCGGGCTTGCGCGAGCAACCCAACGGCAACGTCTATTTCGACCTCAAAGACAAGGACGCGCTCTTGAATTGCGTCGCCTGGTCGGAAGCCGCGGCCGGCTTTCCGCCGCTGCGCAACGGGGACGAGATCGTCGCCGTCGGCGCGGTCGGGACGTTTCCGCGCCGCAGCACCTATCAGCTGAACGTGATGGTTGTCGAAGCGGCGGGCGGCGTCGGCCGGCTGCACGCGCAATACGAAGAACGCAAGCGCAAACTCGAAGCCGAAGGCCTCTTCGCCACGGCGCGCAAGCGCGCGCTGCCGCGGTATCCGTTTCGCGTCGGCCTGGTCTCGTCGCGCACGGCGAACGGCGCCGGCGATTTTCTCGTGCAGGCGCGCGCGCTCGCGCCGCAGGTCTCGGTCGTGCTGTTCGAAACGCCCGTCCAAGGCGACGCGGCGGCACCGGAGATCGTGCGCGCGATCGAACGCGCGTCGCGCGCGGACCTCGATTTGATCGTGCTGGCGCGCGGCGGCGGCTCGTTCGAGGATCTCTTCGTGTTCAGCGACGAGCGCGTGGTGCGCGCGCTTGCCGCCGCGCGTCATCCGACGGTGGCGGCGATCGGTCACGAAGCCGACGCGCCGCTGGTCGACTTCGTCGCCGATGCGCGTGCGGCGACGCCGTCGACCGCGGCGCAGACGTTCTTGCCGCGCCGCGCGGATCTGCTGCGCGCGATCGAGGGCCAGCGCGCGCAGGCGACGCGCGCGATCCGCCGCACCGTTGCGCGCCTCGGCGCCGAACTCGCGCGGATCGGAACGCGCACGCCGCTCGCGAGCGCGGAAAAATTCCTCGGCTCGCGCCGGCAACGGCTCGATCTGACGACGAGCGATCTCTTGCGTGCACGCGAGCGCGGGCTGCGTCGCCGCGCGGACCGGGCCGCCGCGCTCGCGCGCCGGCTCGACGCACGCTCTCCGCAAGCACGCCTCGCGACCCAGCGCGGCCGGCTCGGAATCGCGACCGAACGGCTGGGCGGCGTGATGCTGCGCCGGCTCGATCGGGGCCGCACCCGTCTGCGGATCGCAGAAGCAGCGCTGCGCGCCGCCGATCCGACGGCGCTGCTCGCGCGCGGCTACGCGCTCGTGCGCGCCGGCGGCCGGATCGTGCGCGACGCGGCCGACGTCGCCCCGGGGACTCCGGTCAGCGCGCAACTCGCTCGCGGAACGCTGCTCGCGCGCGTCGAATCGGTCGAAGCGGATGGCTGATACACCCGCCGTGACCTTCGAGGCGAAACTCGCCCGGCTCGAAGAGATCGTCCGGCTCCTCGAAGGCGACGCGGTCCCGCTCCAAGATTCGGTCAACTTCTTCAACGAGGGCCGCGTCCTCGCGCAAGAGTGCGAAGCGATGCTCCGCGCGGCGCAAGATGCAATCGAAGGGACAACGCCGCCGGCGGCGCCCGAGCCCGGTGCGCCGCGCGCGGCCGTACCGGAGGTCGCGAACGGGTCGCTCTTCGACGATGACGCGCTCGCCTGAAGGACGGACGCGCTTGGATGCCGCGGTCGCCGAACGGACCGGCGTGACGCGTTCGCAAGCGCGCGGGCTGATCTTAGCCGGTCGCGTGCGCGTGGATGGGACGCCGCAGACCAAGCCCGGCACGCCGGTCCGCAGCGGCGCCGCAATCGACGTCGAAGCCGCCGCACGCTACGTCAGCCGCGGCGGCGACAAACTCGCCGGCGCGCTGGCCGACTTCGGCATCGATCCGGCCGGCCTCGATGCGCTCGATGTCGGCGCGTCGACGGGCGGCTTCACCGACGCATTGCTCGGCCACGGCGCGGCGCGTGTCACGGCGCTCGACGTCGGTTACGGCCAACTTGCTTGGCCGCTGCGCAACGATCCGCGTGTGACCGTCATCGAGCGCACGAATTTCCGGACCTTGCCGGACGATGCGTTCCCGGCCGGCTTCGATCTGATCGTGGTCGACGCGTCGTTCATCTCGCTGCGCTCGATCGTGCCGCGGGCGCTCGGCTATCTGCGCCCCGGCGGGACGATCGTGACGCTGGTCAAGCCGCAGTTCGAAGCGGGCCGCGAGCGGCTTGGCGGCGGCGGTGTCGTGCGCGATGCGGCCGTTCACGCTGCCGTGCTGCGCGAAGTGCGTGACGCGCTCGCGGCGAGCGGTGCGATCGCCGTCGATGCGACGCTCTCGCCGCTGCGCGGGCCATCGGGAAACGTCGAATTCTTTTTCCGCTTGGCGCGCGACGGCGCAGCGGTACCGGACGAGCGGCTCGACGCGCTCGTGGCGCGGGCACACGAGGTCATCTGATGCGGACGGTTGCATTCTACGTCAACAAGCACCGTTCGCGCGCGCTCGAGATCGCGCTCGTCGCCGCGCGCATCGCACACGAAGCGGGCTTGGCCGTTGCCGCGGCCGACAGCGATACGCCGCTCGATGGTTGCCTGACGCCCGGCGCGTCGCTCGCCGAAGCGGATCTGATCGTGACGATCGGCGGCGACGGCACGCTGCTGCGTGGCGTGCGCGTTGCCGTACCGCTCGACGTGCCGGTGCTCGGGATCAACACGGGCCGGCTCGGCTTCCTCACCGAGATCGACGACACCGATCAACTGACCGCGCTCGTTCGCGACGTGTTCGATGGCACGTTCTCGATCGAGGAACGGATCGCGCTGCACGCCTCAATTAATGGCGACGGCGCGCATTTCGCGCTCAACGAAGTCGTCGTGCGTCGCGGTTCGAACGCGCGCATGGCGCCGTACGGCCTCGAACTCGACGGCGAACCGATCGCGCACATCCCGAGCGACGGCGTGATCGTTGCGACGCCGACTGGCTCGACCGCCTATTTTCTCTCGGCCGGCGGACCGATCATCGCGCCGTCGGTCGATGCCTTCGGCGTCGCCGCGCTGCTCCCACATACATTTTTCGCTCGGCCGTTGATCGTGCCCGGCCACTCGCAGATCGTCATTACCTGCGATTCCGAGACGCAACATGCGACGCTCGATCTCGACGGGTCTCACGTCGCCGATCTCGCGCCGGGTGATCGCGTGCACGTTGCGCGCGCGCCGCGGCCCGTGAAGTTTGCGCGCGTCCGGCGGCCGGAGTTCTTCATGCGCATGCACGACAAGCTGCAGTGGGGCGTTCCGATCAAGTCACCGGCGGGGGCCTGATGCTCGTCCGGCTCGAGATCGAAGATTTCGGCCTGATCGAATGTGCATCGCTTGCGTTTGCGGACGGCCTGACGGTGTTCACCGGCGAAACCGGCTCGGGGAAGACGATGGTGCTCGGCGCGCTCGGCTTCGTGCTCGGCGAACGCGCGGAGACGGACCTGATTCGCAGCGGCGCGCAGCGCGCGCGTGTGGTGCTCGAGATCGATCCCGGCGCGGCGCTGCGCGCTTGGCTCGCCGAGGCGGGCTTCGCGCTCGCGCCCGATGATGCGTGCATCGTCGTGCGCGAGATGACGCCGCAGGGCCGGTCGCACGCGCGCATCGCGGGGACGCCGGCGAGCGCGAGCCAACTGCGCGAGCTCGGCGCGCACGTCGTCGACGTGATCGGCCAGCACGAAGCGCAGCGTCTCTTGGCACCGGCCTTCGCGCTCGAAGCCGTCGACCGGTTCGGCGGCGCGGCGCTGCTCGCGGCGCGCGAGCGCGTGCGCGAATGCTACGCGCGGCTGGCCGCGCAGCGCGCGGAACTCGCCGGACTGCAGAGCGACGACGGCCGCGAACGCGCGCGGCTCGAATTTGCCCGCTTCGCGCTCGCCGAGATCGATGCGGCGGCGCTCGGCGCGAACGAAGACGAGCAGCTCGCAGCGCGCCGCACGGTGCTTGCCAACGCGGAACGCATCGCGCACGCGCTCGGCACGGCGATCGCCGCGCTCGAAACGGACGGCGGCGCCATCGATGCGCTGGGCGCCGCGGCGAGCGCGCTGGCCGCCGTCGCGCGCTACGGTGACGTGCTTGCCGCGCTCGCATCGTCGCTCGGCGCGTTGCAAAGCGATGCGAACGAGCTCGCGGCGCAACTCGCGCGCGAGGCCGAAGCTGCCGGCGCGCAGCCGGACGAACTCGAAGCGCTCGAAGCCCGCCTTGCCGCGATCGAGGTGCTCAAGAAGAAGTACGGACCCACGCTTGCCGCGATCGCGCAGACCCGCGCGGCGTTCGCCGCCGACCTTGCGCGCGACGCCGGTCGCGACGAACGGATTGCGGAACTTGAGGCCGCCGTACAGGCCGGCGAACGCGCGCTCGAGACCGCGGCGGCGACGCTCACGGCGCTGCGAGCGTCGGCAGCGGACGCCTTTGCGGCCCGCGTGCAAACCGAAGTCGCTGCACTCGCGATGCCGGCTGCGCGTTTCGCGGTGACCTTCGAATCGCTCGGCACGATCGGCCCCGCCGGCGCGGAGCGCGCGGAATTCCGCTTGGCCCCCAACCCCGGGGAACCTCAGCGCTCGCTCGCGCGCAGCGCATCGGGCGGCGAGCTCTCGCGGGTCTTGCTGGCGATCGTCGTCGTGTTAGCCGCCGCCCGTGAGCGCACGGCGTTGGTCTTCGACGAGATCGACGCCGGCATCGGCGGCGCGACGGCGGTCGCGGTCGGCGAGCGCCTCGAGCGCCTTGCGGCGGGCGCGCAGGTTGTGCTCGTGACACACCTTGCGCAGATCGCGGCGCATGCGGATGCCCATTTCGTGTTGAGCAAGACGGAGCGGAGTGGGGCGACGATCGTCGCGGTCGAGCCGCTCGTCGGCGCGGACGCGCGCACGGCGGAGATCGCGCGCATGCTCTCCGGCGAGACGACGGGCGTCTCGCTCGATCACGCCGCGGCGATCATCGGTTCGGCGAAGTCTGCCGCGCGAGCTTGATCGGCGGCTGCCGCGTCGGCTAGACTGACGCCGTGTACGACCGGGGACGTCTCGCCGACGAGCCTGTGCCGCTCGCGCGGTTGCGACTCGGCGGCGAACTCGATTATGCGCGAAAGGACGAACTCAGTACGCTCCTCGCGCCGCTCGTCGCGGAGGCGACGGTGATTCTCGACCTGCGCAGCGTGCGTTTCTTGGATACCTCGGCGCTGGCGTGCTTCGTCCGGCTTCGCCGTGCGATGGTTGCGGCGCACGGGAGCGCACGCATCGTGATCGCCGGTCTGCGTCCCGAGATTGCGCGCGTCTTCGAACTCGCCGGCCTCGCCGATGCGTTCGAGCTGCGTAGCGGCGCGGAGGTCCGCCCCGCCCCTTAGAGCGGCAGCCGGTGAATTTTGAGGACGTTCGTGCCGCCGGCGCCGACGGGCATGCCGCTCGTGATCGCGATCGTTTCGCCGGGTGCGGCGAGACCGTCGGCGATCACGCGCTGCTCGGCGATCTCGATCAGCGTTTCGATATAGCGGTATGAGTGGACGACCATCGATTCGACGCCCCAGACCAGCGTCATCCGCCGCGCGACGTCTTCGAGCGGCGTCATCGCGATGATCCGCGCGCGCGGCCGGAACGACGAGATGTGGCGGGCCGTGTTGCCGGTCGTCGTGCCCGTCACGATCAGCGATAACGCGAGATTGTCGGCGGACCGCACCGCGGCCTCGGCGATCGACGTCCCGATGTCGGTTTCGTCGGTCGATGCGGCGCCCGCGGTGGACGCACGTTTCTTGCGCGCCTCGCGATGCGGGAAACGAGTCTCGACCTCGCGCGCGATCGTCGCCATCGCCTGGACGGCTTCGACCGGGTAATCGCCGCGCGCCGTCTCGCCCGAGAGCATGACGGCGTCGGTGCCGTCGAGGATCGCGTTGGCGACGTCGGTCGCCTCGGCGCGTGTCGGACGCGAGGCGTGGATCATCGATTCGAGCATCTGCGTTGCCGTGATGACGGGCTTCGACGCGCGGTTTGCGCGTGCGATCAGATCCTTTTGGATCATGGGCACCTCTTCCATCGGCATCTCGATGCCGAGGTCACCGCGCGCGACCATGATCGCGTCGGCCGCTTCGACGATGGCGTCGATGTGCTCGAGCGCTTCGTGTTTCTCGATCTTCGCGATGACCGGGATCGTCGCGCCCGCCTCGGCGATCGCGCGTTTGACCTTCTCGATGTCGGCGCGCGTGCGCACGAACGACACCGCGACCCAATCGACGCCCGCTTCGATGCCGAACGCGAGATGCCGCAGATCGACGTCGGTGACGGAGTCGATCCCCAGCGACCCGTCGGGGTAGTTGATCCCCTGCGTCGCGCGCAGATCGCCGCCGGCCTCGACGCGCGTGTGCACGTCGTTTCCGTCGATGCCCTCGATGCGCAGCGCGATCGCGCCGTCGGCGAGGTACACGCGTTTGCCGACCGCGACGTCGCGCGCGAAGTCCGCATAGGAGGTCGACACGCGCTCGGCGCTGCCTTCGACCGGGTCGGTCGTCAGGGTGAAGGCTGCTCCCTTGACCAAGCGCACGGAATCGACGCCGCCGCCGAGTGTTCCGGTCCGGACTTTGGGTCCCGGCAGATCCTGCAGCACCGCGATCGGCAGATTCAGCTCCGCCGCGACGCGCCGGACATCGGCGATCGTCTCGCGGTGCGAGTCGTGCGTTCCGTGGGAAAAATTGAGCCGCACCACGTTGACGCCGGCCAAAAAGAGTTCGCGCAACAGCTCGGGCGAGCGCGAGGCCGGGCCGATCGTTGCGACGATCTTGGTGCGTTTACCGATGATAGGGGGCATCGGGGCATTGGCGTTGCCGCCGGGTTCGGCCGCCTCCTGCGCAAGAAAGATGGTTTCATCGGCTCGG
>Ga0116231_10014190_pt1 | contig 10818 bp, 6 predicted proteins | sample S1TSphgellanicum_2_FD_89695 | JGI IMG/M metagenome (GOLD analysis project Ga0116231, IMG submission 89695) | Host-associated microbial communities from peat moss isolated from Minnesota, USA - S1T2_Fd - Sphagnum magellanicum MG | ecosystem: Host-associated > Plants > Peat moss > Unclassified... | reverse complement strand
TGGGTTTCAGCATTTCATACTGAGATTTAATAAAATGTCTTTATTTGGCGGATACCACTGAAAGAGGGGTAGGGGTGAAAGGAGGCCAGGGTGAAGACAGGGTTACTTTAGGGATAACTCTATTATTATAAAAACAGAAATGAGTGAGTACTCCCAGAGTGAGAATTACTTTATGGTTAACTTTATTAACTGTACGAAAGCGTACTCAAGAAGGTACGAGGGTGCTAGTTCACCCTGGCCATAAGTACTTTCTCTTCTGTAATAACAAAAAAGTTTCATGTCAAGCATTTGGAGAATTGGCTTATGAATTTGGAGAGCCATCTTATGTTTGTGAATATTACTTTGAGAAGAAAGAGGCACCTTATTATGCCTAGTAAAAGGCCCCCTTCTAGGCTTAAGTTGCCTCTCAACTCCTATGGCCTGGTGATCTACATAACCATTTTAGGTTCATCAATAAAATTCACACTCATGCTTTATGAGGCCTATTGATATGGGCCACATTCCTGAAATACAGAGCTGGACTGGGCCAGTGTTTGTTTCTCTTACTGGCAAATTTTCTCCAAATTTCAACCGGAAAAATTATGATTTCTACCTACACACACAAAGGATTTTTTCTTGGGAAAAATGGCCCAAATTTGCCAACTTTTGAATAAAGTTTAGGGTAAAGCCTTAGGATGAGGGTATTCTCAAATCAAATTAAGGGGCGTAGAATGAGGCGATACTCAAGTCGAGCCCTGCATTTTGGGAATGTCCCCCACCCATGAGCTTCACCTATCATAAAGCACAAGGAAAAATTTATCATGAACCAAAACCCATGTAGATCCTGAGGCCTAGGAGTGAGAGGGATGTTATGGCCTACTGCTCAATAGTGGGAGGAAAATTGTGCCTACTTATAGGTGTAAGAACCCTAGCACTGTTGAAGGAGTAGGCATAATACCCCCTCCCATTTTCTACGAAGGAAATTGATGGATATAATAAGGTGCCCTTCAAATAATACACTACAGATTTTCTCCAAGTGCTTTTACAAGAACTCTAAATTGCTACAAGTCTTATGATAACTTCCACTAGAAGAATGTAGACAAAATTAGAGAAGGATTCTTTCATTATTTGCACCTTCATTTCTATTATGTAACCAAATTTTGAGTAAATTTTTTTCTGGATGATTGCCACTTTAGCTATAGCACAAAATCATTAAAACAAAACACGATGGACTGGGTTTAGGGTTTAAGGTTTGTCCTAAAACCTCTTATTATGGGAAATACCACCACCATGGGGCCTTTACCTTACCAACAAAGTGTTTTATCTTTTTTCCATAAAAATGACTTCAGTCAGGTGAGTCTTGACATAAGGCTCAAGGTTCAAGAGCAAATTCTGACATAATTTGGACGGGCCCACTCTCTCTTGTCTAATGCTCTCTCAGCAACCTCACATGTGTTTGACATCTTATGCAAATTGAGATAGAAGAGTTTTTTAGTCTACTCGTGGGCGTGCCGTCGTTGTCGTGGGATTGCTTTTCCTTGAGACTACAATAATGATATGAACCTGCCAAACCTTTACGTCAATAGACGTGGATCTAAAACGTGGTAAAATTCCACCATCATTGTATGGATGTGAACATGCAGCTGCCACACCAAGTCATCCCAAACAAGACATTAAATAAGCCAGGGGTCCTTTTTTGCTCGTAATACGATAGGTGCCAAGTGGAAGTGCAATAAAGTATGCAGCTGAGGCATCCTAACATATCTAGAGATTTGAACCTTGTTCTTATATGTCAATTGTTTCTAATGTATGCAGCTGAGGTATCTTAACAGATCCAGAGATTTGAACCTTGTTCTTATATGACGATTGTTTCTAATGTATGCAGCTGAGGCATCCTAACAGATCCAGAGATTTGAACCTTGTTCTTATATGACGATTGTTTCTAATGTATGCAGCTGAGGCATCCTAACAGATCTAGAGATTTGAACCTTGTTCTTATATGACTTGATTGTTTTTATCAGGCATTAGCCACCTATCTTCATTGTTTGGTTGTTTTACAACACCAACCTAATAGCTTTGCCTTGAAGGTATACCTATTGTGTACCTTCTAGAACAAGACCCTCACAATTACTAACCAATATGTGTTTTTTACCTATGCTTTTGTTTATGGGTTGAATGAGACCCTCACAATTACTAGCCAATATGTTTTTTATCTATGCTTTCGTTTATGGGTTCTTTGTTTATGGGTTGATATTACGATGTCTTAGGCGTAGAAGAACAACTAATTTTTATTTTATTTTTTCCCTCTTGTTGCCCATTTTCCCATCCAAGATTTGTCTCAAGGTGTTCAAACACATTTTGGTACTTCCCATTACACACTTTGGGTCCTGTTATGCACATTTTGGACCTATAATGGAACCCGCATCTCATTCCCAATCCAACAGTTGATATCCTAAACACAAAATTGAACAAATTGTATGATTTAGTGGTAGCAAAAATTGAAAATACTTCCACCTTTCCAAAGTATTTGCATCTTGGTACTTTGATTTCACTAATTACAGGTCCAAAATGTGCATAACAACAGCCAAATTTGTGTAATGGGGCAACAAAAAAAAATGTGGGCTAAAGGCAAAGAATGAAAAAAATAAGCATGCAATATTTTTGTACTACCTACAATAAGGATTTATAGTTTATTTAATGTCTTCATCATCCTATGGGTCTCTTCCCATAAGGTTGTTATGATCACAATTATAAAAAATAACGATTCAAAATAAAATGGAACAACGTTTCTTGCTCCAAGGACATGCACTTTCCATTGAAGACTTGTACCCGGGCTAGAAATATTTAGGTGATTAATGTGAGGAACATTAGGAACATTTTACATGTAGGATATTTTTTAGAGAATTTAAAAAGAATAATTGCTCTTAAATAAAAGTAGATGTCATTTTTTAATGATTAATAATTTGATCTAAAGCTTGCATGTGGTCAATGTTTAACTTGTAGAGTTGAAATGCTTGTGAGCACAGCTAGAACCTAGATCAAACAAATGCAATTGGAAGCTATGCTTTTGGGTTAAAAATTATGATCAAAAGATTTTAATGGAAAAAGGTTGTTTATCACGAATCATCACTTTAGTTTTAGACTTGCAATTAAGGTTGAGGTGCAAGAGAAAATGCATGTTGAAATTTTTTCCCAAGACTTAAACACACTCCCAAAAATGTGTGAGAATGTAAAAAAGTGAGTTTCAAGCATTCCTAAAAGAGAAGCACTTTGGGAGTTCTAGTTTCAAGATAGTCTCAAAGCTTTGGAACAAAAATGTATGTAATAAACATGATTCAAATTAGGCCCCCAATATACCGGTGGAAAGCTTTTGAAGTGTACATATCAAAAATGACTTGCATTCCCTATTTGGAGTTGTGAGCTAAGAGTTAAATGATTGAAAAAATCATTGGCCCAAAATCATTGATTCTCAACCACTAAATTTACCTAGGAAATAAAGGTCAAATGCTTCTAAATTGGGCATGTAACATGAAATTGAAAAGATCTTTTCAAGGGCTATAATGTTTCTTTTTAAAACTTCTCAATTGAAATTAATATGTGAGAGGAATGAATTCACAAATTTTTGGAACTTAGTAGTTTTGGGACTCCCACTTGAGAGTCCTAAAACTTTTGGCCATTTGGATGGAGCTCTAACCGCTAATCACATAGTATACTATAAGGAAGAAAGTGATGTTTCCTCCCAACTTAGGGTTCAGGTTGTGAGAGTCAAATGAATTTAAGTTGCCCAAAATTACATCTTAATACCACTTGGTTTCATTTTCTGTTAACCAACTTGTTGCAAATTTAACTTGTCCATGAATTTGCATTAAAACCTTTGTCCTAGGTCTGTCTTTAACCTTTTACATGCTCCTTCAACCCCCAAATACACGGAATTAGGTGACATGTCTTAGGTTGCATTTCCTTGTAATTTCGAGAATTGACAAGGTATTTACTCCCAACGTTGACAAATCTAAAGGTGTGTCATTGTTGTGATCATAATTACATATAGTTTGTTGTGATCACAACAACCTAATGGAAAGCCATTGACACATGGAACCTTGTTTCTTGTTAAATGGTTAATTACTTTCTATTGGAGATTTGTAATTGTGTTGAAAATATATGGTTAATCATGTTAAAGACTCTAGGAACACATGTTCTCATGAAAAATGGACAAATATCATTTTATAATGAGTCATAGTTTGACTCACATTTCTTAGGTTCCTACAATTGGTCATGTTTGAACCATAGAGGTGTGAGATGACTATGATCACATCAACCCATTGGAAAGATGTCATAAGTTTTAGATCTTGCACAACACATTTCTACACCAAGGGTTTTTTTTTTTTCAAACTTGTGATGCAATGCGCAAGTGGATATCATCCCAAAAACAATAGTATTAATGGTGTCAATTTTCAATAAAAATATCAAAAAAATAGATGAATTAATAAAAAAACATGCCTTAACACTTAAAATGTGTCCAAATTTGGTGAAATTTCTTTTAGGGTGTGATGAAATTTGAAAAAAATCTGAGAGGAATTTGTGGCAATTTTTTTTAAATCCTTTGAAGTTGAAACTTTACACCAATTACCCACAAAACATAAGTTTATATTCCTTTGGCTAAGGAATGCAATATGCCATACAAAATTTAATGACTAGAAGATTGATGAAATTATGCTTCCCAAATTTTGAACTACAAATGGTGGGTATTGGAACTAAATATCTCATCACCCATTTTGCAACCAAATAGTTCAAATGTTTATCCATGTAAACTCAAAATGTTTAAATTAATTGCATTTGTAAAACATAGGTAATATGTTTTTGAACACACAATTGGGAGCATTTCAAGGGCCATAATTAAATTCTAATTTGTTTCAAAGGTCAAGTACATGAATATTTTCCATTATGACACAAAACTTAGTTTGTTGAAAGGGCATCAATATTTAAATATTCCTCTAAGGGGTGGAAAATAATGTTTGGTGGCTAAACCTTTTATAATGATATATATCCATGGCCATGTTAGGTTTTTTGGTGGGCATATGATCCTTCATTGTTTCTAGGAATCCATTCACAAAGAAAAGGTGTTTTCCAAATACACTAAAAAATGTCTAGGAATGTTTAATGAGAATGCATTATTAACATTGGAATGACCCAACATTTACCAATGCACCAATCTTGTTTGACTTTCATTGCATGAAGCCATTCAACCCCCTTTCTTTAGGTTAAATTGGCCAATCAATTGCCCCACAATCCCTTTTTTAAAAAACTTGCATAATCACCTTTCTACCTCCCCTCATGTTCCTTCTATTGTATATCATCTCCTCTATTGTTAACACCACCTTCAAGTTTCAAAAGCTTTCTTATGACTTCAAAGTAAGAAGTTCACCTTGGATCTTCCTTTTTCTTGGCTTGCTTTGTAAGGTCCCTGGGATATTGAGTTGAGAATCATTATACAGTATGATAGCTTAAGGGATTTTGCCCCCTAGAAACTAAGTGAGATTATTCATTTTAATTTGGTTGTAAAACAATTCACATTCATTTTTTGACATTTTGTTTTTTCTATCACTTCTTCAAATGTGCATCCAACTTCAAAAGTGGCATTGTCACCAATCCATAACCCACAAAACCAAATATGAAATTATTTTTTTCAAAAATGGTTATGGCACCCATCATATGCAAAACTTCATGTAATTTTTTAAAAATGTGTCAATGTGATTGAAAACATTCAAATACACATGTCATGATGATTTATTTTTTAAATCTGAAAATTTGGATAAATGTGAAAAATAAATATGAAAAGGGAATATTTTGATCACTTTTTTTTTGAGAAAAAAGTCATTAGATTTGCAAAAGATTGAAAATCATGTTCCAACATTTCAATATTGGTTTTGGTTTGATAAAAAAAATTTAAATGTTTAGATAAGTTCTTAGAACATGTCATCATTTAATGTGGGATCCCTTTTGGTTTCCTTGTAACAAATGTGTTAAAAAATGAAAAACAAATCATGCCAAATTGTTTTTTACAACAATATGATATGTACATAAAAATATACTTAAAAATTAATTTTCCCTAGGTATGACTAATTTATCATACAATATCAATTGTTGATATTAAATTAATGGTAGGGCCATTGTGTATAACACATGTTTATTTTGGAATAAATAGTGCAACATGAAAATGTATCATCTTACTTATATATGTTTCATTTATGTTTCAAACGCATGACACCCATGTCTAAACAATATGAACCTTTGAATTTTTCTTCACATGAATATTATTGCCAAATTGTGGTTGAAGAAGTTTGTGATGCATGTTATTTTAAGAAAACTTGTAACCACATTTGATGATTGTTTGATGGCCATTGCATTGTGTATGTGTGTGGTTTTTTTTTTGAAAACTTTGTAATAGTGTGTAACAACATGGTGGCCATCACCATGTTGCATGTTTTTAAATTTTTGATTTCCTTTGGCAACACAACAATGATTGCCATGCTATTCATTTGAACAATAAAATAAGGGCCATCACATTGTGTTTTATTATTATTATTATTTTGGTTTCCTTTGCAACCTATGTAACACAACAACCATTGTCACACTATGTGTGTTGTTTTTGTTTTCCCCCCTTTGCAAGGTTTGTAATGTGTTGGCCATTGTTGCATTATTCATTTGAGTAACAAGGCAAAGGTCATTGCATTTGATTTTATATTATAAACACTTGTAATTGCTTGGTGTTGTGACCATCAACACATTGTGAATGTTTTTTTTTTTTCAAATTGATTTTTTTTTTAAGAAGGGAAAGGAGAGAAAATCAAGAAGAAGAATGAAAAAAAAGAAAAAAAAGACAAAAAGAAGACAAAAAGGGGAAAAGTATAAGAAGAAAAATTCATCAAAAAAAGAAAAAAAGAAAGAAGAATAAAAAATTGTAAAATAGATGGTGGGAATGCAATGAATATCACAAAAAATGAAAAAAATAATATGAAGTTATTGCAAATGACCATGGCATAGTATATTAATGTGCCCAAATGTAGTAATTTAAATTTTTTTTGTGCATTTATTGCAATACATGCATTTAGGGTTAATCCTATAATATCATTAGTGAATTTTAAATAATTTCAAGTAAAGGACCATAAGGTTTTTGCAATATTTGCCTATTGTGACATTGGCATCAAATTATTTTTGTGGTGGTAGGTTTAGTTCATCACTAGTTTACAAAAAACAATAGTTAATAGGTAGGTGGCCCATATAGATAGGGTCATGCCAATGGGTAGAAGGCAAGTAAGTGCAAGTAACCTATTTTAGATAGGTAGTAAGTTGGTAGTGAATAGGTAGGTAGTCAATATGTAGTAGGCAAGTAGGTAGGTTAGAAAAAGAATTGGGGAGGAAAAGTAACCCAAAAAAAAAAAACCAAGTACAAGTAGGTAGACTTTTAAATAAACTAACTAAGAGAACCAAGGGTGGTGATTCCCTTGGTGATTTGAGGGGCAGGAACTTAATGAAAAAAAATTGTCCAACTAACATCCATCCAAATTGGTGCATTCTTGGGTGCTATTTCACCTTACCACCTTAGGTGAACATGATAAAAATCCAAAATTTTGTTTACATTATTTTTAAGTGTTATGAATATCTTGTGCTTAGATTAAATTAGGGTTTCTGAGTTCAAATCTAACATTGTTGGGGTTTAATTTGGCTACTAAAAGGTTTCACTGGAAAAAGGTCAAGGTACCAACGTGATGCATGTTGTTTCACCTTGGTCCACTTTGGCCTTTTATTGCATTATTAATAAAATTAATGGGTTCCATTCTACTTTGTTCATATTTTAATAAGTTGTTTTTTGTTGAGGAGGAGGCTTTGTGAGATTTCCAAAGCTTCTGGGTGTTGGTGAACCACATTAGTCATATTTATTTGAGATCTCAATTGACATTTTGAGATTTCAATTAAGGTTTTCACACTAGGTTGTGAGTTTAATCTTGTCCCATTGGGGGTTAACATCATGTTTGCTTTAGAATTGGAGAGTTGCAAAAGCTAGTGTCGCCAACATGAACAAGTAAAAGCTCATGAAGATGGCCAATGTTGCTCTTGATGTTAGACCATAACATTTTCTTCTTTTACGGACCTTTTTTTCATGCACTATTGGACTATCATTTCAATAGGTTTGAGGTGCAAACAAGATAAAGTAGATGACTCGTTGCTCCTTGTCAAAAAAATTACATGTAGCCATGAATTTTTTTTAATGTAATGATAGTAAAAAAATAATTAATACAATAATTAACATGATAATAATATTTCATTTTATGTTTAAAATGTTGAAGAACCCCATCTTGAAAGTAGAATTTTAAAAATAATTTCTACTTGCACAAAATGTCCGATTTTACAAAATGGGTTACATGTAGATGAAATATTGATTTTTTAAAATTTTCAATTTAGTGGAGCCCTGAAAAATACTTATATTTTATCAAATTATGAATGTTATAATCATAATATATCAAAATTTTAATATGAAGTAGGTTTGAACATCATTTTGACCCAGTTAGTTTCAAATGTACTTTCAACCTACTTTTATGATACCAAAGTTGTTCAAATTTTGTATCCAACTTCCCATAAACTAAATGTAGGGCCCTATGGTTTTATATTTATATTTCAAAATATTTTGAATCTACTTTCTTATGTCCATATCAAAAATTGTTCCATTTTTTTATTGAACTTTGGGCGAACTACCTTTTTTTGTTTACTTTACCTTGTCGACACCTTTTGGTAGGTTTAACTTAATCCTAAAGTGGGACAACTTGTATTTGTATTGCTCACAAGACTTATTTATAGATAACATAGTTTCCAACATATCATGTAAATTTATTCGAACTATTGTGGTGTAGGCTTCTAGTATCTTCTATGATATTCTAGTCATTTTCAATAAGTTGTACCATGTGTTTTCCCTCATTTGCTTGTTCTTTTTTTTCATTATGTTTTTATTTATCTATGCATCAAACCATCAGATAAAGCAAAAAGGCTAATAACCAAGGCTACAAATCAAGGTTCTCAATTAGTGGTATTCCTTGACATTTTTGTTGGTGGATATCCAAAGGGAAATGCCCTTGGAAACAAATTGGCCATGGGTCATGAAAATTATTGAAAAAAGTTCAAGACGTGTTTAAAACATGAAACATTTTGCAAGGTTGGCCCATGTAAAGAACAAAGTTTAGAAAACCATGTGTCAAGAGTAAGGACTAATAACAACAATGGTCTTTGTGACTAAATGCAAAGGTAAAAGATTCCATGGCTAATGATTCCTTTTTTTCTGAAATGTTTTTGGAGAATGCAATGAGGCTATTGGGGGTTAGAAAAGGTGTTTCCTTTGAAGAGATTCTTACGGCCAAAAAGATAATGTGTTGGAAAATCTATGGATAATCCTCTCAAGGTGAATTTGATTTTCCAACTCCTACAAGCTATAATGAGAGTATAAGATACACGTCATTTCTTCCTTTGTATGCAAATTTAGACTTACTCTGGTTTACATTTCTTCTACCTACATTAGAACCTCCCTATAAGGTATAGCCTATATAAAGTACACCTCCACAAATAATACAAAAATTTTAAAATAACACAAACCCTTTTATTTATCTATATTCAAACCTTTTTACAAGAAGTACATCTCCATTAGGTATTGAAAGTACACCAACTTGAGGCCACGGAGTGGTCACGTAGTTCTGTATAAGGTACATTTATCTCTCTTTGGCACTGATTATTCTTGCCGGCAATGGAGCCAGAGAAAAAGAAGTGGAAGGTGGTGGATTTGAATACAAAATTGGCCATTGTCAAGCATCTTGATGAGGGACATAACATCAGAGCTACTGTTGATAAGTTCAACGTTTCCAAAGGAACAGTCCAAATTGCTAAAGAGAACAAAAATTTGATACTAAAGGAAGCAAAAAACAATCATTCCTTATTAAAAACAAGAATTATCAAGCAAAATGACGTTAATGTTATCTTATGGAAATGGTTCGCAATAGCTCATGCGAAAGGATATCCGATAAGTGGACCAATCTTGTAGGGGAAGGCCAAGCAAATTGCTAATGAATTGGGAGTTGAAGGTGGTGACTTCTCAGCTTCGGAAGGGTGGCTATAAAAATGGAAACAACGTAACAATGTCCGATCATATAAAATTAGCGAAGAATTTGCAAATGTCGACCTTCAGCGCGCTAAATTGTCTTTAAAAACTCTTTTGATTGGATATGATTTGAAAAATGTGTTCACTATGGATGAAATGGGTTTCTTCTTTTGTGTGTTGCCAGATTCAACTTTAAGTCATGTCAAGCAATCATGCAAGGGTGGAAAACAAGGATAGGATCGAATCACAGTGGTCCTGACGTGTTTTGCACTAGGAGAGAAATTGTTGCCATAGATAATCGGCAAATACAAAAACCCAAAAGCATTTCATGGACAAGACATGAACAAATTGAAAATCAAGTATACAAACAATGCGAAAGCTTATGACGCACCCCCAACTCCTCAAGGGACTCAAATGTGAGCCCAAGTAGAAAGCAGCGGAAAAGGAGGAGTCGGAGCACGCTCCCTAGCTCACAACCCTTTGAGGGGTAGAGGGGCGAGTTGGAGCTCCGGGATGGGACTAGGAAGAATTGACAAGCTTTAGTCACTCACACGGGCCTGCACACAACCCACACAAAATGGTTAGTGCAAAGTTAGAGCACACTTGGTGCTAGGACGAGCCACGGGCAACACGGACACACAAGACTCACCACGGCCCGGACTTGGGGGAAGCCATCACCTTCCCCCTTATAGTATACTCTG
>Ga0116231_10014189_pt1 | contig 10818 bp, 7 predicted proteins | sample S1TSphgellanicum_2_FD_89695 | JGI IMG/M metagenome (GOLD analysis project Ga0116231, IMG submission 89695) | Host-associated microbial communities from peat moss isolated from Minnesota, USA - S1T2_Fd - Sphagnum magellanicum MG | ecosystem: Host-associated > Plants > Peat moss > Unclassified... | reverse complement strand
GAGGTGCGGACCCTCGTGCGCCGCGTCGTCGCCTCGGGTCGCGCCTGGGTGGCTCCGACGACGTTCGAGGGGCGCGACGTCGTGCGCATCTGCGCGACCAATGGCGAAACCTCGGATGCGGATGTCGAGGAGCTGATCGCCGCCCTGAACGGCCGGTGAGCCACCGCGTGTTTATGCAGAGGGCGGCAGCAGCTTGGTCACCATGCGCGCGATGGAGCTCAGGCTGTGAAAATTCTCCGGCGAGATCTCGGTTTGGGGGATCATGAGATCGAATTCGAGTTCGACCGACAGCATGAGATTCACCATTTTGAGGGAGCTCAAGCCGAGTTCGCTGAGCTGTTGCTCTACGGGAAACGGATCGGGGACTCGAGCCGTCGGGCCCAGGAGGTCTTTTACCAATTTGATCAGCCGATCCTCGAGGCCGAGTTGCTCCGAATTCAACCAGTTCTCCGATAATTCAAAACGCGATGGTAGCGAGAAGGCCGCGCAACAAGCCGGGACGGACAGCACACTGTGCGAAAACTATTTTACATAACGCCCCACAACACGCGGTGCAAATCCCGGTTCTGTGTGCTCAATCGCAGCTTTTGCGGCGCGTCGAAGGCATAATGTCGCATAATGGTGACAGTATATTTTCGCCTGACTTCACGAGCCGTCAAGGAAATTCATGAGCACGGGATTGGAAGCTTCGCGACAGGGACCCAGTCCCGTCCATGTCCTCTCGATCAAACCCAGTGACTTGACCGCGCGCGCGCGCGCAGCCGCCCAGGTCGCCAAGGAAAACGCCGCCGCCGTGGATGCGGAAGGACGCTTTCCCCGCGAGGCCTTCGCCGAGATCCGCAAGCAGCGACTGCTGGGGATCATGGTCCCGACCGCGCTCGATGGCGAAGGGGCGAGCATCGCGGAGATCGCCGACGTCTGTTACCTGCTCGGCCAGGCCTGCTCGTCCACCGCGCTGATTTATGCAATGCACCAGATCAAGATGGCATGCATCGTGCGCCACACCCGCGGCCATGCGGCCCTCGAGAATATCTTGCGTCGAATCGCCACCGAACAGTGGCTCATGGCCTCCTCGACGACCGAAGGCAATGCCGGCGGGAACGTGCGTTCGAGTGAAGCGGCCGTCGAACGCCAGGACGGCCGGGTCACGCTCGAACGCAAAGCAACGGTCATTTCCTATGCGGTCGAAGCCGACGGCATCGTCACGACGGCGCGCCGATCCTCGGATGCAGCGGCATCGGACCAGGTCTTGCTCGTCTTGACCAAGGCGGATTACACGCTCGAGCGCCTGCAAGTCTGGGATACCTTGGGGATGCGCGGGACTCATAGCGAAGGATTCACACTGCGCGCCACGGCGCCTGCCGATCAGGTCCTCGAGGAAGCTTACGAACGCATCCACTCGCAGACGATGGTTCCGTACGCACATATCCTCTGGGGTTCGGTTTGGGCGGGAATCGCCGCCGCGGCGGCCGGCAAGGCGCAGACCTTCATTCGTCAGGCCATGCGCCAGTCGGGGGGCCAGATGCCTCCGGGCGCCGCGCATTTCACCCAGGCCGCCTCGACGCTGCGCACCCTGCGCGGCGTGCTCTCCTCGGCCTTGCGCAGCTACGAAACGGCGATGCACGACGAGAAAGCCGTTGCGACGCTCGAATTTCAGGCCATGATTACGCTGACCAAGGTGCAGGTTTCGGAGCTGGCAGTGACGACCGTGCTCTCAGCGCTGCGGGCGTGCGGCCTCTCGGGCTATCGCAACGACACCGAATTCAGCATTGGACGGCATTTGCGCGACGTCTTGTCCGCACCGCTCATGATCAACAATGATCGGATCCTCGCGAATCTCGCCACGACCTCCTTGATGACGCCGTTACCCGGCTCCATCGGGGGTTGAAGCATGCCGTCCTCGAGCAGCGATCGCCTCGCCGGCATGACACAGAGCACGCAGAGCGAGCCGCTTGCCGGTCTCGCCGATGCCTTGTTCCGACCCATGGGCGTCGACGGGGTCTATGCCCGCACGGCCTTGTACACGACGCTCGTCGAACGACTCGAGGCCTACATCGCGCGTCAGCGCGAGCCGGACGTGGAGATCCTCAGGTTCCCGCCGGTGATGAGCCGACAGCAATTGGAAAAGTCCGGCTACCTCAAGAGCTTCCCGAACCTCCTCGGCTGCGTCTGCGCCATGCACGGCTCGGAGGCCTCGATCCGCCAAGCAGTCGAACGGACCGATGCCGGTCACGATTGGACCAGCGCCCTCAGCGCCTCGGATCTCGTGCTGTCGCCGGCCGCCTGCTATCCGGTCTACCCGATTGTCGCTGGCCGCGGCCCGCTCCCTGCCGGTGGCCTGCAATTCGACATCGAAGCCGACGTCTTCCGGCACGAGCCCTCGCGCAGTCTCGATCGCCTCCAGTCCTTTCGCATGCGCGAGTTCGTGCGCATCGGCTCCCCCGCCGAGATCCTGGAGTTTCGCGAGCGCTGGATGGCCAAGGCCCCGCTGCTTGCGGCCGAACTCGGGCTGCCCTACTCGCTCGAAGTCGCCAACGATCCCTTCTTCGGCCGGGTCGGCCAGATGATGGCCGTGAGCCAGCGCCAGCAGGCGCTGAAATTCGAGCTCTTGATCCCCTATTATTCCGGGGCTTCCCCGACCGCCTGCATGAGCTTCAACTATCATCGAGATCACTTCGGCAACGTCTGGGACATCCGGGACGCGCGCAACGAACCCGCCCACACGAGCTGCGTCGCCTTCGGCATCGATCGCCTCGCGGTCGCCTTGTTCGCCGTGCACGGCGTCGACCTCGGCGCATGGCCCGTGGTCACGCGGGCCGCGCTCGCTCTTTAGATTGCCGCTAGACCCGCGCGTCAAGCGGTTTCTCGACGTGCTCGCCGCAGGTTCCGCGCCGCGGGCCGGCGATCAGACGGTCGCCGAGCGGCGCGCCTCTCTGGCAGAACTCCTGCGCTTAGGCGGCGACGAGGCAGCGGTCGGCTCGATCGAGAACAGCACGCTGCCGGGACCCGCGGGCCCGCTGCCGATCCGCCTCTACACCCCGCTGGACGCCGCCGAGCCGATGCTGCCCGGCCTGATCTATTTCCATGGCGGCGGTCTCGTCGCGGGCTCCTTGGACACCCATGAAGGCATCGCCCGCGCCTTTTGCCAGGCATCGCGGTGCCGAGTCGTCGCCGTCGATTATCGCCTCGGTCCGGAACACCGGTTTCCCGCGGCCGTCGAGGATGCGATCGCAGCGTCGCAGTATCTCGCCCGACACGCCGCCGAATTCGGCATCGATCCCGGCCGCCTCGGCGTCTGCGGAGACTCCGCCGGCGCGACCTTGGCCGCCGGGGTCTGCCAGGCGTGGGACGCCGATGCGACGCGACCGCTCGCGGTGCAGGTTTTGTTATGCCCGATCTTGGATCACAGCCGGCCGACGGGATCTCGACGAGACTTTGCGCAGGGCTATCTCGTCGGCGAGGCGACGCTCGCGCATGACCTGCTGCATTACCTGCCGCCGGGAACGCCGCTCGAGGATCCCCGCGTCTCGCCGCTGCGCGCCGAGAGCTTGGCCGCACAGCCGCCCGCGCTGATCCATACGGCCGAATACGATCCGCTGCGCGACGAGGGGGAGGCCTATGCCGCCCGGCTGCAGCTGGCCGGCGGGCTGGTCCGCTACGAATGCCACCCAGGGATGGTGCATCTGTTCTATGGCCTCGGGAAGCTGGTCCCGCGTGCCCGGGTGGTGCTGACCCAGGTGGGCCAGCAGATTCAAGCGCTGCTCGGACCCGAAAGCGCACGTGGTAGCATTTGAGAAGATCAGGGGTTCGAGGGGGGGGTGTCGATGAGCGACCGCGCCGACGCCGAGCGCATCATTCGGGAACTGCACGCCGCGCGCTGCGCCGGGAATCTGCCGGCGATGGTCAGTCTTTTTGCCGATCAAGGCCGTTTTCGCATCGCCGGAGCGAGCTCGGACAAGCCGATTGCGATCGATGCCGCGGATCTGCCGACCTTTCGCCCCTGGCTGCACATGCTGGTCCGCGCCTTCAAAGTCGAGAACTATCGGCTCTTGTCCCTGATCGTCGAATGGCCGCAGGCCTGCGCCCATTGGGAGGCCGATATCTTCTCCAAGATCACCGGTGTCAGCGTCGCCACCGAATTGGTCGACCTCGTCGAAATCGCCGACGGCAAGATTCTCCGCTACAGCGAATTCTTCGCCCCCCACGGTCGGGCGGCTACCGGAATCTCGCCTCCGTAAATACCGCGAGTCCTAGCGATTGCCGCGGGGGTCGAACAACAGGCGGCGGCCTTTCTCGCGGCCTTGCAGCCGGCTTCGGCGCCATCATGCCGGTGGCGCACGTCCGGCAAGCGAGGTTTTAAATGGCGTCCCCACGGGGATTCGAACCCCGGTTCTCACCGTGAAAGGGTGGTGTCCTAGGCCTCTAGACGATGGGGACGCAGGCCGGCAAAACGAATCAACAATTCCACGAAAATCTGGTGGAGCCAGGCGGGATCGAACCGCCGACCTCTTGCATGCCATGCAAGCGCTCTCCCAGCTGAGCTATGACCCCACGTGGAGGCGGCGAACCATACCTGACGGGACCGAAATGGTCAAGAAATTGAACGGCCTAGGGGCGCCAAATACCCAAGGCACGGTCGAGGCGCGCGAGGCTTTCCGATCGCCCTAATATCGCCAGACTGGCGTCGATCGGCGGGGAGACCGTGCCGCCGCAGATCGCCAGTCGGATCGGCTGGGCGAGCTTGCCGAGGGACAGGCCTTTCTCGGCCGCGAACGCCGTCAATTGCCCGTGGATCCCCGGCCCATCCCAGTCCGGCAAGGCAGCAAAAGCCTGCCCGAGTTCGGTGAGGAGGGCCGGGATCTCCGCCGTCACATGCTTCGCGACGGCCTTGGCATCGTAGCTGTCGGGCGCCCGAAAGAAGAACAGGCTATTGGCGGCCATTTCTTTGAGCGTTTTCGCGCGTTCCCGCTGCGTGAGCACGATGGCGGTCAGTTGTGCCGGATCCTCCGCCGAGATGCCCTGCCGCTCCAAGTGCCAGCGCAGCAGGCCCGCAATGCGCTCCACGGGCGCGTGCATGAGGTGTTGCTGGTTGAGCCACGCGAGCTTCTCGAAGTTGAAAGCGGAAGCCGATTTATTGACATCGGCGATGTCGAACAGACGCACCATGTCCTCGATCGAGAAGATCTCCTGATCGCCGTGCGACCAACCCAAGCGAACGAGATAGTTCAGCACGGCTTCCGGCAGAAACCCGTCGTCGCGATATTGCAGCACGCTCACCGCGCCGTGACGCTTCGAGAGCTTGGCGCCATCCGGCCCGAGGATCATGGGCAGGTGGGCATACACAGGCGGCTCATGCCCCAAGGCGCGCAGCATGTTCATCTGCCGGGGCGTGTTGTTCAGATGATCGTCGCCGCGGATCACGTGGGTGATCGCCATGTCCATGTCATCGACGACCACGCAAAAGTTATAGGTCGGGCTACCGTCCGAACGGGCGATGATCAGATCATCCAGTTCGGCGTTCTGGAACACCACCGGGCCATGCACGACGTCTTGCACGACGACGGCGCCCTCGTGGGGATTCTTGAATCGCACCACCGGCGCCACGCCGGGCCGGGCATCGCTGCGATTGCGCCAGCGACCGTCGTAGCGGGGTTTCTCGCCGCGCGCCGTCTGCGCGGCCCGCATCTCCTCGAGTTCTTCCTTCGTGCAATAACAGCGATAGGCATGCCCGCTCGCCAACAGTTCGTCGATGACTTCTTTGTAGCGGTCGAAACGCTTCGTTTGGTAGAAAGGCCCCTCGTCGTGTACGAGCCCCGCCCATTCCATGCCGTCGAGAATCTGCTGGATGGCCGCGTCGGTCGAGCGCTCCAAGTCCGTGTCCTCGATGCGCAGGACAAAGGTCCCCCCGTGGCGGCGCGCATAGAGCCAGCAGAACAGCGCCGTGCGCAATCCACCGATGTGCAAAAAGCCGGTAGGACTGGGGGCAAAACGCGTGCGGACGGGCATGGAAGGACTTCGCTGGTAGCCTCGAAGGGCGCAGAGTTTAACAGAGTGCTCCGCAGGCGCCGACCGGACCCGCCCTGCACGCGAGCGCGTGCATTGTCTTGCCGGGGCGCCGATGCCATACTTACACGCTGGATTTTGGGCGGTTAGCTCAGCGGTAGAGCACTGCTTTCACACGGCAGGGGTCACAGGTTCAATCCCTGTACCGCCCACCATTCTAGAGCCGGGCGAACAGTTGCTCGCTGACGACATTCTCCATCTGACGGCGCGGCCCGCTGCGCGTGAACACATGGTCGCCCTCATCCAGCAAATGCACGCGACAGCGATCGCCCAGTTTCCGAATCGTCGATCCGGCTTGCAACTTCAGCAGTCGCACTCCCGGCTCCCCTCGCGCAAACACGAACACGACGCTCACCCCACGTGCGGTGATCGATTCCAGTTCATGGCCCAAGTCACGCTCGAGCGGAATGTTCAGGCCGCGGGCAAGGTCACGAAACAAGGATTCCAGCACCAGTTGCACTCGCTGAATGGCAACTTTGGCGATGCGCCACACGTTCACCTCACCCTTTAACACGCGAAGCCAGGCGGCCCTTGAAAACATTTGCTGCCGATACAGCGACGGATTGCGCACCACCTCGGCTAACTGCAGCTCATCGAGCCGCTTGCCGCTTTCCCAAAAGTAATTTTGCGGATTGATCATCAGAATGCAGTTGACCGGCAATCCGGCGACCGCCGCGCGCAGCGCGTGGTATGCCCCTGAACATAGCCCGGCCATCGTAAGGTCACTAATACCGTTTCGAGCACGCAGATACGCTACCGCGTCGCGCAGGTCATCGAGAGCCCCGTCGGGAAAGACCTCGTTATCGGCACGGCCCGGCCTCGTCGCGCTATCGCCGATCCCCGCCAAATCCATGCGAAGGACGATGTAACCACGCTTCGCCCAGCGGCGCGCCAGAGACACGTAAATGCGGCTGGCGCCGATGTGATGGTCGGCTCCGGCGTTGGGCAAAATCACGGCTCTTCGGGGCATCTCGCCGGCGCTTGGCTCAGTCACGATACCGAACAGACTACCGTCCTTGCCGAACCGAACGGGTGTCTCCCTGAGCGGCGCCGGATGTCCGCCATCGGGATCGGCGAGCGACAAGACGGTATCCGACGGAGCGAATACCCCCTTGCCGGGACGGGAATCTCGACGTTGAGCGGTTCCCTTCGAAATCCGCCCCAACCAGGCAACGGTTGCCGCCAGCATTTCTTGCGGGATGGCCGCAAATTCGGGGGGCGTCATGAGCATCTCGATCATCCCCGGAAGAACGTGATACTCGGTGCGCGCACCGAGTGCGGACAACCTTTCGGACCATACTCCACTGACGGGAAAGGTCGTCCCGTCGATGACCAAGATTTCAGCCGCGGGGGCGGCTGAGAGGGACATCAAATCCGCTTTTCCCAATGCTGCGACGGTCGCTGCCGACAGCGAGAACCCGCTCACTTCGAGCATGGCGGAACCGGATTGATCTGGTTGTCCCTCGGTCTCACGGCGCTTGGGGTCAGCGTGCATGGAAGCCGCCAACCGGGCGGACTTGGCCGGGTCGGCGTCGGCAATGGTCGAGGCCGCCAAGCGGGCCATGCGGATCTCACGCAGATACCGACGGCCGCTGATCACGGGCGCGATCAAAGCCAGGGCATCGATCTCGGGGCACAGCGCACGTGCCTGCACGGCCAATAGTGCGCCCAACCGAAAACCCAGTATTGCGACCTGCGCGACCCCGGTGCGGTTCTTGAGTTCCGCGACTGCGGCCACGACGTCGAGCGTCCACTCCGCGAGCTGGTCGGCATCCGCATCCATGTCCGGCGAGTCGCCGGTGCCCCAATAATCGAATCTCAAACTTGGAATGCCGATGTCCGCCGCGGCCTCGGCAAAGCTGCGCACGGTGCGGTGGGCGCAAATCGACTCGAACCCGAACGGGTTGCAGATCAGAAGTCCCGTACTCGGACGGTACACCCCGTTTGGCAGGTGCAACCAGCCAAACAGCCGGCGCTTCCCAGACTCGAAATAAAACGCCTCTCGTCGCGTCGAGCCTGACTCAGTCTCGTCCAAGATTCGGACCATCGTCTCCATCATAAAACAGTGCCCTTGCGACTTTCACGAAGTCCACGAGTCACGGGCCGCACCGGTCAGCAGCATATCCAAGCTGTCCAGCCCTCATACGTGAGGGACCGCACGCTACGCGGACCCGGCCACACCCTGGCCGACAATTCCGCCAAGGCGCGCACCGAGCGACAGTGAAGACCATGGTTGTCGCCATTCGCAGACAATACCAAGCTCCGCAGTCACAGGCTACAACGTGAAGCGCGCAGCCCCCGCCGCGGACCCTGCACCCCGCTCGTGGCCGCTTCCTCGTCCGCCAATACCGCCGCGTTGGTGAGCAAGTGCACGACCTATGGTCGCCTCCGCCACGCCGCCGGAGCGGCCAGCGGGGATCTTGGGCGCTGACGACGTCGCCCTGAAAATGGCGTCGCCGCCCGTGGACGCGCCAGCCTACCCATGAGTTTTCGACGATGTGACAGTGACCTGTCCCACTGACGCCGGTCGATTGCCGTACGTCCGCGTTTTTATTCTGGAGTCGCGAGCTCCCTCGCTGACGATTCTTATGTCAAACGCTACCTTAGAGTGCAGACCATTTGCACTCGGCTCAAGCTTGTTGAGCTACGGCCGATACCGCTACTCGCTGGCGATTATTTGCCAAGCAAAAAACAAGAATTCAGTTCCGAGTTCGGCAAACGCGATGACACATCACACGTGTGCGCGTATGGCGACAGGTTGGTGCCTGAGAGAAATCGAGTGATCATGATTTTACTTTCGTCGCGATGGAACGTGATGGCGTTCGTTTTTTCGTTCCGCATAAGTTCGCGACTGGAGTTTACGAAGTAATGAGTGCCCGGGATCGACGCGAGCCACACGAGAGCCGAAGCATCGGCCAGCATGGCAATCGTCATCCGGGCAAGCCGATCGCTCTTTTCAGCAGAGTCGATTTTTGGGGCCACGTTCGACTTGCATTCACTGGCTTTGCCTTCGCGGCGCTAGCCGCTTGCAGCGGCTTTGGCAGTTCCGGCAGCAACGGCGCAGCGAACGCAACCTCGGTTTCCTCGGCGGGGCCAGTCATCAATCTTCAACCGAGCCCGAGTCGCGTCGCGATCGGCGACAGTTCCACGCTCGCCTGGAACGTCTTGGGCGCCGACACCTGCGCTGCCAGCGGCGGGTGGACCGGCACGAAGCCGCCGAGCGGATCGGCGACGATTGAAGCGCTCACCAGCAGCACCACCTTCATTCTTACCTGCCACGGGCCCGGGGGCACGTCATCTCAATCGGCTCAGGTCATCGTCACCGCGCCGGCCCCGACCGTAAGCCTAATCGCGCAGGCTACGACCCTGAACTCTGGGATGAACGCCATCCTGAACTGGAGATCGCTCGACTCCAGCGCTTGCACGGCATCCGGTGGTTGGAGTGGCGCCTTGCCGACGAGCGGCTCACAAACCACGGCTCCGCTGACGGCAACGACTGAATTCGTTCTCACCTGCACAGGTCCCGGTGGCGCGGCGACTCAATCGACGACCGTGACAGTCGCCTCGACCGCGCCTGGCATCACCATTAGCGCGAACCCCAGCTCCGTGACCGCCGGACAGAGTTCCAGCGTGACCTGGACCACAAGTAACGCGACAGCGTGCACCGGATCAGGGGCCTGGATCGGGGCCGAGCCGCTCAGCGGCTCGCTGACGACCGGCGCGCTCACCGCGAATTCAACCTATACCGTCAGCTGTAGCGGTCCCGGCGGCACCGCAACGCAGTCTGCAGTGATTTCCGTTACACCCGCCGTGCCCACGGTCAGCATCGGAGCCGTACCGAGCACGATCAGCAAGGGGTCAGCAGCCACCCTCACCTGGTCATCGGCGAACGCGACCTCTTGCACCGGCGGTGGCGGCTGGACGGGAGCAAAGTCTCTCGCCGGGTCCCAAACGACCGGAGCGCTGCAAGCCAGCGCCACCTACACGCTAACATGTAGTGGCTCGGGCGGCACCGCGACACAATCGACCACGGTGACGGTCGCCGCGTCGACGGCAGCACCATCCGTGAATCTCAGCGTCGGGCCGAGCGCGATCAAAAGCGGTGGAAGCTCGACTCTAAACTGGTCCGCGACCAATGCCACGACGTGCACCGCATCTGGAGCGTGGTCCGGCACGAAGGCGGTCAGTGGCTCGCAAGGAACGGGCGCTCTAACCGGTAATGCAAGCTACACATTGACTTGCACGGGTCCTCGGGGATCGGCATCGCAGACCGCCACCGTGTCTGTGACGGCACCGACCCCCACGATTGCCTTTTCCGCTGCGCCAAGCACCGTGGCTAGCGGTGGAAGCGCGACCTTGACTTGGGTGGCGTCGAACGCAACCGCTTGCACCGCGGCTGGCCCCTGGAGTGGATCGAGGGCCGTCAGCGGATCTCAGTCGACGGGGGCGTTGCACTCGACTACGACCTATACCCTGACGTGCTCCGGGCCTGGCGGTGTCGCCACCCAGGGCATCACGGTGTCGGTCACTGCCCCTGCACCTTCCGTGACCCTTGCCGCCAATCCTACGACGGTGAAGAGCGGATCGGTGTCGACCTTGATCTGGACATCAACCAATGCGACTAGCTGCATAGCATCCGGTGGCTGGGCCGGCACCGAGCCCGTCAACGGCTCGAAAACCACTGTTTCCCTCAGCAACTCCACGAAATTTACCTTGACGTGCACCGGCAATGGCGGCTCGGCGTCTCAGACGGCG
>Ga0116231_10014188_pt1 | contig 10819 bp, 15 predicted proteins | sample S1TSphgellanicum_2_FD_89695 | JGI IMG/M metagenome (GOLD analysis project Ga0116231, IMG submission 89695) | Host-associated microbial communities from peat moss isolated from Minnesota, USA - S1T2_Fd - Sphagnum magellanicum MG | ecosystem: Host-associated > Plants > Peat moss > Unclassified... | reverse complement strand
TAAGGTAATTGCCCTCAATGCCAACCTAGCCCAAGCTGAATGCAATCGACTTATCTTCTTGAAGGGGAAGATTACTAAGTAGGATGTGTGACGCATTCTTACACACCCTTAACATGAAGATATACACTCACAAACCCGCTTGGAAGTGGAACTACTATGTAGTTGTAGTCTAACAAGTACGGTGGTTCAATGTAATGTAATGAAATTCATTAAGAATCTAATGCGTTGTGTCCAACATTTACACATAACATCCTAATCTAACATGCATTGGATTTTTGAAAAGTTAATCTAAAAAGGAGCCATGGTACAAAATCTTATAATTTTTTATTCTTTTGATCAAGAGTAAAGCATGGGACTAAAAATCACTTTGCTTAGATTGAGGGAAAAAAATAGACAATTTTAACCCCCTCTACTTCCGGCAAGTGTAGCACCCTTACAAAAATTCCAATGATGCTGGAAATTGGAGAGAACCTTCTACACCTCTTACACAAGTACTGTTTTAAGTTTGACACAAATTCAATGATGGATTTGGGAGAAAAAATTATTTGAAAATAAACTCCAGAGGCTTTGTCATGGAAATCCTTCCATGAGCTCCATTACAAACACCCTTTACTTCTAGCAAGCGTAACTCCCTTACAATAACCCCGATGATGCTGAAAATTGAAAAAAACCTTATACACCTCCTACACAAGTACTGTTTTAAGTTTGACACAAATCCAACGGTGGATTTGGGAGAAACAACTATGTGAAATAAAACTCTAGAAGTTTTGTCATGGAATTCCTTCCATGTTTATTTCTTGCACACATATTTTCCATGAACAACCCTTGCACACATGAGAATTAATATTTTTCTCACACATTCATTCTCCTCCTTTTTTCTTCTTCCCACATAAGATACTCCTCTCTCCTTTGGCAAACCTTCATGACCTTTCTTTGAGCTTGTTTCCCTTGTCCAATGAAAGCTTCGAAATCCTTCCCTCTAATCAATGGCCCCCTCATCCTTCAAGAGCCAATGAGAATTGAGAATGATTTGCCCTCCAATTGATTTTAGGATGAGAATTCTTGGGCCCAATGAGACACAAAAAATATTTCATCCTCCAATCAAATAGGATGACAATCCTCATGACTAATGGGATTGGGGGACTCATCCTTCCCCTTATCTTAGATATATTGATGAGGTTTTTGAGCTTGATCCTTATCCTTTCCATCTATTGACCCTCACATCTTACTTCTTCATCCTAATTATTTCAAATAACTAACTACTCGGACAATCAATCGGTAGTAACAAGTAAACATCCTTGAGACTTTACTTGACTAAATCAATTCAATGGTTGAAGTAACAATTCCGCATACCATTTACTCTTTTGATATCCCTTACATATTTTTTCTTCCATGCACTAATTAACTATGTAGTACATAGTAATTTGGAATTAAAAATTGCATCACCAAAACCCCACATACTTCTAAATCCACCGTCGAAATTAGGGTTCGATGACTCCATTAGATCTACGATGTTCGAGTTTCCATGAGGTTCCGCCGTCACTTCCACACCTTACGCCTACCCTAATTTGTTAAATAAAAGAACCTCAACCCCTTCTGAACACAAGTACCACATTATCTTTGCTACCCTCTTGGTTTTTTGTTGATGCAGGTGAGCATTTAGTCATGGCGGATGCTGTCGCTATGTCCTCGAATCTTCCAGTTTCACTAGTAGAAAAGGAAGAGCTTGAAGAAACACCGCTTGATGTGAAGGTCTCTCAATGGTCACGCGAAAAAAAACCGTCTAGAAGAATGGTGCGCACTCGAGTCGATCGTTCGGCATGGGATCGTTGGTTGTCTCCTAACCCACATGCTTTAGCAATCTATTTAGAATTTGTTCCTCCCTATGGAGCCACACTGGAAAGGTTTGAAGAGTGTCAATGTGAAGACGACAATGTTCGTCTTCATTGTCGAACTTGGGTTCCTGGTGATGGCCATTATTGTTGGCTGCGAGGCCCAATCAATCCCCTTCCCATGAAGCATCGAGTCGAATACCTAGCTCGCACCATTCATCGCATTCTAAATTTTTTGCAATTATGATCTATCCCTTTAAAGTTGTTTACTAAGTTGTAATTCACCTAAGGCCACTTAGGTGGAAATGTTAATGCCTAAGTTTGATTTTGATTTTATTTTAGAGTCTGATAAAAGCGAAAACTAAATAAAAATGTATTAGGATTGCATTTCAGAAATCTTTCAAGTACATCATTTGTGCCTGAAGATTATTTTACAGACTAATTTACTATTGTCATGGTGAAATGTTATTGCTAATTATGGGCTTGTATTCCCAATATATCAATAAATCAAATCTAATTCTACATCCCCTTTCCTTTCTTTACAACATAAAAAGATCAAACACTTAAAAGGTTTACTAGGTCCTAAAATTAACTAAGCCTTACATCAATTTAAATAAAAGAGTCTTCGATGTTAAATTATCCAAAAACTAATTCAACTGTTAATAATTATTACTTGGAGGTTTATCAGGATTCAAATCATTAATACTAAGGAAAATTATGGAACTAAAGCTTAACAATTTGTGGTATTGTAATCCATGGCTCACAGGATGTGTTATGTCTTTTGGACACAGGGGCTTCTCACAAAATCTGACGCGCTCCTAACTCCCTTGTGAAACCCACTTGAGGGTCCAACTATGTAGAGTTGCGGAAAGTTGGGACTTGAGGGCTGATCCCAATTTCTAGCATTAAAAGGGGGTAGAGGGGCGTGCTAGAAGTCCCGGGATTAGACTAGGAAGAGGGACTAGGTTATCAAGCTTGAATTTGCATCTAAAAACCAACCACAAAAGGTTAGTTAGCATTCAGGAACACCCTTGGGTGTCGGGACAAGCCACGGGCATTTTGACACACAAGATTCACCACGGCCTGAACTCGAGGGAAGCCACCACCTTCCCCCATATAGTATTCTCTGCGTCTCTCCACCGAAGCTACATCCAAATGGCACTTTTTCCCGGGACTCCCAAGTTGGAGTCCCGAAACTGTCCCGAGTTGGAATCCCAAGGCTTTGGACGTTCATAACTCCTCGCCCCAAACTCGGATCGGGATGACGTCTAAACCAAAGTTGTAGCTCTCATCAAGAGCTTTCCAACGCCATGTCTCACTCCTTCAGGAGACATCGGGAAGAGGTCGATTTCCGACTTTTAGTGGTCGGGAGTCAAACTGCTAGTTTGACTCTTGACCCTTCTTTTGCCCATAACTTGAGCTGCAAATGTCCAAATGGCTCATGTGAGGCCATTTTGGACATCTAAACTTCAAGACCTTTCCAATGAAACTAAACAAACTCCAATGAGAGGAGATTGGACCCCTCAAATCGAGCTCTGAGTTTTTAGGAGTCCTAGAGGACTCCATTTTCCCACTTTTGGGAGTGTGAGTTGCATTCTCACACTTAGCCCCTAAGTGGGGTTGCAACAACTTCATAACCCGAGAAAACACCAAAAAGATAGAGCTCCACTTGGAAGAGCTGAAGGCACCCATCGAAGTGCATTTCGCGGATGGGGTTCCCCATCCCACTATGTCATAAGCAAAGGAAATGTTTTTTCAACTAAAAAATTGGAAAGGAAAGGTGGACTTGTTAGTTTCCACCTTGGGTGGAATGGATTGTGTTTTGGGAATGGAATTCATCACCCGAAACAATGTGCTCATAGAAGGGCATAGTAGACTAGTTAGAATCATGTCCAAAAGTGGGATCGTGTGGGTGAAGGCACACGAAGTGCCTTATGTGGGTGAACCAACCATCCACTTTATGTTAAGAAAAATTTGGGAAAGAGAATGCGTGGGAGGATACGTCATGTTGTGTGTCATGTGAGTGTTGGATGAGTATGAGCCCATGGAAGCCGCCAACTTGGTGACTTCCCTAAAGTGCATTAAGCAAATCTTAGATGAGTTCCTAGATGTGATGCTCGAAGAGTTACCCGAAGACTTGCCCCCGAAAAAACAAGTTGATCATGCAATCGAAGTGATGGCGGGAGTGGCACCTCCCGCCAAGGCCCCATATCGAATGAGCCATGAAGAGTTGAAAGAGTTTAAGGTTCAACTCAAAAAATTCTTCACAAAGGGATACATTAAACCTAGCAAGTCACCATATGGGGCACCCGTCCTTTTTGTTCACAAGAAGGATGGGACGTTGAGAATGTGTGTGGATTATAGAACCCTCAACAAGGTAACGGTGAAAAATCGATACCCCTTACCTCGAATTGATGACCTTTTTGATCGACTTTTGAAAACTAAGGTGTTTAATAGGATTGACCTACGTTCGGGATATTACCAAATTTGGATTGCGAAAGGGGATGAAGAAAAGACCACTCACCACACAAGGTATGGCTCATATGAGTTCTTGGTGATGCCTTTTGGGTTCACCAACGCACTTGCCACATTTTGCACTCTCATGAATGACATTTTTCGAGACTGGCTTGATGACTTTGTCGTCGTGTACATAAACAACATTTTGATCTAAAGTGGCTCCTTGGAAGAGCATGCGGAGCACCTCCAGAAGGTGTTCCAAAGGCTAAGGGAAAACGAGTTATATGCCAAGTTAGAAAAGTGTGAATTCAGGGTGACGGAAGTGGACTTCCTTGGACATAGGATCACTTAAGAAGGTTTGAAGATGGACGATCACAAGGTGAAGGCAATTTTGGATTGGGAACCACCTAAGTCAGTTCCGGCCTTTAAATCCTTTTTAGGATAAACCTCCTATTATCGCAAGTTCATCAAGAATTTTACGAAGATGGCCGCACCTTTGACAAACCTCTTGAAAAAGTCTGCCGAAACTTAAAAATGGGATGGAGCATGCGACAAAGCCTTTGAGACCTTGAAAGGCATTTTGGTGAAAGCGCTAATGTTGAAGCTACCTGACTTCGACAAGGATTTTGAGATCCACTCTGATGCCTCCGACTTTGCGATTGGAAGAGTCTTAATGCAAAAAAAAAGATCGATGGCATTTGAGAGCAAGAAATTGAGTGAAACAAAGCAAAGGTGGTCAACACATGAGGAGGAAATGTGGGTGGTCATACATTGTCTCAAGACTTGGGGCCATTACATAGGCTCCAAAGATGTGGTGGTGTGGACCAACAATGTGACCTTGAAATACTTTGCCACTCAAACTAAGTTGTCCTCAAAACAAGTGAGATGGTAAGACACATTGGCCTTGTTCAATGTAGATATTCGTCACAAGCCCGGGAAGGAAAATGTGGTGCTTGATGCACTAAGTCGAAAGCACCAACTTAAAGTGGTGTATGTGAGGGAAACAAAATTCCAAAAGGAAGTTCGATTAGCGAGTTGCCATGAGGAATTTGCCAAGGAAGTGAGGCAAAACATTCAAAATGGAGCCAAGTCACACCTCCAAGTACATAATGGACTATTGTGGTATAAGCAAAATCGGCTCTATGTTCCGGAAGGGAGGATGAAAGATGTGTTCTTGAAGGAATATCATGATGGGCCGCTTGCGGGCCATGGTGGTGCAAAGCGCACCTCAACATTCCTTAAGAAGTCCTACTATTGGCCCAACTTGAAAGACGATGCAGAGGAATATGTGAAGACTTGCTTGACATGCCAACAAAATTGGATCTTCAACAAGAAGCAAGCGGGCTTGTTACAACCTTTGCCAATTTGTGAAGGGCCGTGCGAAAGTGTGTCCATGGATTTCATGGTAAGCTTGCCCCCATTAAAGGGTTTTCATGCCATCATGGTGGTGCTGGATCGATTTAGCAAGATGGCACATTTCATTCCCACTAAGGATAACGCCATGGCCCAAGAGACGTAAACGTTGTTATTCACACATGTTTTCAAGCATCATGGCCTCCCAAAAGACATAGTCTCGGATCGAAACCCAAAGTTCACAAGCAAGTTTTGGTGAACCCTACTAAAGCGGATAGGGTCGAAGCTCAAGATGAGCACTTCCTTTCGCCCCCAAACCGATGGACAAACTGAAAGGGTGAACTTAGTGATCCAACAATTCCTAAGGAATTATGTGGCGGCGGATCAACAAGATTGGGTGGACCACTTGGAGTTAACCGAGTTTTGTTACAACAACTCGGAACACTCCATAACTGGGTCCACCCCCTTTCAAATGGTGACGGGCAAGTCACCAATTGTGCCCATGACTTGGGTAGCACATGAATAACCCTCAAGTGATGCAAGTGAGGAAGTGCCAATGGTCACACAACTTGATGAAGAAAGATGGCGCCTATGGGAGTTGGTAAAGGCCAATTTGGAAAAGGCGCACAAGCGGTACAAGAATTTTGCGAACGAGTCCCGACAAGAAATGAAGTTCCAAGAGGGGGATGAAGTGTGGTAGAACATCAAGAACTTCCGATTGCTAAAAGGTTTGAATCACAAGTTCTTGGGCCCATATGCGGGCCCATTTAAAGTGTTGGAAAAAAAACTTTCCAACACTAACAAGTTAAAACTACCGGAAAACCTTAAAGTTCACCCCACATTTCATGTTTCCCTTTTGAAATCGATCGCCCGTGATGCCTCAAGGCCTAATCGGGAGCACAACTCAAGGCCCCCACCAAACTTGGTTCATAATGAACCAGAATTTGAAATGGAGGTCGTGTTCAAATCAAGGTAGCTAAGAGGTTGAGAGCGGGAGTTTTTAGTTAAGTGTAAAGGATATCATCCAATAGAAGCATCTTGGGTGAATGAATCTGACATGGAATGTGCCCAAAAAGCCATAAAAAAATTCCACACTAGACCGGCAAAGAAAAAACGTATAACGTGATGAGGACATCACCTTTCTTTTAGTGGGGTAGGGAGTCACATAAAATGTACCACATCAAGTTGCAAGTGAAATAAAGGTTAAAAACTTCCAAAAGATTGTATCATGAAAATAATGTATAAATGCAAATAGGGTTGTCAAGTTGGCATTGGACAAAATGGAACTTCCTTGCATACGCCCAAATCAAAATCGGACTCCTACCTTGGGGTTAAAAAAAACCTTAACCCCAAAAGAGAGAGGCAAGCAAGATGAATTTGCGAGGACATGCACAAGCTTTAAGTGCATCCCAAAGGGTTGGTTGGTAGTGGCGGCCACCACGGGAAGTCATGACCCCATTCACGTACTTTAATCGTGTAGCTTGGGACTTGGGTTTTGGCAAAACCCAAATGTCGCTTCTCGTACCTTGATAAGCAAACCTTTTAATCAAGGTTTGATTGATGTGATCAAAGCACAAGGTTGGGAAAGGAGTCATGTCAAATAACTTAGGTCAAGATTAGACTTGGCTTGAGTTCCTCATGAGGGGAAGGTTAAAAGAATGGCCTCCCAAATGAGGGTTTCGTCAATTAGGTTAGTTTAGGTCTTTTGACGAAGCAATGGTTAAGGGTTTTTTTTTAAACACCCTTAGACTTGCCAAGAAAATGGTGGAAACTCGGGGATGCCTAAGTTAGCTTGAGGCAAGGTCCGGCCGTTAAAGTCGGCATTTGATGGCCAAAGATCCAAAAGAAAGTAATTGCAATTGTTGAAAGAAAATCTAAATGTCAATGAAGACATTGACCTCTTCTTCTAGTGGGGGAGAGTGTCACAACCCTAGCTTTGGGCTCGCGACCAAGGCAAAATGGGTTGTAAGGTTGCGGGCCAAGAGGAAGCCCAGGAGTTAAGGCAAGAGGAAGCCCGGGAATCAAGGCAAAAAGAAGCCCGGGAGTCACATCACATACTCCCGGGAGTGTTAGAAAATGTGAGAGAGTATGAGGGAGTGAACTCTTACACTCCCAAGGCAACTCCCACTTTGGGAGATGGAGTCCTGGTGGACTCCCAAAACTTCAGAGAGCAATTGCAGGGGTCAAAACCCAATGGATTGTGACGTTCTTTATATCATTGGAAAGCTCTTGGAACGTAGATGTCTAAAGTGGGCTCCCATTATTCATTTGGACATCTAAAACGTAAGTTATGGCCAAAAGAAGGGCAATTTGACTCCCGACCACAAAAAGTCGTGAATCAACCCGATTTATTTAGCTTTAGGGGGCGCGCCACATATCATTGGAAAGCTCTCGATGAGAGCTACAACTTTGCTTCAGACCGCACCTCAACCGGAGGTCTGCTCGCAAAGTTATGGGGCTCCAAAATCGTGGGAGTCCTAGTTGGCGGGATTTCGGGACTCCCATTCGGGAGTCCCAAGAGAGAAAAACCATTTGGATGTAGGCTCCGTGGCTAGCCATAGAGTATACTATAAGGGGGAAGGTGGTGGCTTCCCCCAAGTCCGGGCCGTGGTGAGTCTTGTGTGTCCGTGTTGCCCGTGGCTCGTCCTAGCACCAAGGGTGCTCCAACTATGCACTAACCATTTTGTGTGGGTTGTGTGCAGGCCTGTGTGAGTGAGTGAAGCTTGTCAACTCTTCCTAGTCCCATCCCGAAGCTCCAACATGCCCTTCTACCCCCCCAAAGTGTTGTGAGCTAGGGAGCATGCCCCGACTCCTCCTTCTTCCGTTGTGTTCCATTTGGACCCACATTTGGGTCCTTTAAGGAGTTGGGAGTGCGTCAGCAAGGTCTTGCCACAAAAGTCGGCACTTAATGGCCAAGGATCCAAAGAAAACAACTACAATTGTCGAAAGAAATTATAAGTGTCAATGAGGACATTGACTTTTTTTTTCTACTGGGGGAGATTGTCACAACCCTACTTAGAGGGAACGTGAGGATGAAATTCACACTCCCAAAATTGGGACTTAGGAGTCCTCCGGGACTCCCGAAACTTCAAAGTCTAATTGCAAGGGTCAAAACACCTCGCATAGGGGTGTTTTTTACATCATTGAAAAGATAGCGAAGTTTAAATGTCGAAAATGGGCTTGCATGGGCCATTTGGACATTTGCAACACAAGTTATGGCAAAAAGAAGGATCGAAAGTCAAACTAGCAGTTTGATTCCCGACCACTAAAAGTCGGGAATCGACCCAACCCCGATGTGTGCGAATGGAGTGTGACACATTGTTAGAAAGATCTCAAGGAGAGATACAAGTTTGCTTCAGACCTCATCCCAATCAGAGGTTTGAACAAAGAGTTATGACCTTGCAAAGTCCCAAGAGTCCAAACCGGGACAATTTTAGGACTCCTCCTTGGGAGTCCTACAACAAAAAGCCATTCAAATATGGGTGCAGTGAAGAGGCATAGAGTATACTCTATGGGGGAAGGTGGTGGCTTTCCTCGAGTCCGAGCCATGGTGAATCAAGTGAGTCCAGAGTTGCCCATGGCTTGTCTTAGCACTAAGGGTGTTCCAGAATGTGAACTTAGCAACTTATTGGTTGGTTTGATGCAGGTTCGAGTAAGTGAATAACTTGTCACTCTTCCTAGTCCCATCCCAAAGCTTCAGCACGCCCCTCTACCCTTTCTAGAGCTGAGAGTTGGGAGCGACCCCCAAGTTCTTCATAATTCCGTTGTGAGAGTAACTTAGACCCAACTTGGGTCTAACTAGGGATTTGGGAGCGTGTCAATTAAGATGAATTATGGGTTTTTGCCAAAAAAAATTGCCACTTATTTTCTTCATGTTTTCAAGTTGTCTTTAAATTATTTTTCCTTCAACTTTTAACACCAAAATTTCTCGCTTTACCTCAATGATGGCATCATTTAACCTTAATGAATCTAGTTCAGTGTTTGCCAACAAAGCTTCCCTAAGCACAACTTGTTCCACTTCCAACATGTTCCTTTTGATTTCAAGTTGCCTTTTATAGGGCATTTTGTTCGATCCGTAAATACCCCAACTCATTAAGGGTTTTATTAACAAGACCTTTAACAAGTCAAGTTTACCTATCGCAACCCCAATTTGAGGGAGTTGTGAGGTCACCATTCACACTCCCGAAAATGGGACTTGGGAGTCCTTCGAGACTCCCAAAAATTTAGAGCGTGATTGCAGGGGTCAAAACACCTTGCATTGAAGCGTTCTTTATACCATTGGAAAGGTCTCGAAGTGTAGATGTCCAAAATGGCCTCGCATGAGCCATTTTGACATCTATAGCACAAGTTATGGTCAAAAAAAGAGCCGGGAGTCAAACTGACAGTTTGACTCCCGACCACTAAAAGTCGGGAATTGACCCGATTCTGATGCGTGCAGGTGAAGTGTGACACACTGTTGGAAAGCTCTCAAGGAGAGCTACAACTTTGATTTAGACCTCATCCAGATCCGAGTTCGGGGCGAGGATTTATGAGCGTCCAAAGTCCCGGGAGTCCAAATCGGGACAATTTCGAGACTCCACTTTGGGAGTCCCGGAAAAAAAAAGTTGTTTGGATGCAAGTGTAGCAGAGAGCTGCAGAGAATATTATATGGGGGAAGGTGGTGGCTTCCCCCGAGTCCGGGCCGTGGTGAATCAAGTGAGTCCAAGTTAGCCCGTGGTTTGTCCCAACACCAAAAAGGTGCAGAATGAGTTCTAGCCAACTTGTTGATTGGATTTGGATGCAGGACCGCATAATTGAGTAAGCTTGTCCCTCTTCCTAGTCTATCCCGGAGCTTTCAGCATGCCCCTCTCACCCCCTTTTAGTGCTAGAAGCTAGGAGTGTGCCCCGAATCCTAAAATTTTCGCAACTTGAATGACTTAGCCCAACTTGTGTTAACAAATAGGAGATCTATTCAAGTGCAAACATAAATCTTTATTGAAAGGAAACTACAACATAATGCTCACAACACAAAACACAACATCAAAAACTCTCCAAGGTTCTTGTCACAAGAAATTCACAAACTTGTGTAATGAAGAAAAGAGAGGCAAACCATCAACACCAAGGTATTTAACTACAAGACCAAACCACAAATAACCAAACTAAAATAAGTAACGAAAGTAATTCAACCTTGTGAAAGT
>Ga0116231_10014187_pt1 | contig 10821 bp, 7 predicted proteins | sample S1TSphgellanicum_2_FD_89695 | JGI IMG/M metagenome (GOLD analysis project Ga0116231, IMG submission 89695) | Host-associated microbial communities from peat moss isolated from Minnesota, USA - S1T2_Fd - Sphagnum magellanicum MG | ecosystem: Host-associated > Plants > Peat moss > Unclassified... | reverse complement strand
TTTTGAGTTGCTGATGTGTTCCTACCATTTCTCCAAGTTGTTCCCCAAGTTCTCAATGTGTCCCCCAAGGATGTTCCCAATAACACCTGACTTCAAACCCATATGTTTTGCCCAAAATCCTCCCCTTTTCACCTATATATCTGGGGTGTTTGTTGTGATGGGTATTAGCCCATGCGAAAAATTGTGATGAACCCTCTTAAGGAGAGAAATTCATCCAGCCAATGAGAAGTGCAATCATGTTCTTACGGTGCTTTGGTTTTTTTCCTTTTAAGTTTTGGGTTTAGGGTTGGGAGGTTGGAGGGGAGGTTTTTTTTTCAAGTTGTATTTGATGTGGAGAGTGGATTATCCAATGTTCACTCGGACACTGGACTTTCCATGCAAGTTTTATTGGGGGTGGTGAGGGGGAAAGATTTATTTTCCTTTTAGCCAATGGAAGGGCCAAGGTGCCTTGTTTTTATTTCTTTTAAGTTGGGGGGGAGGGGGGGGGCAAGGGGGGCGGGGGGGACAAAAGATTTTTTTTCTTTAGTTTTCCATGTTTCCTAATGTGTTCCTATGGTGTTCCATCTAAGTTCTTAATGGGTTCCCGAAATGTTCCCTAAGTTCACAATGTGTTCCCCAACATGTTTTTTGTATAAGCACCTCACTTTTAACCCATGTGTTTTGGTAAATGTTGTTCTCCTTTCACCTATATAGGTGGGCCCAAGGGGAGGAACTATATAAATCAAAACAGAACCTTCTATTTTGAGGACCCTCCATAGTTTCATTTTTTTGGGAGCAATGGGCCAATCTTTTTACACATAACAATGCAGTGCATGAGTTGACAAATGAGCCCTCCCACTAAAAGTTGGCAAAGACATTATTAATTTAGTGGGTTGCTCGTGACTGGGATGTAGGGCCCACATACTTCCACTCATGGCTCTCAAGGGAGGGGGGGGGGGCTCCAGCTAATCAGGAATAACTGAATCAAGAAGTAGAACCCAATTATTTTATATAAGTAGATAACTTATAATCCAACAAACATAAAGATTCTTTCAATTTTCAATATTTTTTCCTTATTTCCAAGCAAAAGTGAACAATTTCACTTGATTTCAAATGGCCTAAATTTGGTTCAGTTGGGTGCATAGTTCCAAATCCTCAATAGCTCTCAATACATCACACTTCACAACAATAATGTTGTGCACATCAAATGAATAAGAGAGAGAGGGGGGGGGGAGAGTACAAAGGGAGAAGCATAATTCACTCTGTGTTTGTTTTGCAATATGTTTGAAGGTCTACTATTCAATGGGTTTAATCATTAAAAGATGATGCTCACTAAACTTTGTAGTCATTTGAACAAATCACTCCTTATCTGTTCAAAGTAACTTTGAAGGCTATGAAGAGACCCACCACAACAACAGTAAGACCCAAGGCAAAAGTTGGCAATGGAGTTGTAAAACCTGAACTTTGCACACACACCCACACACATGGTGATAACATCAATTAGTTGATTGTTAGTTGGTGTTGTTGAAACAGTGAAATTGTGCATCAAGATGATAACTACTCTCATGAGAATCAAGAAATCTCCATTCTCGTTGAAATGAGCTCATAATGCATGAACTATGGGGCAAAATAGGACCCCAAAAAGTGATCATTTCCAATTTGCACTTTTGTTGTCATTTTACAGATGTCATAGTTTGTTGCACAATTTCTTGAAACATTCGCACAATTGAAACCTCAACATCCGCACAAGATTTGAGCTACCAAAATACTGATTAAGATAAGCAACAAGAGGAGATGAGAAAAGAAATTTTGGGTACCTCAATAACTCCCTTGCTAGTTACAATCTCATTCCCAATAGCAGCAACAATGCCAAGCATGGTGATGTGTACCAACCATATGTCCAAGGTTGTTGCTTGTTCCTCCCTCATTTGCTTGCTGACTGCATCTCACAATAGCATGCACTCTCCTCCTACTCCTCCTTTGTTGTCTTCTTATGCCAATTTTGCACCATCTCTCTTTACTACCATCCTTGATGGCAAGATGCTCGTTGTAGAATCATGTACTACTTCTCGCTTGAATAGGTACATAGGATTCAATCCTCCACATAATACATATACACAAATAACTTGTCAAAAGCAGGGTGTTTAAGGTTTTAGGCAAGGGTGATTTCTGTGCTTGGGGTTTTAGGGTTTAGGGTTTAGGGATAAACACCAAAAGCCACTATCAAACCTTGCAAATTCTTCAGTAAGAGTACACTATCAAAGCGTTGGGTATTAGAATAGAAACTTTTAGTGCAACGAAACCCAAAAATCATCACATCACAAACAAAAAACAAAAGACTAACTCAACAAAACAAAGCAGTTTCTTCGGAGATTTGCATTGCATACATCCCAAAAACAATCTTATTAAATGTAATTCAACTTCCTCCTACTCACTCCAACCCCATAGAGGGCAGGGTTTAGGGTTTAGGATTAAGGTTTAAAGATGAAAAACAAGAAACACTTGAAAGCTTCAAGACCCAAGAGCTAGCCTCTTTTTCAATTGCACAATTACATTAATGAGTGTTGAGCATTGAGCATTGAGTGTTGAGTGCATTATCGACAATTGTCACATCAATGAGCACAAGTAATGGTGCTTAATAGCATTGGTGGTGACTAGGGACAAAGGATCAATGTTGGAGTCCATCTTCTTGCAAGCTACAAACAACATTCAAGAAAACGAAAGTGAGTAAATCATGTTATATATGGTATGTTAATGTTACAGTAGAAACATCCATATAACTAGATGTTTTTATTGTAACATTAACATACCATGTATATAACATGATTTACTCACTTTCGTTTTCTCAAATGTTGTTTGTAGTGTGCCCTTTTCGTTTAGCCAATGGCTTGTGATCAAGGCAAATCAACACCTTTGAGAGTTCATAGTTAACCCCACCACCAACTGGCCAATGGTAGAAAAATGTGGACCATACTTACAACTCATGCTTGGCAATTCTTTTTGAAATAATTAATATTTTGACAAAAAAGGGTCCTGTAGCCCCAACTTCAATATTTCATAATTTCAACAATAATCTCTAATGCTACAATCACACTTGGTATTATTGAGTATAATGTTACACCTACTAACACCAACCTAACACCTACATAATGACCTTCCCCCTACCACTAACACTAGAGATAGCTAGCACTAGGACTTTATATTTAGACCTAACACTTGGTCTAGGGTTTTAATTTTTTTAAAAAGTTTCTGGGCATACCTTGGTGAACCATCACTCATATGATAAGATATCTTTGAGTGAACTTTTTTTCCTTTGTACTTTCACTATTCCCTTGTGCCAAAACTTTTCATATGTCAAAGCTTTGTGTGCAAAAGCTTTTCATTGATTTTCATTTCATTTCTTGCCTTTCTTGTTCAAAGTTCACCCATGTTTGCATTTCAATTTTGTAGTGGATTGGACCAAGCCACGATCTCCTTAATTTCTATTCTACTTCAAAGTTCAATCTATGTTGAAGAGCTTTGTTTGTGTCAAAAAAATTCCACATTGAATCTTTGTTGTGTCAAAGTTTTTTGAGCATTTTTGCTTTGGATTTTCCCCTCTCACTAAGAGTTTGCCCATTTTCGTTTTGTAGTGGAAACTACATGAGGTCATTCCTTGTATATTTTAGGAAGTACCTAAAGTAAAAGGATATTTTTAAATATGTTATGAAATAATGGCATATTTCTAGCATATTTGAAGTATATTTTTAAAATATTTTCAAAATGAATTATTGGCACCCTACTTACATTTAAAGAAAAAATTAACATTTTTTTCCCAATAAGTTACACCTTATATTTTTTTGCATGTCATTTGTAATAAAATGGAATTGACCCCCCCCAAGAATGGAGAAGGCTATTGTTTCTTCAATTTGTGTTCCACATTACAATTTGGTCTATGTTGAAATGTTTTATTTGTCACGCCTTTGCGCCATATTTTTTTGCATGTCAAAGCTTCATTTCACGTTTTAAAACTTTCTTTATTTTGTCTTCTATTATCTTCTTTGAAAGCTAATGTTTGGTTTTGTTTGTGCGGTGGTTGTGATTGTAAATGGCACATGTTGTTCAAGCTTTAAAGTTTTTAGGTTTCAATTGAAGCTTTGTCATTTTCAAATCATAACTTTTTTTCTTTGAAGTTTTTTTTTATTATTATATCTTTTGTTTTCTTAAGCTCCAAGTTGTTTTCTTAATTTTTTCATTTCATTTGTAATTTTTGTTTTTGTGTGCATTTATAACTAAATGGTGTTGTTATTGTTGTCCTTTGCACCTTTGCACCTAAATGTTGGTATTATTATTCTTTGTGCTCTTGCAACTAGATGTAACTATTATTAATCTTCTTCAACATAAACCAAATAAGTTATAAGAACTTCCTACAAAACAAAATTATGCCATGGATGAAACAGAGGATAGGTAGGTCTTTTTAATGGGGTGTATGTTAGTGTTTCAAATCATGGACCATTCTTTAAAATTAGTTCTTCCTTCCTTTATGGATTTAAATTGTTTTGGTTCAATGAACCCAACCATTGAAAGTAACATTGAGCTTCATTTCATAGTAGTTGCACTCCATAATTTGTAACTATATAGTTATCTTCAATTTCTTTCACAAGAGTTAGGTCATTAGGTGAAACCAAGGAGCACCACGTGACTCTTTCGATTTTTACTAACTAAATATAATGATGATCAATGGGTAAAAATTTCATAATGATGAAATCAATATTGTTTAAGATTACTAATAGATTGTAACCTATTTTGTTGAAGAAAAATACTTGTTATAGAATAACCACACTTTGGAATTAATGTCATGTGCCATCTACACACTAGCCCATGGTGCCAACTTCTTGATTTGTAGCAAGTTATTTGCAATTGGGAAATCCACAACATTGGTGTTACATGAAGTTGTTGATGTTATGAATGTTATTTCTAAAAAGCTTATGTCTTGGCCAAATGGAGTAGAAATTCAAGTTTTCATGGAAGACTTCAAACAATTTTGTGGGTTGCCAAATGTACAAGGTGCAATTGATGGCACCCACATCATAATTTTTAAACCTCTCACCCCCTATCCTAAGGATTATGTTTACCATAAGACAGAAGGTATTTGATTGTTGCACAAGCTATTATAAATTGTAGGAAATTTTTTTTTGATGTGTTTATGGGTTTGTCAAGAAGTGTGAATGATTTTAGAATGTTGCACAAGTCTAGTATCTATAAGCATGTTTAGTTTCATAATTTGTTTAATGTTAACAATGGAGCATACGGGATTCCTTCCCACTTGTTGGGTGACAAATGTTATTATTTAATTAATTGGATTACGACACCTTTTAAAGAAGAAAGACATCATGCAATTTTAGAATTTTTGTATAATAAAAAACATAAAAGAGGTCATTTTATAGTTGAAAATAATGGGATATTGAAAAAAACTCAAAGTGTTAATGCAAAAATCCAATTTACATGTTAAGTTCCTATTTAATTGTGTTTATGTGTTGTTACTAATTGCATAACTTGTTTAGGTTTGAAAATGAGACAAATATTAATCCTTTGTTATGAATAATTGAGTTAAAACCAAACCCACATGATTAGGATGAAGTGCACATTCTAGCCATTGGAGCAACAAAAGCAATAGAAGATGCAAGTAATCAAATTGCATATTGAAAACCATGAGAGATTTGACAACATCACAAACTTGCCCCTTCCATGTATTTGTGTTTTTATAACACTTTAACAATGTGTTCAAGGTTAAGTGTTGATACAATCATTAATATGATGTTGTGATGGCATTGTAACCTAATGTTTTGATCAAGGTGCAAGTTCAAGGTATTGTTCAAGGTACTATTTATCTTCATAGGTTCAAGTTAAAATAATACTAGAAAAGAAATGTACTATCCGAGCACCGAAAAATATTCATTACATTCTCAATTTAAAGGAATTCATTATGTTCACATTTTGCAAGTTTGGTTTCTTTTCAAATATGTATAAACATCAAAAAATATGTTGAAAAGGATTTCCAAAAGTTTTTGAAAAATTTACTGCTACATGTAGGAATGTTAAGATTAAAAATAAAAGAGAACAAAAAAGTGAAGAAAAAGGATCGAATTGAACCTAGTGCAAAATTATTATGATCAAAGGTAGAAAAGAACATAGAGGTGAAACAAAAAAACCAGTTAATGAATGTAACATTGTTGCTATACAAAAAATTTACAATGAAAAATATAATAAGTTCATCTACTATTGATGGGTAGCTCAACATATAGCTATTCCACACTTAGCAACAAAATGAGCTAAAAGAATGGGATCTTTAAGGTTTTTGTGGGCTCAAATGAATTGCAACTTTAGATTCACATTGATATTCTACATAATAAACAAAAATGAGAATTTAATATGGGAAGATTTTGGAAACTTCTAAAATCTCATTACTAAAAACTCAAGGCATAAACACATGTTGAAAAGTATCCTAACTTGATCAATTGATGTCTTTGGTTTGATTTTTTTTAAAACCCCCAATTTGGTGGAGACTAAGGCGAAGAGGATAAAATCAACCATGATCAGCAACGTGCCTTGAAGGAAGAATTGATCCCTAAACTGACCAATTGACAAGGAGAATATACCACCACCACTTGCACAAAACACAATCAAAATTAACAAAAACAAATAAGAACACAACTATAAATCAACAAGGCAAATGGACAATAATTAAGGTCTTTAAAAACAATGGGAAGAAAGGTCACATCATTGAAGAAAACCAACCAATTTTGAAATATGCCTCTCACATCACTATGAAACCACCTCAATGGCAAGATTAAATCTAAGAAACATGGCCCACAAGTGTGTTAACACATGAAAAGGAGGAAGGTGTCATAAGTTAAATACTTGGTATGCAAGAATGTGGGCTATCATTCACATTACAATAGTTCAAATTAAAGTAACAAAACTTACCCAAACCTACCCTACACCATTCCAGGATGAAATATTTGGAAACTCGTGGTGGTGTTGGTTTAAGTGTAAATATCTAGAACTAACCATTATATTTGCAAAAGGACTTGAGGTTTGCACAACACATGGTTTGGTAAGTGAAACATGCAACTCATTTTACCAAAACCTAACAACTATGTGCAGTTAACATAATTACATTATAAATCACATATGGAACTACTATGAGATAAGCATCAAAATTAGGCGACAATCAAAAGCTCAAATGTTGGCTAAAATAGGTTCACAACAAGTGTATAACACCATTCCCAAGTCCAAGGAATGGTTGATTATTATTTATGCCATAAATGATGCATGAGGTTTTTTGCTAAGATTTTACATCTTCAGAGGTGAAAGAATTAAAGATGATTGCATTTGAGATTGCAAACTAGGAACATGCATCCATGCAAAAAAAACCATGGATGACATGTTTTATGTTCAACTCATTTTTGAAGTCAATCCTTAGTGGCATATTTCCATCCAATCACCATTTAAAGTAACCCTAAATGGATACATTTCACATGTAATTCTAAAAGTAATAAATATGACACAACCAAGTTCTAATCAAACTTGCTCTTGCTTGTCATTCAAGCTACTTTTCAAATACTCATTCTACCACATTGAATGTTTCTACAACTTGCTTTGCTTTCTTTCTTTTTGTTTCTTTTTTCTCGGGTTCTTTGATTTGTACAACTTCCTTTTTCATAGCCTTTCATTGTAAAATTTTGACAAATTTTATGGATGTTATGACATGGGATTTGTTATAGTTTTTTTTTTCCTCTTTGCAAACAAGCTTGGCAATTATAATAAATGGACAAGGCATAGTGCTTTTAGAGTAGGGTTTTTGGAAATGGCAACTTCAATTTGAATCTCCTAAATATGATCAATTAATTTTGCAACTAGTTTAATGGTTCCATATATTGTGGTTGTTTCGAAGTGGTAGCTTGATTCATAGGTTGTTCCACAAAATACTTTAGCCATTGTTGATTTAGATCATTAAGATGATCATCTCCTTCTAAATGTTCAATTGTAATTGCCATATTCATTAACTTAGTAAGAACTCCATCCTGATTGTCATTTTTTACACCATTTGAATTCTTAATCTCTTCATTTGAATTAGAGATATTTTTAGATGTTATATACACATCATTAGGCTCGGTCTTTCCATTAGATTTAATGGCTAGATAGTTGTTGCCCCTTATGTCTTGTTTGAACAATGATTGATTCAAAGTTTTGTCTGTTCATCTAACTAGTGTTGCTTTATTTAATTCACTATGGTTGTTTCTTAACCATGATGTTATTTCTCTCTTTCTTAAAGGTTGACTTGAATTGCTTGAAGTAATTCACATCGAAAGGTTATAATGCTAGTGACTATAATGCATGAGAGGTGTGTGAATGTAAGGTGATCATGTCCAAACAACAATCAAAGAAGCAGGGGAAAAACTTCATGCCAACATCCAAGCTAATTACAAAGTTAATCCAATTGGGGATGCAATTATCACCTTTGGTAGTACAACAAAAGCCTACAAGAAGTAAGAAAAAACCAAAGGTGCAATGAAAGAGGAAAACAAAATATAGAAATATGCTTTTGAGTTAACAACATTTGGATAGTTATATGCTTGAAATTGATTGGTGAATATTTCATACTTTTACATTACTAGAAGTTTGATGCATTTTGATAATAATATGACAAATGTGAAATTTTACAATAACATTTTAATGCACCGTTAATTTGAAAGTAGGAAAATTTTAATATTTCATCTACTTGCAACCTATTTTAAATAAGTTGTGACCTTTGTCTATATTTTGATGAATTTTAATCATACTTATTTGAAACATGTGGTTGTTAAATGTAATTGTTATAAAGTTAAAGAGCATGTTCATATTAAACATTGTTTTGAATAATATTTTAAAGTTTAATATGTCAAAGCCTACTTGATGGTTTTTTTCCATTTATGCTACAAGTAACTTGAGTGGTCTAATTTACCATGATTGGACCTTACACTATAAACCATTTTTTATTTGTTTCATTCTTTTGTTGTTTTCCTTTTGTGTTTTATGTTTTTATTTTTCATGTTTGATTTTGACCAAGGAGCTTCAAAGTAACTTTGTACTGACCTTGCATAACAATTTTCTATTGATGAACATTTTTTTGAATGTTTCCCTAAAATAGGAGGTAGTCATGTGTTGTTTCTAAATGTAAACGTAATACACCATCCACATTTTTTGTTAATCCATTCACATCATTTATCAATTGTATTTCATCTAATATTTTTGTGATTTGATGCTGATTTTGAAATCTTCTTACAATTGCTTGAATTTTATTTTCTTAAGTTTCATGAAGCGTATTTTGAAGTTGCTTTATTTTCAAACTTTTATAACCCATCAATGACCTTGGATGTTGAGGACTTTGATGTCCTTACTATGGTTGATGGTTGTGGCAGTTAATCCCCTTGTCTTAACTTTGATGTTTGTTGTTGGAACAATTCTTACAATTAATTCTAATTTTATTCCTAATGAGGTATGTTTTAAATCCTAGTTTATCAATGTTGATGGTAAAAGAGTTGGACAACGTGAATAAAGGGAGTCATAAAGCCAATAAACATGTTAGGATTTGGGCTTAAAATGTATTTGATGAATGGAGAAAGTTGTGAGGTTATAATTTAGAAAAATCAATTGTTGATTTATTTGAAAGTGAAAAGATTTTTCGAGGGAGTTGTTGATATATTATCAAGTTTGTTTGTTCTTTAAGTTGCAAATGAAATGGTATTTTTACTTTCTAACTAAGTAGAAATTCTATTTTTCTAAATTATTTTTTTTCCTTTTATTTCTTTTATTATTATTATTTTTTAATTGTTTCATTTTGTAGGTTTTTGTTTTATCATTTTGTTTTTAAAAATTTTGTATGCTATTATTAGGTTTTTTTTAAATTTGTGTTTTTGTTGGAATGTTCAACACCCGATCCTCAATTAGAGGTATTAGCAGACTTAATAGGTAGAAGTAGAATCAATGGGTTGTTGAAACTATGTAACTCTAACCATACCTTTCAACATTTTCATTGATCCAGGGTACAATCAAGTAAAACTAGCAAATGATGAATTACATTGTGTGCTTTTGATGCTAGACTTGGGAAGTCTATAAATAAATTTGATGTTTTTTCTATTCAAGAAGAATGAAAGATGATGGCGTAATAAATTTGTCAACCAACATTTTTAGCCAACTCAATATGAAATTTGGGTATTGTTGCACAAGGAATTTTTCATCATGGGTTGTTCTAAATTCAAAAACATGGACTTTGTAAAGTTTTGGTGGAAGTGCATATTAGGTTGGTTTTGAAATTTTGTCGAGGAGTTTCTAAAAACTAGAAGATTGACATTACAACATGTTATGCAAATCACCATAGACCTATTGTGGATTACCCTATGGATGATGTTATAATTTTCAAGGAATTGATTCATGAATGTTTTATTATTTGGCTTGGTGATAAGTCCAGTTCACATTTGCTTTTCTTATGCCCTCAACCTAAGTGGAAGAAGAACAACAACATGGTTTGTTGCTTCTCTTGTTGGCCACAATGAATTACATTTGATTGTTCATAAGTGGACTTTTCATTTTCTTGCCCTGAAACAAAAAATCTATCACATAGGATTGGCAAGGGGTTGGTATTATGTGTATGGAGGAAACTTTCATTCCACAAGTGTATGATATGGAGGTTAAGGCAATTGAAAGCCTATTTCCTATGAAAAATCAATCCTTTTCCTTCTTATTTTTCCATTTTCTATTTTATTTTTTTTGTTTCATTCAATAATTTTGTTATTGGTTTTTAGTTTTTTTTTTTTTTTT